>UMGZ01035542.1_pt1 | contig 17217 bp, 17 predicted proteins | sample 1965421 | NCBI WGS metagenome assembly UMGZ01 (sample SAMEA4836087, study PRJEB28245) | human gut metagenome | biome: gut microbiome; material: fecal sample | place: Denmark | collected 2008
ATCCGCACCCAAAAAGTTGCATTTATAAGTTGAACTCAAGATATTCGGGATTTGAAGTTGAAGGAGTTCCACCCTCACCAGCCCGAACATAGATTTCCTTGAATGGTACTTTCGGAAATTTATTAGCTGTAAAAATAGTATCAACAATCCCCTTAATATGGTTATGAAAATCCTTAATTCAGGCGATTATTTATAAGGCAAAGATGGATGGAATAAGCAAGGGTACGTGGCGAAAAATAGACCTATGTAAGGTTTTGCAAGAGCGGAATGAGAAGAATGTTGATGGAAGAACCATTTGTTCTGTTTCTGTCAGCCAAGGGGTTGTGAATCAAATTGAATATCTTGGACGCTCTTTTGCGGCGAAACAGACGAGCCATTATAATGTTGTCAAATATGGTGATATTGTTTACACGAAAAGTCCAACGGGTGATTTCCCGTATGGTATAATAAAGCGTAGCGACATTAGAGAAGATGTAGCTGTTTCACCTTTGTATGGAGTTTATATTCCTGCAAGTGATAGTATAGGCGTAATTTTACATTTTTATTTTAGATTTTCAACGGTTTGACACAATCGTTTGAAGAATAAACTTTTAGCAAATTATTTGAGAAGTAGCGGTAACGACTAAGAGACCGTGCAGTTTTCAACGTTTCGCTATGTTTGACTGTCAAATAACTCTTTATGCAAAAATACGCAAAATCCTTAAACGAACACAAGGATTTACTATTTATTATTCTCTTCTATTAAGTTCCACAAACCGACAATTGAATCAAAAATCAACAATAGAAAGTATATAAAAGTGAATACAGTGACACTATTTGATAAAATAGTTATCCATTGCATGCATTCTGTAGATATAACACTACTGATTGCACCGCGAACAGTATAGCAAAGAAAAGCAACAAAAATTAATGACATTTCTATTATCAAATCTTTTTTCATGCTATGTAATACGTCTTTTATATTGCCGCCTTTTTGATTTTTGAAAACTACAAGTTCTTTCAAAATTAGTGCAAGAATTGTTACATAAAAAGCTAATATGGTAACTAACAAAGGTATTATATTATGGCTGATTTGCAAAATAAAATCTGTTTTATCACCACTATAATTAGAAAACCAGCCAATTAGAAGTGATAATGAAAAATATCCGATATATCTAAAAATTTGATTTACTCGATTCATCATTTTGCAGCATTAAGTAGCTCTACAATTTTCTCAAATCTATTTTGAAATAAATTATCGCTTTGCATTTGTACTTCAAGATCGTCAATTTCAATTTTCTTTGTCGTTTCTCCTGTTTTTACATATCTACGTAAACCTTTTACTTTCAAAGTAATGACATTTCCACTATCAGCAGACGCATTAACTAAACCATTCAACTCTTCATTATCATTTGATAATGACAGTTGTTCAGAATCTGACGACTTTAGCTCAAATGTCGTACTTTTACTATTCGTAATTTTGCTTTGATTACTAATTAATGCATTGATACTTTCGGAAACTCGCGGTAAATTAGGATATGAGAAGTGAAATCTAACCATAGATACCCCTTTGGGATATTGCTCTAGGAGCTGCCAAAATTCTGTTTTCTGATATTCTTTTTTTATTGATATTGTTAGTCCATAAGTTTTTAATGCTTTTTTCAAAGAGTATTCCATTATGTTACGGACGACATCCGTTGTAGAAAAGGCAGTAGGATCATCTTCTATAGCTATATGTTGTACATCTTGACGATTATCAATAATAACAAAACAACTCGGAGAATAATGATGTTTTTTCTTTTTAAAATTTTCTTCGAGACTAAGTTGCTTATTATTTGCAAGTTTCAATATAATAATTCCATTACTGTTATAACGTAATTGATGCTCAAAGACACCTTCTCTTTTGCTATTAAATTTGAAGTTTGCATTTAATAGTATTTCTTGCAAATAGGTTTGTTTTGATTCCATACGTTGTTCAACCTCGGACATAGGTTGGAACAAATTAGCTCCATCATTTATAATTGGTGCGAATTGATATGTATATAATATGTAGCTTGCCATAATCGTTTCTTACAACATTATGTTTATTCACTAAAGGTTTAATCCTTTATCAAAATCTGCTTGATATTGAACTGGGATTGTTTGTCTTATTTTTATTATATCCTGATTCTTACCATAGTTAAAACCATGATTAGTACAAATATTCTCAACAAACTCATTACAATTTATTCTACTTATTACATCGCCTCCATTTCCTGCAGTTATGGCGAGTTGTCCAATATTAGGCATATTGGATATATGTACTTGAATGCGACCTTCACTTCCCCAAGCACCTTGATTTTCATTATGTTCCCAAACGATTGATGTACTGCCATCAGATTTGGCAAGATATCCTAAGAAAGTGTAGTATTCATGTTCATTGGCAAATTGTATTTGTCCTTTTGAACCAAAACTTGATTTATACATAGTTATGCTGCGTTATAAATTTGAACTAGTTTTGTTTTTATCTCTTCGAAAGTCAGACTTGTACTAAAATCAGTCGTTAATCCAGTGTTTATCACATATACAAATGATTCTTTCCTATAATATTTATCTCCGACAAGTCGCAAGGAATTTTCAATTGTATCAGCTTTTGCTAATAAGCACACTAATTGATAGTCCCTGTTTATTTGTTGAGTTTTATTATTTGGATGCGCTTTTGTATTATGTTGTGTTGCAGTCAATAATATCAGATTTTCAACATAATGAGCAATCTGCGGAAACTGTGATTTGGGAAAAATGTGATGCACTTGTGTAGCCTCTCCATTACCCCAACTATCATGAACTTCGCTCTCTGTTTGGATTTTGCGAATTAAGGCAATTGCTTTCTGTACATAATATGTATTTATAGCCTCTTGCCTTTCTTTCTTTTCAGGTGTCAATGCCTCCTGGCGTGTTATGGTTTTATCTTTGTCCATATCGCGCCAATTCTTTTTGTTATACATCAAATCTGAGTAGTATGTAATCTTTCCATTACTTCCATGCAAATGATGTTCAGCCGCATACACGTTGAATACCTTATGAAACATACGTCTTATGTCTAATCTTGAATGCGACGGAGTGTTTCCATTTATCAATTTGAAATATCTGTCATAAATTTCATCTCTTGCCGTAATAGGATTATCTATACTATCTTTTGCATATTCTTCAAAATACTTCATAAAGCCACTATCAGTCATAACTTTCATAAAGTAGCAATATAAGAAATTATATGCGTTGCGATCTTTTCTTGAAATATAATCCAACAAATCTTCATTAGCGACAGAGAATGTAAGAGAACCATCTACTATTTCAACATTCAAGATGTGTGCATATGCTAACAATTTTAGTGGTTGTGAAAGCACTTTGTTATATTCATTATATGCTTTCTTGTCATTTGCCCATGGTTTATTAAATATCACTCTTGAATTTTGAATAAAATATTGTGATCCCCATATATCATTAATGACAAAGACAGGCTTTGTTGCAACCATATTCATAACGCAATCGGCCATAAAACATACAATGTCAGGAGTACATTTCTGGTCAACAAACCTAGCGTCATGAGACTTGCGTATATCTAAATCAAATTGACTAAGATATTCATTTATAGTATCTCTCATACCTGTTGAGATTTAAGTTTCCCAAAAAAGAAAACGGAGTTATTATCTATATTAAGAGAACGTGTCCCTAAATTTCTAGCAATTGCATAAAACCTTGTAAAGCTATCTGTTGCATAAAAAGCCAAATCTGCTTTAGAAACAGAATCAGCATCATTCACTAATGTCAAGATTGCAACAGAGCCATCTGCGATACAACCCTTGGGCAAGAAACACGCCCGTGGATTATATGTAAGATTTGGCAATAGAATACAATTTGACTGATTCAGATATTTTGCGACATCTAAACCAGTTACATCATCAATATAGCTGTCATATTCAGGAATGTTGATAATTTCATTGTTTCCTATGTTTCTTGATTTCAAGACCCTTATTTTTCCATTACTCTTTGTTATTGATTTGGTAATGACTCTGTCTCTATATGCTTTGAACACGTTGAAATCCATCTTATCGGCAACTTCGTCAAACTCATTGTTGCGATAAATTATCCAATATGGAAATTTGTCATCCATTAAATATTCCTGTTTATGTTCCAATACCGTATTTGTTATATAAGATTCGACAATTGTATTGCTTGGCTTTTTCTGTATATCAAGAATGAAGCATATTGTTTCAATCTTAACTCCCTTAAATCCTTTTTCTCCAAAATCTATAATATGAGTCACTCTCTTTTCTTTCATCAATGAACGAGTCAAATTGAATTCAGGAGCATTAATCAAGCTTTTGGGCACAATCAATGAAACGACGTTTCCTATTTTCATTGCTTTTTCAATGAAAAATGAAAATATATTATTAGTATCTTTATTATAGATGTTTGATTTATACTTAGACAATAATTCTTTTTCTTTTGTCAATTTCTTATACGGAGGATTACCTACTACAATATCGTATCTTTTATCAAACTCATACAATAAGAAATCTGCATTGATGTAATTAATATGCACATTAGCAGGAATATTTATTTTATCTACTAATTCTTTTAAAATTTCAATGCTTACGGCATCAATATCCACAACATCAATGTTTACCGCAGGGACACTTGAATATTTTTGAATCAAGGTCGGCAAGAAATTACCAACTCCAACTGATGGCTCCAGAATATTCAGTTCAGAATAATTTTTCGCATCTGGCAAATTTTTAACAATTGAAAAGCAAATATCCTGCCTTGTGTAATAGGCGGCATTGTCTTCTCTTTGTGCGTTTGCCAATTCTGCAATTTTAGACAAATCAGCAAAACTACGGTGGTCTGCAGTTTTTATATATTCCAATAAGCAAGATGGTGTGGTCAAACTTTTCACTTCAATAAGTGATTTGATGTCTTGTTCAGACATTGTCGGTTTGCATAAAGCAGCACGTATTTTGTGTGCAATCTGCTGAAAAATAATAGTTGGAACCGCTTCCCCTAGATTTTGTCTAATATTCATTTCTTCTTTTTTCAGAAAATCATGCTTCTGCTTTTCTGAAAAAGCGTTCAACTCCTTAAATGGGATATCAGTCCATACAAAAGAGGAGGGAACAGACATCATCAGCATCAATTCACGGATACTAAAAACTCTGTTGTCGGTAGGATGTACTGTGTTTTGGCTTGCCATAATATCATTTCGAGTATGAATGCAAGGAGCAACCTTATCCCAACACTGACGAGTATATTTGTCACCATTTTTTTGAGCATTATATACCACAATCCCATTTTTAATAGTATGTGGAATTTTTGATATGTCAGTATTATCAAATGCTGATTGTCCCTCCTTAATATCCGCAATCCACGCCTCCATATGAGGTGAATACTTTCTGAAATTATGATAAATATCATCAGCAGATATTTCTCCCATTTTTTTCAAGGACGGAAGGCGACCTATAACTTGGCGCAATGTCCTTTCTGGTTGCCTGTCTGGATATAAATCAAAAGGCGTAATTTCTTTCATATCTTTTCTTACGCCAATAACGAGTGTACGAGTACGGCTAGACGGATTTCCGTAATCTTTAAAGTTCAGGACTTGATATGATATGTTATAGTCTCCTGAAAGATTTTTGTCTATGGCATTTTTTATGGTTTTATCTTGACCATCAATGTCGGTACATACAGAGTTCAAGAAAGCACGAACATTCTCATAAATAAAGAATTTCGGCTTAATTTGCATCGTCATTTTGATTGATTCAACAACTAAAGAATTTCGCTTTAGCTCATCTTTCTTTTTATGATTTGCAACGGACATTCCTTGACATGGTGGGGTCGCAATGAGAACATCAAGATCAGTAATATTATATCCTCTTTTCCAAAGGGCAAGTTCTTTAAAAACCTTATCTTTAGTCTCTTGCAACGTCATATCTCCACAGATATAACCGCTCTGATATACACACTTGTGATTAAACGACTGTATTTTTAATCTTCGCTCCAACAACTCGACAGTTGCTATGCAGTAAAATCCCTCTTCTTTAAAACCATAACACCCAACACCAGCACTGCTAAACAAACTGATGTAAGTTTTAAGACCATAAGTTGATTTAGCCTCAGACAACATAGCAGAAGCTAAATCAGGATCAATCATTTCATATTTTACTCTAGCCATATTATATATCTCGTTTTAATGCCTCAACAACAAGAGATAATGCTTGAGGTGCAATTTTTTGTTCACTTGATACTACGGCAGACACCTGATCTGCAAGCCATAAAGTCAATAGTTGTTCAGCATTGACATTAAATAATTTAGATAAAATAGATACCTGCTCTTTTTTTGCTCTTCTCTCACCTTTTTCTATTTTGCAATAAGTCGCAGTATCAATATCTAAAGCCGCTGCTAATTGTCTCTGTGGCATCTGATTCTGAACACGAAGCTCTTTAATACGCTCTGAAAACATAAATTTACTCTTTTGTGTCTTGACATTATTTGGCAAAAGTACAAATAATATTTGAGCCATAGGCTATATTCCCAGACCTTTTTTATGCTGACCTTTCCGACTTTGGAGGAAAAAGATTCCAGCAAGTAGTTTTGGAACGCCGAAAACATTTCGGGCGTCCCAAAACACAACTTGCTATGTTCGTTTGAACATAAGATTTAAGTATCGAAATCACGACTAAAAATAGAAGAATAATCTTTGATAAGATGCTTATTTGAGATTGGTCATATTATTTGTTGTTTCCAACAAGTAACGGTCGGTTGGTTGGTTTGCCCAATTATTGGTTAGCATCATGGTCGGTTGGTCTCTAAGCCGTCAAGATAAAAGCGGTCAACAGAATCACAGGAATGAGCAGCACCTTGCCTTATTGGTAAAGCGCGACATTCCGACAAGGCGAAAACGGTATTCCCAAAACACTGCCAAGAGAAAAAGATTATTTTCTGGAGGGAGTGCAGTTTCCCGTTTGCCGCCATTTTATTGTGCCCTATAAAAACGCCTCCCTCTGTTTTGAATGAAATTCTATAAACAGATAATGATAGACATATATGTCTATTCTGTATGTGCTGTTATTTTTTTGTATTTGACGATTCTTTTCCGTCAGTCGTTTGTTTCCGTAGCCGTCATCGTCCATTGTACAGACGTGAAAGGAAAAAGGTTTTCTGGCTGAATACTCTCTGAAAGAGGAAGATTCAGCCAGAAACGGCACAGCCGCATGACCTTTTCACTTTCAATAAAGTCTGTACTAACTTAATGGACGAGCGAGGAAACAGGCGACTGGCGGTCTGTAATTCTCATATTGACCTACAAATGCTTTTCTCCATATCTCCCAATTTTTCAGAAAGTTGTTCCATGTCCTGACTTATCTTTTGGGCGGTTATCTTCGCGTAGATTTGGGTCGTCTTTATGTTGGTGTGTCCCAACAGTCTGCTTACGGTTTCAATCGGTACTCCGTTAGATAATAAAATGGTGGTCGCTGCCGAATGTCTGGCTACATGATAGGTCAGATGGGTTTTTATGCCGCACAATTCGGCAATGGTTTTCAACTTCTTATTGCAAGTCGTATTACTCGGCATAGGGAATACCTTATTATCTTTTGTCATGCCTTTGTACTTCTCTATGATACGTCTGGGTACATCTAACAGACGGATATTAGATTCCGTATTGGTTTTCTTTCTTCGGGTGATAATCCAAAGGTTTCCGTCAAAGAATGTCTGTAAATTATCATTGGTCAGGTTCTTGACATCGGAATAAGACAAGCCAGTGAACGTGGAGAACAGGAACAAGTCCCTGACAAGTTCATGTGTCTTGTCGGGCATCTCGGTGTCCATCATTGTGTGTATTTCCTCCTTCGTGACATATCCTCTGTCCACACTTTCAGGAGAGTTGATATACCCTGCAAAGGGATTGAAAGGCAGACGTCCGTCATTTCGCGCTATGGAAACGATATGTTTTAGCACAATCATGTAGCCCCATATAGTGTTAGTACGGCATTTCTTTTCCGTGCGCAGAAAATACTCAAAGTCGTTAATGAAAGAGAGATTCAATTCTTTCAGCGGGATATCCTCACGTTTGTAGGTATGAGGCAGGAACTCACGGATATGTTTGCAGACAGTCACATAACGCTGGAATGTTCCTTTTGCCCTGCTGTATCCCACTTTCTTGGCAAACTCGCTGTTATGCTGGTCAAAAAGTTTCAATAGAGTTTCCTGCTTGATACCAATACCTAGATAGGCATCTTTCAACTTGGCGGCAGTGACATACCCGTCGGCCTGCATCAGCTCTTGATAACGGCGGTTTACTTCCACCCGGATTTTATCAACGGCAATGTTGATTTTCTGTGCTTCGATGCTCTTGCCCGAGGCTCTGTTGTTTTTCACGTCCCACAGATGCAAAGGTACATCCATCTTGCAACTGAACTGCTTGATTTCTCCGTCCACCGTAAGGCGGCACATCAAAGGCAGGTTGCCATTAGGCTTTTCGCTGCCTTTCTTTAAGTAGAATAATACTTTAAAGGTACTACGCATAACTCACTTTTTATGGTTACAAAATTAATTTATAGTGAGTTACAGACAACTATGACACATAATGCAAAACAGTGTAATACATCGGTTTAGCTCTAAATCACCTCTATTACTTATGGTAATGATGTGGTAACTGAACTCTTGCACCGTATGGCTATATTATGGTTTTCCTTGGCTTTTTGCCGAGAGAAAAATATAGCGTAACAAACGCTTTTTCAGTCAGTTCGCTACGCTTTTCTCAATTTTGTATTCTCGCTATGTGTTTATTTTATGCGACCAAGCAATGCTTTCAACTATCTTCATTCGCTCATACAAAAAGGTGCAAAGAACACTATAAACATAACCAATGGAAGATTTTTGGAAAATTCCGTTCCTCTTCCTATTTCAAAAAGTGAGGCAAACACTATAGCTGGAATCTTGAAAACTATCCAAGCAAAGATTGAGATAGAGAAGAATTTATTGCTATCATACACCAATGAGAAAGAGTATCTGTTACGTCAGATGTTCATATAAACAACTGGCGTAGCAGATAACACTTTTGATTACAAAGCAATCTCATTATCAGTTTTTCAACAATTAGCTTGTCCGAATAGCCTTTGAAGATTGAGTATATTTTACGCTGTTTTTCTATCACAGGGAAAGAAAACCTTTTCTTCATAAAGTCACTTTTCTGCAAATTGAAGCGTGTACTACCTTGTGCCAATGGGTAAACAGCTTTTCTAAATGATTGTGACGAAACATAATAAGCCAAAAATGGAGGATATATCTTAGCATCATTGGTTATATGAATACCAAAGCAAAAACTATTCAGATATAAAGGATAAGTTTCTCCTAAATATACAGCACCCATTCCAACTTCCTCCGGCGTTTCAGAAGATAACGTAAGAAGAATATCTCCATAACGGACAACAGACTGTTGCTCTGCTTTATTGATTTTGACAAAACCGACATCTTTTGAATCAATGATTCGATTCTGATAGACATTCATGTATGTTATGAACGGATAGCCTTCACCAAAATCTTCTGCGCTTTTTCCTGATAGCCCCGAATATGATTGCCCAAAGTCACTAAAAGATAACGTGACATGCTGAGTTTCCTTGCCAATTAAGGTATCGCACATCGCCTGAATTAAGGATTCGTATTTCTCAATGATTTTGTTCTGAGTAGAAATCCGTTCATCAATGAGAGATAATAAGGTTGAAATTTTATTTTCTTCTATTAGGGTTGTTGTATAGATTGGGAAAGAAGCATATTCTTGTGAATTGATACCTGGTTGTCCTGAACGTGCAGACATTATAGAGACCCATCTCCAATATCTATGTGTATGTAATTGAGAGAATACAAAGTATGGATTATGCTCTGCAACATTTGCTCTAATTAGAAAGCCTGCGAAGTAAAGTTTACCATCGGATTTACGGTATAAATAGGACTTACCTGTACTTGCTCCAGTACGAGCTAACAAGATGTCTCTTTCATTAACCACGTAGTTCTCAGATAATGTCCCGTCAGGAGAAACAACATCCTCGTTATTATAAGTTGACGATGCTTCATCTATATCTGTAATGCGAATGTATTTATTTTGACCATCATAAGGCTTTGCTGCCGCATTCATGCCATAATCAAAACCCGTAGCAATATCACCAAACTTACACTTTTCCCACTCTCTATTAAACTCCGGGAATCTCAAAGCCGGAACATCGGACACTATATTTCTCTAATTATAAGAACCAATTATTTAGAAAATATGATTCATAAAACAGTTAGAGAAATTGCGGCAGCTTGGAAAGAATACAAGCGTCCTTATGTGAAGCAGTCCACGATGGCGGCTTATGTGTTAATCTTGGAGAACCACGTTCTTCCTTACTTCGGGGATGGTGATTCGCTCCACGAACAGGAGGTGCAGGCTTTCGTCTTGCAAAAGTTGGAACGTGGTTTGAGCGTTAAAACAGTCAAGGACATTCTGATTGTCCTTAAAATGGTAATGAAGTTCGGGGTCAAAAATGAGTGGATGACCTATTACGAATGGGATATAAAGTACCCCACGACCTCCACCAACAAGGAACTGGAAGTGCTGTCTGTCGCCAATCACCGAAAGATTCTGAGCTACATCCAAAGCCACTTCACTTTTACCGGGCTTGGCATCTATATCAGTCTTAGTACCGGGCTGCGCATCGGAGAAATTTGCGCATTGAAATGGAGCGATATCAATGTAGCAGACGGCACAATAACAGTAAGCCGCACCATTGAGCGCATCTATATCATTGAGGGCGAGAAAAAGCATACTGAACTTATTATCAACACACCTAAAACCAAAAACTCCTGTCGTGAAATACCTATGAGCAAGGAGTTGCTTACCATGATTAAACCGCTGAAAAAGGTAGTCAATGATGATTTCTATGTGCTTACCAATGATGAGCGTCCGACCGAACCACGCACATACCGCAATTACTACAACGGCTTGATGACGAAACTCGACATCCCCAAATTGAAATATCACGGTCTGCGTCATAGCTTTGCTACCCGTTGCATTGAAGCCGGATGTGACTATAAAACTGTCAGCGTATTGTTGGGTCACTCAAACATTTCAACCACGCTCAACCTTTACGTCCATCCCAACATGGAGCAGAAGAAGCGTTGCATTACCAAGATGTTCAAATCATTGGGCAAGTAAAAGTGTGTAACTCATCTTTTATATATAGCCCATAAAATTACGGAAAGATAACTAATCGCCAGTACGACTAAAGTAAATATAAGCCAAGGGGTGGAAAGCCAAACGCCTTCATTGTTCTGAAGGTGTTTGGCCATTTTGTCACTATGCCTTTCCAACAGATCTTCTTCGGCCTTAATATGTCGGGCTGTGCATTGATGCACTTTCGCTAACTCATCTGTGCTGATTTTGGCACGGATAACTATATTTTGTTCCGCTTTGACAATAGCACGGCAAATGCCTGAAATAATGTTGTCAGCACTATCCGTAGCCGTTTTAAGCGCAAAAGTAACTTCTTCCATTTTGCGGGTAGCGGCTTCTAACTCTAAACGTACATCCTTTAGTTCTTTAATTTTCTGTTCAAGTTTACTTTCTTCTTGGGCTACTTTGTTTTCATTGTCTGTACCTTCTATAAGGCCGTCAATGTTTATCTTATCGGATTTTCCCTTTCCTATTCCCATATTCATTTAGATTTTGAGTGAAACAATTACCTGTGTAAACCTCGTCTGCGTCTGCAAAGTCGGTTGGCCATTTGAGCGCAACGCCTAACCCATTCACGCTCGTCCTCATCTTTATCTTTTCCCCAACCGCTCATGTCAGAACCTCCGCCGCCACTGGATGCAGCCATGTTTGTTGCACCGTCAAGGTATTTAGCGAAAAGGAGCAGGGCGGTTTTCTGCACATCTTCTATGGTCGCAAAGGGATTGTCGTCCGGAACAGAACACTCCTTGCGGATAATTTCGTCCGCTTCTTCCGATATGGCCACATGGTAATGGTGGTATTCATCCGTGGAAATGTCGTAGTGTCTGATAATTGGAGCCGGATGGTTGGTCTGTGGAATTTTAGGCGAAACGATAGCTGGCCGTATTTTCTGTTCGGTATTTGGAATTACCGAAGATTTCCGCTCTCCATGAAGCCTCGCCCATGTCGCTTCTATCTTTGACGGCATGAGGTGTCGGCCTTTGCCAAGAATGGAGGATTTATAACTGGAGTTGCCCAAAAGGACAGAATAACCTCGTACATTCCCCTTGTCATCCTCTTGCAAGTGTATGCCGTAGCCGTGCGCTTTCAGTCCGGCTTCGTAGCCTGACCAACTGAAATTCGGCAAGGAATGAAGCACATCCATGCAAGTGTTGGCTATCTCTTGTCTGCGATGTTCAAAAATATCCTCCGGCTGTACCCATCCCCGCCGTTCATTGATGATGTACGCAGCCGACATTGCCCGTTCCGCTATCAAGTGGTCATCGTTGACTTTTCCGTCCATGTCCACACGGTTCACATCTATGTGCAGATGGGGTATGCCACTTTTCGCATCATGGTGGAGTGCAACCACATACTGGCTGTTCTTCACATTGGTGGACTTAGCACTGGCACGTTTAGCCTTTTTTGAGAGGTCAATGGAGTCGAATACTTGGATGTACTCGTTTGCCAACCTTACCCAATCAGCCAGCGTCCAGCCTGCGGATTCTTCCTTAGTTGGGGATATTTCCATTCTTATCACATTCCGTTTAAGCGGTCTGCCCTTGTTGATTGTACTGGCAAATTCTTTTTGCTTGAGTACCATGCGCTGATACATGGCTTCAGCCGATATGTCATCGGGTAAGAAGTTTACTTTCACTATCTCGGCCTTGTCCTTGTTGACCGAATAGCGGACGGCGTTTCCGCCGTGGCTGATGGTGGCCGCTTTTGCTATCATCTGGTTGGGTATTTATTTGGTGATGTATTCCTGAATCTCATTCCAACGGGCTATAAGGGGAACGGCGGCACGCATCCACTGCTCCACGAAACGGGTGTCTGCAAAGTATTGCACCCGATGGCTGCCCTGTATGGACTTGACGGCTGCCGCTATTCGCATTAGTTCACTCCGAGCATCGGAAAGACTACAAAGGGCTTCCACCTCCTTGTCGGTAAGCCGCCGTCTCGGATGCTGCCCCAAGGCGCATTTACGGATATAGTCACTTAAAGTCAGCCCGCAGGTCTCAGCAAGTTCCACGGCTTTTGCGTATTCCTTTTCGGTCACTCTGGCCTCCAGTCGCTTTGTGCGCTTTATAGCCTCTTTCTTTTCGTCCTTGTTTTCTTCCGTTGTTGTCATATCTAATGATTTATAATAAGGTGATACGATAAAATAAAACTGGTCAACCCGGTGCGAGCTTGCGAGCGCCTGTAACGGCTTATGTGGCATGGAAGCGCGGAGCGGTTTTGTGCGACATAGGCAATTCTTGTAACAGTCCTGACACGAATTTTGGATATATCACAGTTCCCAGAGCAAATGGTTTGTCCGAAGTCTTAAATGTACTCCGCCACATTCATTCCTCAAAAAACTGCTTTCAAACGCATTATAATGATAATCTCAACTTCCCGACATAAACCAACGCCTTTTCAAAAGGTCACGAAATGTAGCGTGAAAGGCCATGTTTCGCATTGTAAAAAGCCATCTTTTGAAAGCCAATACACGTCATTTCGCAACGGTCTCGGTTTCAACAGATTTTATGCCCCGTCTCCGTCATGAACATCATTGTCCGAAATAAGGGATAAAGACGGCTGTCCATTGTTACAACAGGCGATGGTGTCCGACTTTCCAATTCCATCATTTGACACATCGGCAGCGATACCATCTTTATCCATACCATTGTCGCCAATCTCTCCGACACAGTGGTGCCGCTCTTTCACACTCACATAATGCGGATTGAGTATCTTTTGATTGTCCGCATACCATGCCGACACACAATGCACAATGTGTATGCTTGTGCGGTTGGTCTGCTCAGATGTGACAATCCCCAACTCGGCCATTTTGTCAAGCAGCCTTGAAACGGTTTTCTTGTCATAGCCTAAACGGGTGGCCAATTCCACTTCCGAAAGGGCGGCTTGCCCGATATGCAGCGTAACGGCAAAACCTTTCTTCTCGTACTTTGTTTCCTTGATGACCACTGCATCAATGAGGCATTTCAATACCTTCATACGGTCGATACCATACTTGCTTCCTACCAGAAAATCAAGCTGGCTATCGGAAAGCACTATACAATAATAAATGTCTTTTTTCATCTTCATATCTATTTATTGTTCTACTAACTCTAACTGAAATTGGTCAATGAGCGTTTGTAAACTCGGACAACGCTTTATCATCTTTTGGAGCGTCATCATGGGGGTGTCTGTCATCAGCAGAAAGTCAGCTATATCTAATCCCTTTTCCCTCTGTTCGTTTGTAGCACACTGCTCCAGCTTGTCGCTGAAAACCACCTTTGAGCAAATGGAAGAGAGCAACTGCACTTTCTCCTGCCAAACCTCCTTCGCGCCCAAATCAGGACAAAGTATGACAGCGCGGTTCTTTAACGCGGCAACGGTGTCAGTCTTGAAACAGCCGTGTATTCCTCCGGTCGCCAGCCAAACAAAGTCTGGCATGAAGTGGCTGGCCACTAAAGCAGATTTCTCACTCTCCACAATGGCTACAGCTTTTGTCGGATAGTCGGCCAACAGATGTTCACCAAACAAGCATTGCTTCATGTTGAAGTGCTCCAGCCCCAATTCCGTATGCACCCAACTCACATAGTTTCTCGGTTCTTTTACCCGATGTCCTGTCACTGAATGATACAGCATAATTTTTCCGCCTCGCACTCTTCCTTGTCGGTCAATCTGCCAGAACACTGTGGAGCCTCTCCATTTCTTGGATGTCCCGACACAGTATAATTTGAACAGCCGGGATGTTTCTTTCTCACCAAATATACCCGAAAGAAAAATGAATAGCGGATTTCGTTTATAGTTGGTAAGTGAGCGGTTCATAATGTCACGGCTTATATAATCTACCGACTTTGGCAGCTCAATTTTTGTCAGTGGCTTCCACGACTTCCGTTCTTCCAATGCAATGGGATTATCTTTGAAATAATCCGATGGTTTGTAATGATATTGGCACGAATGTTCATGGTCGCACCTACCTACATAATCAGGAAACGCAATCTGCCCTTCCGTATCAACATACTTGACGAAACATTGTTTCCTACCACATTTAGGACAGGTCAGCTTAGAACCTCGCTTGTATTTTTGGAGCGTAAATCGGTATTCAATCATAGTTCCTCCTTTTTATAAATGCAGTTCGTGCAGTTTGCAGTTGTTGCAGTTTTGCAGATTACCAATGCCCTCTGAACTGCAAACTGCAAATACTGCAAAGTGCAAACAGTGTGGATTATTGCAGTTTTTCATATTCTCCCCTCTTAATTTTCCTGATTACTTTGTTCGCGGCAAGTTTGTTCAACACATACATCACAGTTCTTTCCGACATTCCGACTTCTTTACCAGCTTGGACGGCTTCGGCTGTAGAAAACAAATGAGGTACAATATCAAGCATTTCTTTCTTCTGTGAGTCTATGCTTTCCATCAACATAAATTTCTGAACATTGGAATAGCAATCCTCGAAATATGCACTTAGTCTGATGGCCGATTTTGTGGAATCAATATCCACAAAATCTTTATGGACTTCGCCACAAGCCCATCGGAGTATTTGGAATACTAAAGCCAACCGTGCTGCAATTATGGGTGTTTTCATTACTCGGCTATCAACCATACTATCGTCTTTGATTTGGTTTACCTTGTGGATTAAGTCATTGCGCCAGTCGGTGAAATAGGCACCAGCCTCTGCAGAAAAGTTCAGTACGCTTTGTAAAGCATAGTTGTTGTTCTCTTCCGTTATGAAACAAATCTCGCAAATACGGTTGATTACATCCTCCCACAAGGCAGAATATTTCTCAAACGATGAGGATGTGGAATCTTCGTTAATCTGCCAGTCTGATATTTCTTGGGATGAGGGATAAACGAAGATTATCCTATCCAACAGGCCATTGTCCTTGTAACCTTTATCTATCAGTTCATGCACACGGGTAGTCTGCATTGTACCGACTATGTTTATAAAAGGACGTTCAATGTGAATAGGTATCGGCATACTGCACCTTGACACGTCAAGAGGTTTACCGCTGAAAGCCGTCAAGAGCTGTTCTATCAGTTGCCCCTTGCTGTATTGGTTTACGGCATTGAACATTCCCATTATTTCATCCACATATACGGCCACCCCTCTTGGATTGTCATTAAGCGCACGAATAAGAGCTTCAGGAGTAAAATCAGAAATGATTGTCCGTTTCAAAATCGGCTTGGACGGCAATAACGGTTTTTCATCTTTCCTGCCCTTCTGACTTTCCAATATTGAATTGTAGTTTTCCATATCTACCTTGAATTGCTTAATGACTTTGGCATCACGCTTTCGGATGGGGCGGAAAGCAAAGTCAAGCGGAGGTGTCTTACCCATGCCTGGCCGTCCGACCAATATCATGTATAAGATTGGGCTGCTAACCCAGCCGCCACGAATGCGGATGTTGACCGCATTGCCGATAGCCGTTGATGCTGCTGCAATAAGGGAGGCCATCGTGTATTCAATGGAATAGTTCTCTTGCCGTGCTAATGCCAGAACCATGTCCTGCAACTTGGCAGGAAACACGTCCAAAGGTATCTTGTTCTCTATGATACCCTCGAACTCCATTCTGATGCTGTTGCACAAGTCAAGTGAATCCATTAGAACGGTCTGTTTCGTTTGGCATTAATGAATTGGGCGGCTTCATCAGCCAGTTCCTTCTGCGATTTCCGTTTGCCGTCATGAAGCCATGCATCAATTTCCGATTTGAGGAACATGATACGTTTCCCTCTCTTATGAAAGGGAATCTGGTGGCAGCTCGTCCATCCGTAAACGGTCTGCTCTGCCGGATGGCTGGGCAGATATTCGCACAGTTCTTTCAGATTCATCCACTGGTCGGCAGACCGTACTAATGGAATGTTGTTCAGACCGTCAATCTTGGAATCAAGCTTATTGAGCTTGTCCATCATCCATGACATTGCCTTAGGCAGATCTTCAAATGTAATGTTCTTGTCGTCCATATCATTATCAGTTGATTTTGCCGCAAAGTAATGGCAAATCCCAATACTGATTTATGGGTGA
>UMGZ01032872.1_pt1 | contig 17135 bp, 8 predicted proteins | sample 1965421 | NCBI WGS metagenome assembly UMGZ01 (sample SAMEA4836087, study PRJEB28245) | human gut metagenome | biome: gut microbiome; material: fecal sample | place: Denmark | collected 2008
CGTCACGCGGCCTTGGTTGCCGACGATAGCCTTTGCCTCTGCCAGCAGCGGAATCGAGCGCGCATTAACCTTCGCCGGAACCTCGGCACGTAGCACGCGCCCGTCCACCTGCTCGATAAAGATCTCCACACGGTCGCCGCCCGGGTTGGTGGTGAACACCGTGGCAAGGCGCGCCATATTGCCCTGGCTAAAGCGGCTGTTGGGCACCATGACCTCAAACACCTTGGGCTTGTTGTTCTCCTCGTTGAGCTCGAGCGGCACGATCTCCTGCGCGATGATCTGGTCGCCGCGGTCCGAGCGTTCGAGTTTGCCCTTAATGCGCACAAACGCGTCGGACAGCTGCACGCCGGTCTCGGGATCGACCTCGCCGTACAGATACCCCTCGGCCTCCTTGTAGGTCTTGGGGAACACCACGACGGTGGCCTCGCCTTCCATGTCCTCAAGCTGCACGATGCCCATGGGGTCGCCGTTTTTGGTCACGCGCTTGGACACGCTCGAGACCATGCCGGCCCACCACAGCGCTTTGCCCTCGGGAATCTCCTGGTTGATGGTGCCGCCCGTGGGGTTCTGCACTTCGTAGCCGGTGTCGATCTGCGAGAACGAGAAGTCGCGCGCCTTACTGAGCGCATACTCAAACGGGCGCAGCGGGTGGTCCGAGACATAGATGCCCAGAACCTCCTTCTCCTGGCTCAACTTAAGGTGGCGGTCCCATTCCTGGCCATCCGGATCGGGCACGCTCACCTCAAAGCCCGAGCCCTCAACGTCGCCAAACATGTCGAAGAACGACGTCTGGCCGCTCGCACGATCCTTCTGGCGCTTTATTGCGGCGTCGATGATGTTCTCGGGGTTGTTCTTGTCCACAAAGTGCATCATCTGGCGACGCGGATACCCCGTGGAGTCGAAGGCGCCTGCCTTGATCAGCGATTCGATCACGCGACGGTTGGCCTGGCTCGAGTCCACACGCTCGACAAAGTCGTGCAGCGTCTTAAACGGACCGCCCGCCTCGCGCTCGGCGATAATCGCCTGCGCCACGCCGGTGCCCACGCCGCGGATGCCGGCCAGACCAAAGCGCACGCCCTCCTTGGTAGCCGTGAACTCGGTACCGGACTCGTTGACATCTGGCGAAAGCACGGGGATGCCGTCGTGACGGCATGCCGAGACGTAGTGCACGATCTTGTCGGTCTTGCCCGTGTAGGACGTCAGAACGGCCGCCATGTACTCGTGCGGATAGTGCGCCTTGAGCCACGCCGTCTGCATAACCAGGATGGCGTAGCCGGCGGAGTGCGACTTGTTAAAGGCGTAAGATGCGAACTCCAGAACATCGTCCCAAATCTTCTGGGCGACCTCGCGCGTGTAGTTGTTCTTGATAGCGCCGTTCATCCAGTGGTCGTAGGTGGTCTCGTCCGAGCCATCCTCCCAGTGGAGCACCGTCGACGTGAGCAGCTTGATCTTTTTCTTAGCCACGGGCTTACGGATACGCGAGTCCGATTCGCCCTTGGAGAAGCCGCACATCTCGACGGAGATGAGCATAACCTGCTCCTGGTAGACCATGGTGCCGTAGGTTTCGCCCAGGATGTCGTCCAGGCGGTCGTCGTAGGAGACCGCCGGCTCCTTGCCGTTCATACGGTTGATGTAGGACGAAACCATGCCGGCGCCCAGCGGGCCCGGGCGGTACAGAGCGATCAATGCCACGACGTGCTTGTACTCGGTGGGCTTCATGTTCTTGATCGTGGCCGTCATGCCGGCGGACTCGACCTGGAAGACGCCGGCGGTGTGACCGGAGCCCATGAGCTTAAAGATCTCGGGATCGTCAAAGGGGATCTCTTCCTCTTTGATGTCGATGCCGAAGTTCTTTTTGATGTTTGCCTTGGCCTTGGAGATAACCGTCAGCGTGCGCAGGCCCAGGAAGTCCATCTTGAGCAGGCCCATGTCGGCAACGGTATGGCCCTCGTACTGGGTAATCTCGACGCCGCCCTTGGTGTCGAGCTTGGTGGGCACGTGCTCGTTGACGGGGTCGCGGCAGATCAGAACGGCGCACGCGTGCACGCCCTCGCCACGGGTGAGGCCCTCGATCGAGAGCGCCGTGTCGATGATGCGGCGGGCGTCGTCGTCCTTTTTATAGGCCTCGGCAAAGTCGGGGTTAAACAGATCCTCTTTGCCGGGTTGTTTGTCGAGCACCTGCTTGAGCTTGACCTTGGGGTCGCTCGAGACCATCTTGGACAGGCGCTGGCCCATGTAGACCGGGTAGTCCAGGACGCGCGCGGCGTCGTTGATGGCCTGCTTGGCCTTGATGGTCGAGTAGGTGATGACGTGGGTGACTTTCTCGGGGCCGTAGAGCTGGCGAACGTGCTCCACGACCTCGAGGCGCCGCTCATCGTCGAAGTCCATATCGATATCGGGCATCTCGGTACGCTGTGGGGACAGGAACCTCTCGAACATCAAGCCGTTTTCGAGCGGGTCGAACGCGGTGATGTTCATGGCGTAGGCGACGATAGCGCCGGCGGCCGAGCCACGGCCGGGGCCGACGCCGATGCCGTTGTCCTTGGCCCATTGCACGTACTCGGCAACGATCAAAAAGTAGGCGGCAAAGCCCTTGTCGCAGATGACCTTGTATTCGTACTCAAAGCGCTCTTTGATGTTGACGCCACCGATCTCGCGTGTGGCCCAGTCGTCACCGTAGTGCTGGCGCAGGCCCTTCTCGCACTCGCGGCGGAACTGGCTCTCGTGCGTCTCGCCGGGATCGAGCAACGGGAAGCGCGGCAGGATGATGGAGTCCCAGTCCAGCTCCACGTAGCACTTGTCGGCAATCTCAAGCGTGTTGTCGCAGGCCTCGGGGCAATACGGGAACATCGCCCGCATCTCCTCCTCGGTCTTCATGTAAAACTCCGAGCCGGTCATGCGCATGCGGTTAGGGTCATCGACTTTGGCGTTCATGCCAATGCACATGATGACGTCCTGCACGGGCGCATCCTCGCGGCGCAGGTAGTGGAAGTCGTTGGTGGCGATGACCTTGACGCCCACCTGCTTGGCGATATCGATGAGCGTGCGGTCCATCTGCTCGTCGGTCAGACCGTTGTCGGTCGTGATGCCGTGTTCCTGGATCTCGATATAGAAGTCGCCGGGGTCGAAGGTGTCACGGAAAGTCTCGGCCCATTTGATGGCACCTTCCATGTCGCCACGGTCGATGTATTTGGGGATGATGCCGGCGATACAGGCGCTCGTGCAGATCATGCCCTTGGCATGGCGGCGCAGGTTGTCGAGCGTCACACGCGGCTTGTAGTAAAAGCCCTGCACGGCGGCCTCGGAGACTGTCTGCATTAGGTTGACGTAGCCCTCCTGGTCCTTGGCCAGAAGGATCATGTGGTAGAGCTCGGGCTTGTGGTCGCGGGCGAGCGTCTCGTCCGGCGTAAAGTAGACCTCGCAACCAAAGATGGGCTTAATGACCAGGGGCGGCTTGAGCTCGTCGATGTTGCCCTTCTCGTCCCACATGGCCATGTCCTTCACATACTGGGCATGCTCGCGCGGGTTTGCCTCGGGATCGGGCTCCACCAGCTCGTCGCGGCGGTCCTTTTCCAAGAAGGCCTTGTCGTGGCTCCAGGTTTTGTATTCGGGCGTGTTGTGGTTGACGGCGTCGCAGGCCAGTGCCAGGTCGGGCACGCCATACATGTAGCCGTGGTCGGTAATGGCCACAGCGGGCATGCCAAGCTCAACGGCACGGTTGACCATATCCTGGATACGGGTTGCGCCGTCGAGCATGGAGAAAACAGTGTGATTGTGCAGATGGACGAATGCCATGTGATGAGCTCCGATGCGGGTTCGTGTTCTGACTGAACGATTTTACCGCACGGCGCGGACGCCACCCGAACCTAGCCAAACCAACACGGCTCCTATTGAGTTGCGGTGAAATGCGGACTGTTTGGCGGCTTTTTTGGCCAAAACAGTCCGTATTCCACCGCAAGTTATCTGAGGGCTAGAGATTGTAGGTGACTACTTGAGGTTCGGCGGGTTCGACGAAGATGGCTGGATTCGCCTGCTCCACGCGGACGAACTTGACGGTCACGGCCTCAAAGCCCGCCTTGTGCAACACGTCGGCGTAAACGCGCGCCTGCAGGGCGTGCTTCTCGAGCAGCTGGTCCGGCGTCTCGTCCGGCGTGCCGCCCGTCTTGTAATCAATGACCAGGGCGCGCGACGGATCGGCCGGGTCGGTGGCCAGTGCATCGATGGCGCCCTCGGCATAGGCACCGTAGCGAGCGATGTCCTCGTCCTCGCAGCCCAGCGAAAAGAACGGCACCTCGGCGCGAACGCACGGCCACGCGAGCAGGTCGGCACGAACAGCCGACTTGAGCCAGCGGTCCAGGGCAACGTCGAAGCGTTCGCGCTGCTCCGGCGTCAGGCGCCACAAGCGTGCCAGCGCATCGGCACGCGCGGCGGGCAACGCGTCGGCACCCATCTCGATGAGCCACTGGCAGGCGGCGTGGAAGGCCGAGCCCAGCGCCATGGGATTGCCGGCGGGCTCGACAGCGGCCACGTCTGCATCCGTCATCTCCGAGCCATCCGACTCCGCATCATCGCCAGCCTCGTCCATGGGAACACGAGCCTCGGCGGCACGGTCTTCCGTCTCGGCATGGAGTGCCGCGGCGATTGACGAGTAGCTATACGAATCACGCATCGGATACGGGCAGATGCCCATGCGCACGCCCACCGCCTGGGGATACACGAGCTCAAACGCATCGGGCTCGGGGTCGGCAGGACCGGGGACGGCGGCGCGGGCATCTGCACCGGCGCCCTCCGGCCCCGCATCGCCGCGGACAAGCCTGCCCTCGGCATCCAGTGAAGCGTTGGCCTCAAACGCCTGCTCGCCAAAGGTAAAGTCCGCGAGCGAAATGAGCTCGTAGTCGCCCGGCTGGGAGTTGTCGAACACCAGGCGGTCGGAATCGAGCTGTGGCATGTCCAGAGCGTCGGTCGGCAAAATACGGCGCAGCACGTCGTAGGTCAGATCGGTCTCGACGTCGAAGGTCGGCACCGTCACCTTGCCACGGCTCACGCCGGCATCCATCGCCAAGATCACCAGCTCGCGCGCACGCGTCATGGCAACATAGAGCAAGCGGGCCCGCTCCTCGAGCGAAAGCTGCAGGTCGTCGTTGCGCAGGCGAACGAATACCTCGGCGGGAGAACCCGTCGCGCAGACGTCCTCCATGAGCTCCGGCGGCAGCCACAGCGACGTGCCCTTGCCCTTAAACGCGTGCTCAAACTGCTTTCTGACGTCGTCGCCCTTCACAAAGGTACCGTCGGCAAGCTTAACGCCGTCGAAGCGTGCCGGCAGTGCCACGACCTGCGCTCCGCCCTCGACGCGACCCATCTGTGCCGCACCCGAGGACTTACGCACGCCAAAGCACTCGGCGACCGCCACGACCGGATATTCCAGACCCTTGGAGGCGTGCACCGTCATGATGCGCACCGCCCCGTCGCCCTCCTCGTTAAGGGCACCCGGAGCTTCCTTGCCCGCCAAGAAGCGGTCGAAGGCCAGCGCGATGGAACGCGGCGAGTTGCCGAAATCGGCCTCCGCCTCGGCCACGGCGTCGAGCGCCTTGAGCACGTTGGCGGCAATGGCCTTGCCCTCGGGACCACGCTGTGCCAGACGCACAAACCAGCCGGAGGCGTTGACCACGTCGCGCGCAATGGCGGCGAACGAATCACGGCCCACGCGACGAAGCGCATACCGCAGCACCTCGCGGGCGCGCATCACGAGCGGCAAGTCTTGCAAACCCGGCACGTCGAAATCACTCATGATGCCCGCGTCGATATTCCGGCGCGAGGTCTCCCCCGTCTCGCTATCGAGCTTGGTCGCCAGCGCCAGGAACTCCTGGGCGCCGAGCGCAAACATCGGCGAGGCGAGCAGCGGCATAAGGCCCTGCGCCGTATCGGCCGGATTGGCGAGCGCACAAACCAGGGCGCGCACCGTCTGCACCTCGGCTACTTGGGCAAAGACCGAGCCGCCCGCGATGACGCAGTCGAGCCCCTGGTCGCGGAAGGCCTGTGCGTAGACGTCGGCGTTGGTCATGCGGCCCAGCAGCAGCACCATGCCGCCCTGGGGCTGGCCGGCATCGGCAAGCGCGCGGAATCGCTCGGCGATCGCACGGGCCTTGGCCTGCGTGCGCTCCTGCGTACTGCCGCCGGCAACAAAAAGCGCCTGGCGACGCGAGGCGTCTGCCACCAGCGTGTCCTTGCGGCCGTCGCTCGCCTCAAGATCCAAAAAGCCCTGCATCAGGCCGCCGTCATCGCCGTCGAAGACGCGTGCCACGTAACGCAGCACCTCGTCATGGCTGCGGAAATTGCGCACGAGTTTGACGAGCTCGCCGGTGGGGACATCCGGCGTGGCGACCGTCTCGGACGCCACCGTCGATCCCACCTTACGCTCCTGACGACGGAACACCTCGACCTCTGCGCCGCGGAAGCGATAGATCGACTGCTGTGCATCGCCCACGGTGCACAGCGCGCGCTCCCCCGCACCCGTCAGGTAACGGATCAGATCGACCTGCATCTGGTCGGTATCCTGGAACTCGTCGATCATGACCATCTTAAAGCGGCCCTCGTACGCAGCACGGATGGCAGGGTAATCGCGCAGGGCCTCGTAGGCCATACGCAGCAGGTCGTTATTATCGAGGGCGGACTGGGCAGCCTTCAGCGCGCGATACTCGGCCTCCACGGAACGGGCCAGGCCCACCAGCGCATCGAGCGCCGGGCCACCGCAGGCAAGCACGATATTGATAAACGCATCGGCGGCCTCGGCCTTGAGCAGCTCAACCTGCTCCTTAGGGAATGCCTTGCTCGCGCGCGGCATGGTGCACGACATCATGAGTCGCGCCGCATCGGCCATGGTCTTGCCGCTCGCCTCGAACGCGTCGATGGCATCGAGCGCCATTTGCGCCTTCTCGGTCGCGGCCTTGCTTGCGCCCAGAGCCGCACGATAGGCATCGGCAAGGGCCGAGGTATCGGCCTGGCCGCGCGCCACGCGCACGTCGTCCATACCGCCCGGCAACTGGCTCGACAGCTCCAGCAGGTCGCGCACCAGGCCCTTGATGGTCGTGCCGGCGCCAAAGGGGCCGCCCTCGCCCGCCATGGGATACCAAGCGTAGAGGGCCTTGAGCGATGCCGCGAGCTCGGAGGCGGCATCGGACGCCGTCGCGCGGGCCAGCACATGCTCAACAGCCTGATCCATGAGCTCGTCGGTATCGGTGAGCACCGTGAACTCGGGGTCGATGCCCAGCTCCAGCGCGTGCGCGCGCAGGATACGCGAGCACATGCCGTGAATGGTCGAGATCCACGCGTCGTCGACGGTCAGCGCTTCCTCGTCCATGCCCTCATCGATAAGCGCACGGCGCACGCGGTCGCGAATCTCGGCCGCGGCATCCTTGGTAAAGGTGATGGCGAGCACCTGGTCCAGATGCTCGACGAACGGACCGGATTCGGGCGAGAGCGCGTAGACGATGCGGCGCGTGAGGGTAAAGGTCTTGCCCGAACCGGCGCCCGCCGAGACAAACAGCGGACGGTCGAGCGTTTTGACGATCTGCAGCTGTTGCGGCATCAAAGTCGAAAGATCCATGGTCTACACGTCCCTCCTTACAAACGTTCCTTCGTGGTTATACGAGCAGTGGGCATGCGCGGCCTGCGTCGACGCCGGGTCGACAGCAGCGACGTTGCCCGCCTCGAGCTCGCGCAGGCGCTCGGCGATGCCGGTCTCCACGCGGTCGAGCAGGGCGTCGAAGTCCATGCTGCCACCCTCGCCGGGGAAACCTTTCTTAAGGCCCGGGATGCGACCGTCGCCGCGCTCTTCCTCGAGCAGCTCGGCGCTCGCCGCGCCGCGCAGCGCCGGTTTGCCGCCCTTGGTCGAAAAATAGAGCGCCGCGCGGGTATCCAGATCCAGCGCCCGGCGCATGGCCTGCGCATAGATAAGCGTCTGGGTATGGGGCGGCAGCCAGCGCGGATCGTCGATGGGCGCCGTGCCCGATTCCTCGTCGCGCACCGTGGGGTCGGCGAGTTTAAACTCCTCAACGCCCGTGCGGTGCTTATAGTCGATCACCACGGCGCGGTTCTCGGCATCCACGTCCACACGGTCGATGCGCCCGCCGAGCGGCCAGCCGGCATACTCAACGTTAAGATCGTTAAAGGCAAACTCCAGGTAGCGCGGAGCAAAAGGCGTCAGCGCCTCGGCTTCATAGGCAAGCACGCCTTCCAGCTGCGGCAGAATCTCGGCCACCTGGCGCTCCTCTACCGGAGAGAGCGGCACGAGCGGGCCCTCGTTGCCACGCTTGGAGGCATGTTCGGCCAAGGTCTCGTCAAAGACCTCGCGCAGCAGCTCCTGAGCACGTGGCAGGTTCTCGGGCGTCACACGTTCCATGCCCTCCTGGGGCAGACGGGCGTGCAGGTGTTCCAGCACGTCGTGGACAAAGTTGCCTTTCTCCATATTGCCAAAGCCGGCGTCGATCGACTGGGGCTTCACGCGGTACGAGACGAACCAGCATAGCGGGCAGGTCGAATAGGCCTCGATCTGCGAGGCAGACGTCAGGCGCGGCACCAGCGGCGCATCCTCGCCCTCGCCATCTCGACGGCGCAGGACCAGATACGGAATGGCTTCATCGCTCAGATGCTGGGGAGCTTCGCAGGTCACGCGCTCGCACCTAAGACCTTCGCCTGCCGCGGGATCAAAGTCGGCGATGATATCGCCCTCGCCCACGCGCGTGGGCTTGGCAGCGCCAGCGGCCTCGGCATGTGCCCGCAGCTCGGTCCATACGGCTGCCGGGTAGCACTCGCGTGCCTGGCGATCGTGCGTCACGCGGGCGAGCGCGACCGGACCGCTCGCCGCCTGCATTGCATGGCCAAAGCGTACGCGCAGCAGGGCGGCGGGCTCCAAAGACACGCCGTCGCGGCGCAGCTCGGCCGTCAACGTGGCAAGCGGGCCCTCTTCGTGCGAAAGCGGGTAGCTGTCCAGGTCGACATCGACAAACAGCACGGCATCGTAGCTGCCAGGGCGTAGAACCGACGCATCGGCAAGCGGCACAAAGCGCACTTGTGCCCGTGGTGTGCGATCGACCTCGTAGGTCTCGTAATCGTAAGCGGCACTGCGCTTGTCCACCTTGGTTCGAACGCCGTCGAGAACCGGCACGGTCGCAGCCTGCGACACGTCGAGCGCGCGAGCATCGTTCATAAGGATGTCGATGGCATGGCGCAGCAAAGCCGTCTCTGCCTGGCGACGGGCCTGGCCGTCAAGGCCGCCTAGAGCGCGATCGGGCAGCGCCTCGGCAACGGCGAGCATGGCCTTGAGCGCCGTCACGGGTTTGTCGCGCCACAGCGCCTGGAACACGTCCGAGACCACGCACGGCACGTTCTTAAACCAGTTCTCGTCGCTGGCGGCCTTGCGGGCGCCCCTCACCTGGCCCTGCACGCTCTGCAGCAAGCTCTTGACGCCCGCAGTGGTCTTGCTGCGCGACAGGCGCATGTTCTTGTCGAAGCCGCGGGCGCTCGCGGCGTCGGCACCCGAAAGCGGGCTATAAATCCAGTCGGTAAGCTCCGGCGCGGGCCACCACTCGGTCTTGGAGGCGGTGCCCTCGTCGGCAGCCTTCATGCGCTCGATCAGATTGGCGAGTGCCGTGAACTGCCTGCCCGCGATGGACTGGGAAAACGCCGTGAACTCAGTCGTCTCGGCCGCAATGTGACGCGCCGCCAAACGGGCAGCGAGTTCGACGAACAGCTGGGGCGCCTGGGCGGAAACTACGAGCACGCGCGCGGAGTCGGCGTTCGTCGCGGCGCCGTCGCGCGACATGGACTCCTCGCATGCCGCGACCAGGTTCTCAAGAGCATCCACATAAGCGCGGGCGCGGGCATGGGGACCGGCCACCTCTATAAAAATAGGCTGAGCAGCAGGCGCAGAAGCGGTCTCGGACGCGCCGGCGTCCTCCCCCAACGGGGCGGCCTCAAACAGCACACCGCGGGCATCAAAGGCGGCAGCAAGTTCCTCGCGCATCGCCGCCTGCTCGCAAGCGAGCAGCACGACAACCTCTCCCCCGCGGTTCGCCACGGCCGACAACAGCTCGAGCAGACCATGCGTAAACGACGTGACACCACGCACGCAGACGGCGCGGGCGCACCCCGGCAGGTTGTTCGCTAGGGCTTCTGCCATCATATCGGCGGCTTCGCAGGGCTCGACCATGTCTCGACGGTCCAAACCGCCCGCGTAGGCACTCAACAGCTCGAACACACGGGCCTCGGCGTCGCTTTTGGGCTCGGGTTGAGCGGCGGCATCGCGGCAGCGTTCGTCGCCCGTCCCCGCCACGCCCGGCAACACGTCGCGGGCCATACGCGCAAGCATGCGTACCGTGCCTTGGCTGCGCGAGAGCGGCTGCAGAGCAGCGTCGTCGCGGCGGTCGATCATGTCCGAGAACAGCATCTGGCGCTGAAGGTTATCCACAAAGCTGCGGCCATCGCCCATAAGCTCCCACAGCGAGCGGAGCCACGATGTGGGCGTCTTGTAATCGACACCCAGTGAAACCCCGGCTTCTGCCGCATCATGACGGCACAAGTCGAGCTCGGCAAACGAGGGCGCCAACAGAACAGCGCGCCCGTGGCGGGCAACCAGGTCGGCCAGCAGAGCCGCCTCGGCATCGCTCAAATCCGTGCCGGCATTGGTGGTATAGATTCGAACAGGCATGGTCCTCCACTCAAACTGTTCGCAATATTCAACGCATCTATCCTACCCGCCCGCACGGACAACATGGCACCACACCAACATGTTTTGGCGCATCGGGGTCAGGCCACTTTGCACCAGATCCCCTCGATGATCCGTTTTCCTCCGTCCCCAAGGGATCGATTTCGACACACAAAAACCGCCCCCGAAGGGGCGGCTCCAGCTGATTCGTTTGTTGCCGTTGGCCTACTCGCCATCCTCCAGCTTAATGAGGATCTTACGGTAGCCACCGTACTCGCCGTTGAGCGCCTTGGAAACACGGCTCACCGTAGTGGACGAGGCGCCCGTGCGGGCCTGAACCTCAACATAGGGCTCGCCCTCATCCAGATAACGCGCGACCTGCAGGCGTTGCGAAAGATCGCAAATCTCGCGCGGCGTGCAGATATCGGTTAAAAACGCCTGGATATCCTTCTCGTCATCCAAAAGACTAAATGCGTGGACTAGCTGCTTGACATCAGGCTTGTCAAACATGTTCTCGATATTCATCGATCACCGCCAAACCCGCCATAAGGCATCGAAGTTGATACTGACATCGGGCATCGTTCACCCGTAATATGCAATAAAACTATGCATGGGCCATTTGCCCGTAGCAGTGTAGCACACCACCAAACTAAAGCGACAAGACTCTCTGTCAGCGGCACGTTTTTCAGGACGAACGCCGTTTTGAAACCGAATGCGCACGTAAGCTCCACGAATATCTGAGACAATGGGCGGCCGAACAAAGCGGCACATCCGCTCGGCCGTCCAAGCTGCCGCAGCAAGCCGTTTCACGCGACACCAACGCACCCTGCGCAAGAAAGGATTCCACCATGCGCTTTATGCTTAACTGGCTCTTTACCTCGATCGCCATCGCGATTGCCACGTTCCTCGTTCCCGGCATCCAGCCCTTCGGTTTTGCCGAGGCCTGGGTCTGTTTCGCCTTCGTGGGACTGTTCCTGAACATCGTCGATTCGTTCGTCAAGCCGTTCCTGACGGTCATCTCACTGCCGCTCACGATCATTACGCTGGGCATTTTCCAGCTTGTCGTCAACAGCTTTATGCTCGAGCTCGCGAGTTACCTGTCGGTCAACCTGCTTGGCATCGGCATCTCCATCGCAAGCTTTGGCTCGGCCTTTATGGGCAGTATCCTAGTGTCCATCATGCGCAGCATCCTCGACAGCATCGCCGAGGACTAAAACGGCCATTCCGGCCGTGCCCGTCTCAACAGCCCAAAACGAAGGCCGCCCATCGCAAAAATGGGCGGCCTTCTTATTTGTCAAGTCTCAAAGGACGAGAGAATCTACCATTTCTACCCGTCCTCACATGGCAGGTGTGGGTTAGATGACGTAGTCGTAGCCATGGTTGGGAGCGACAAGTTGATCGAGCGTCACACCATCGAGGTAGTCGTTGATGAGCTTGTCCAGGTTCTTCCACACGTCGAGCGTGGGGCACTCATCCGAACGCGAGCAGCCCTTACAGTCGCCATCCAGGCATGCAACCGGTGCCAGACTACCCTCCGTCAGGCGCAAGATCTCGCCCACCGTGTACTGCTCGGGCGGTCGCGTGAGCACGTAGCCGCCGCCCTTACCGCGCATGCCCGAAAGCATGTTGGCGCGCACGAGCGTAGCCAAGATGTTCTCGAGATATTTCTCGGAAATCCCCTGTCGCGCCGCGATCTCTTTGAGCGGGATGCGACCGGCCGCCTGGTGCTCGGCCAGATCGACCATAACGCGCAGGGCATATCTGCCCTTAGTAGAAACCAACATGTATAGTGCTGCCTTTCGGTCATTTAGTCCGTAGAAATTCTAGCCGAAAAATTGGTTTTGAAAATACCCGTTCCGGTCAAGATGGTTAATCAGCTCGTAATAATCTTCTATTTCCTATTGCATTACTAGGCTTTAGTGTCTAGTATGCTTCCCAACAGCTAAACGAACAACCTATAAGGTTTATGGGTTTAGCTGCTACACGCACCGTGAAACCACACGGCAACCAGCAACTTGAACACTTTGGAGGTTCACCATGAGCAAGGTTTACACGTCCATCGATCAGCTTATCGGCCACACCCCGCTCCTGGAGCTCACTCACTTTGAGGCCGATGAGGACCTCAAGGCCCGCGTGCTCGTCAAGCTGGAATACTTCAACCCCGCCGGATCCGTCAAAGACCGCGTCGCCAAGAACATGATCGACGAGGCCGAGAAGGCCGGCAAGCTCGTGCGCGGTGGCGACTATACCATCATCGAACCCACGAGCGGCAACACCGGCGTCGGCATCGCCTCGGTGGCGGCTGCCCGCGGCTACAAGGTGATCATCACCATGCCCGAGACCATGTCCGTCGAGCGCCGCAAACTTATGCAGGCATACGGCGCACAGCTTGTGCTCACCGACGGTTCCAAAGGCATGAAGGGCGCTATCGCCAAGGCCGAGGAGCTGCAGAAGGAGACTCCCAACAGCATCATCGCCGGCCAGTTTGTGAACCCCGCCAACCCCGCCATCCACAAGGCCACGACCGGCCCCGAGATCTGGGATGACACCGACGGCGAGGTCGACATCTTCGTCGCCGGCGTTGGAACCGGCGGCACCGTAACCGGCGTGGGTGAGTTCCTCAAGGAGCAGAACCCCGAGATTCAGGTCGTCGCCGTCGAGCCCGCCACCTCCCCGGTGCTCTCCAAGGGCCAGGCCGGCCCGCACAAGATCCAGGGCATCGGCGCCGGCTTTGTGCCCGACGTCCTCGATACCCGGGTCTATGACGAAATCATCCCCGTCGAGAACGACGACGCCTTTGCCACCGGCCGCGCCGTGGGCCACAAGGAGGGCGTGCTCGTGGGCATTTCGTCCGGCGCCGCCGTGTGGGCCGCGCTTCAGCTGGCCAAGCGCCCCGAGAACGAGGGTAAGACCATCGTGGCCCTGCTTGCCGACACCGGCGAGCGCTACCTGTCCACGGCGCTCTTCCAGGACTAGAGCTTCTCGTTCTGAGAACGAGTCCAAGGCACGCCGGCCTCCCCTCTCTTCTGGCAGCCTGGGCTCATCCCAACAGGGTGTCCCACATGACGCCCGAACTTGCTACAATGTCTGCGGCGCGGAACCAGCCTCCCGCGCCGCTTTTCTTTTTTGGCCACATGCCACCAAGGAGAACCTCCCCATGCACAACAAGCGCGTGCTCGTCGCCATGAGCGGCGGCGTCGATTCCAGCGTGACCGCGTACCTGCTCAAAAGCCAGGGCTACGAATGCGTTGGCGCCACCATGCGCCTCACCTGTCCCGCACCCGACTCCGCCACGGGCATGAGTAAGGTCGACCGCGACATCGCCGATGCAAAGGCCGTCGCCGAGCGCCTAGGGATACCCCACCATGTGCTCGACCTGCAGCAGACCTTCGACCGCAATGTTATCGAGCGCTTTGTGAACGCCTACCAGGAGGGGCTGACGCCCAATCCGTGCATTATCTGCAACCGCCACATTAAGTTTGGCGCGCTGCTCGATGCGGCGCTGGACATGGGCTGCGGCTACATCGCAACGGGACATTACGCCAAAACAAGCCAGGCGGCAGACGGCACCTGGCAGCTACATCGCGGCGAAGATCCCAAAAAGGACCAAAGCTACTTTTTGTATTCGCTTACGCAGGAGCGCCTGGCGCACACGATCTTTCCGCTAGCAGGCCTAGACAAAGAGCGCGACGTACGCCGCATAGCCGCCGAGCAGGGATTTACCAACGCCCAGAAGGCCGAAAGCGAGGACATCTGCTTTATTCCAGACGGTGACTACGCGGGCTACATCGAGCGCCGCTGCGGACATCCCGCTGCACCGGGCGACGTTGTGTGGCGCGACGGCAGCGTGGTCGGGCACCACAACGGCGCGCTGCGCTACACCATCGGCCAGCGCAAGGGCCTGGGCGTCGCGATGGCGCATCCCGTGTATGTGACGGGCGTCGACGCCGCCAACAACACCGTGCATCTGGGCGAGGCCGAGGACCTGACCGCCGCTGCTCTCACGGCCGATGAGTGGATCTGGAGCGCGCCGGACACGCGCATGGAGGCGGAGCTCGACGCCGGCGGCATTCGCGTAGGTGCCAAGTACCGCTACCGTCAGAAAGACCAGGCAGCGACCCTTACGCGCGGCGAAGACGGGCAAATGCTGCTGACTTTTGACGAGCCGCAGCGAGCCATCGCCCCCGGCCAAGCCGTTGTAGTCTATCGCGGCGACATCGTCCTGGGCGGCGGTACCGTTACGGCAGCTATCAAGTAGTCCCATCCCCTTCATAAGTTGCGGTGAAATAGGGACTGTTTAAGCGTTTCAGGCCGCTAAACAGTCCCTATTTCACCGCAACTTAGAGAGGACGGCCTCGGTCGGCACTGCTGTGTCAGCCGAGGCCGCTACATCGTTAGCGCTGGACGTAGGCGCGAACCAGCTCAAAGGTGTTGCGCACGCCGTCAATGTGGCTGCGCTCGTAGTTGTGGCTCGCGTACACGCCGGGACCGATCAGGCCGTGACGGATGTCGTAGCCGGCGGAAAGCGTGGCCTCAACGTCCGAGCCGTAATGCGGGTACACGTCGATGGCGTAATCGAGCTCCAGCTCGCGCGCGATGTTGGACAGCGTGGTTACCAGGTCGTAGTTGTACGGACCGCCCGAATCCTTGGCGCAGATCGAAACCATGCGCTCGGTGCAGCCCAGGTCGTCGCCCACGCAGCCCATGTCTACGCTGATCATCTCGCGCGTGTCGGCCGGCACGAAGGCTCCGCCGTGGCCGACCTCCTCGTACACGGTAAAGAGCAGCGACACCTTGCGTGAAAGCGTCACCTCGCCAGCGGCGAGGTGACGCGCCAAGCCCAGCAGAATCGCCGCCGACAGCTTGTCATCCAAGAAGCGGCTCTTAATGTAGCCGCTCTCCGTCACCGTGGTACGCGGATCCATAGCGATGATGTCACCAGTCTGTATGCCCAGCTCAAGCACATCGCCCTTGCTGTCGACGTTCTCGTCGAGCAAGATCTCCATGTTCTTCTCGATGGTCTTGACCGGCTCATCGGCCACATGCGCCGAGGGCTCGGTGTTGAGGACCACACCCGTGTAGACATTGCCATCGCGCGTATAAACGGCGCAGTTCTCGCCATCGGCCGTAGACCACTGATGCCCGCCGAGAGTCGTGGGGCGCAGGCGACCATTGTCCTTAATGGAGCGCACCATGGCGCCCAGGGTATCGACATGGCTCGCCAACACGAGCGGCTCACCCTCACCACCAAGCTCAACGAGCACATTGCCCTTATTGGAGCGCTCGGGCCCAAAGCCCATATCGCGCAACGTCTCCATCAGATAATCAGTCGCCGCACGGGTATAGCCCGTAGGCGAAGCGATAGAAGTCAGCGTCTTAAGCTGTCCTGCGATATAGGAGAGCGTCTCCTCTAGAGAAGCATCAATATTAGAAGTCATATGCATCCTTCCAAGTAAAACTAAGACCGAGTCCCGATTTTAACCGTTCTGCACGTACAATGCCCCAGGAGCCGAGCCGACTCCAGACGTCCCCGCACCGGTTTTGTGCACGTGCACGGTTTACAATCCCAATCTTGCATAAATCCTATCGGTATCTGCATAGAAATGAGGCATCTTTTTGCTTCGTCTCAGGGTGCCCCACCTTGGGCCGTGCAAAAAACGGAGTATTCAGCACCGTGGACCCCAACAGCCCCATCGCGAACGACAAAACGACGCGGTTACAGCAGTGTTGCAGGACGTCGCAAAGCAAAAACTCAGTAACAACCCCCTCCGCTCATCGATAGCCCGCCCACAATGGCTGTCGATGAGCGCCTGCGGGCCACTACGGGCCATTCAAAACGTTATGCATTTTTAAGAGCTTGCTGAATACTCCCAAAAATGCACGCTGGGAAGTGCACCACCTATCCGCAGCGGGCAGTACGCCTTGGTTTTGTCCGTCTCAGGGCATCGACGCAGCACAAAAAGCCCCGCCGTGCGTAGCACGACGGGGCCAGCGGCAAGTCAAAAGACCATACACCTACGGGCGAAGGGCCACCAAACTGAGCTAGGCAGCCGGGCAGATCTTCTTGAAGAGCTCGATGACGTCGTCGAGCGTCGCCTCGCGCGGGTTACCCGGGAAGCAGGCGTCGGCCATGGCGTCCTTGGCCAGGACCTCGATCTCGTCAGCCTTCATAGCCTCGCAGACGTGCGGGATGTTCACGTCGGCGGAAAGCTGCTTGACGGCGGCGATAGCGGCGTCGGCAGCCTCGTCGGTGCTCATGCCCGTGGTGTCAACGCCCATGGCGACGGCAACCTTGGCCAGGCGCTCGGCGCAAACCGGCTTGTTGAACTCCATGGCGATCGGCAACAGCATGGCACAAGCGACGCCGTGCGGGGTGTCGTAGTGAGCAGACAGGGTGTGAGCCATGGCGTGGTCGATGCCCAGGCCGACGTTG
>UMGZ01069193.1_pt1 | contig 17074 bp, 17 predicted proteins | sample 1965421 | NCBI WGS metagenome assembly UMGZ01 (sample SAMEA4836087, study PRJEB28245) | human gut metagenome | biome: gut microbiome; material: fecal sample | place: Denmark | collected 2008
GGTGTAAGGGGGATATTCTCTTTCGAGAAAGAGAATATCCCCCTTATCCGCGTCCCCCACACGGTGTGGGGAAAACCCCGCAGCGCTTTTGCGCTGCCATTTTATCCCGCGAGGGAAAAGATAAGAAAAGGGCATCTTTCGCCCTTTTCTTTTTTTGTCCATTGCTATAATGGACTTCCATTGAGGGAGGTGTGCCATGGTCATCTACATAGAAAGCGTCTTCGCGTTTAACGTTCTCGTCGACTATCTGTTGTTGTTCGGCGCGGCGAGAGTCGCAGGGCGGACAGTCGCGCGGAGAAGACTTTTGCTCGGCGCGGCGGTCGGCGGTATTTATGCGGCAGTGCAGCTCTTTTTGCCGAAAAGCGTCGTTTTGTTGCTGCTTGGGCTCGCTTTGATGGGCGCGGCGGCGTATCGCGGCAGTGGGCGGGCGGTCAAGCTGACGCTGCTGTTTTTCCTTGCCTCGTGCGGCCTCGCTGGCGTGGTGATGCTCTTAGGGCAGAGTCTGGGGTCGATGGCGCGCCTTGCGCGCGGCGTGGTGACAGCAGACCTGCCGTGGGGCGTCTTCCTGATCGCGGCGGGGACGTCGTATTTGCTGCTTTCCGTCGTGTTCCGCTACGGCGCGGCGCGGACAGGGAGCGAGACGGCGGATGTGGTCATCGCCTATCGAGGAAAAACGGCCCGCGTGCGGCTGCTGCGCGACACGGGCAACACGCTCTGTGACCCTGTGACGGGCCTCGGCGTGCCGGTCATCGACCGTCACGCACTGGGAGACCTCATCAGCGAAGAAGAGACCGCGACGCTGCCGCATATTGCGTATTGCAGCGTGGGCAATGCGGACGGAACGCTGCCGCTGCTGCGCTGTGAAGGAATAACGTTTGACGGAATAAAACTCGGCCCGCGCGCCGTTGCCCTGGCGGAGCATCCGCTCGGCGACGGCGGTGCATATGCGGGACTGTGGTGCGAAGGATGCGAAAAGGGGGAGAAGCATGGAGAGCTTGCTCAAAACGCTGTGGCGTAGACTGCGCTTTTATCTCATCGACTGGGGGATCATCGCGCGGCGGGGGATCTTCTACATCGGCGGCAGCGATACGCTCCCGCCGCCGCTCGAGCGGGAGAAGGAAGCTGAGCTCATCGCGCGCATGGATGAAGGCGACGAGAGCGTGCGCGGCACGCTCATTGAGCACAACCTGCGGCTTGTCGCCTACATCGCGCGCCGGTTTGAAAATACCGGCATCAACATCGAAGACCTCATCTCCATCGGTACGATCGGGCTCATTAAGGCAGTGAACACGTACCGCAGCGACAAGAACATCAAGCTCGCGACCTACGCCTCGCGCTGTATTGAAAATGAGATCCTCATGCACCTGCGCAAGACCGCGCCGCAGAAGTCCGAGGTCAGCTTCGACGAGCCGCTCAACACCGACTGGGACGGCAATGAGCTCCTGCTCTCCGACATTCTCGGCACCGACGAGGACCTTGTCTTGAAGCCCATTGAGGACGATGTCGACCGCCAACTCCTGATGGATGCGGTCGACAAGCTTACCGAGAGGGAAAGAAGAATCATCACGCTGCGCTTTGGCCTCGGTGGACGGGAGGAAAAGACGCAGAAGGAGGTCGCCGACCTGATGGGCATTTCGCAGAGCTATATCTCGCGCCTTGAGAAGCGGATCATCGTGCGGCTGAAGAAGGAAATCCTCAAAATGAGTTGACAAGCGGCGCAAAAAACGGTATGATTCAGCGTGACAAATGCGAAGAAGAGGAGCAGTATCCGCATCTGAAAGCGAAGAGAGAGGGCGGCCGGTGTAAGCCCTTGTGCAGGATGTGGGGAAGTCGCCTTGGAGCTGCCGCGCTGAAAAGAGAGTAAGCCGGACGGGAACTCCCGTTACAGAGGCATGAGTGTCCGCACAATGCGGGAATCCAGGTGGTACCACGGTCATTGATCGCCCTGAGCAGTCAAAGCTGCTCAGGGCGTTTTTTAATGAAAGGAAGCGAATATGGGTATACAGTTTGAGACCGACTACAATATGGAAACGCTGACGGCCATGGCTAAGGGCCTGCGCAAAACCGTGCGCAAAAAGCGCAGCCGCCGCGTACACATTTTTGCGGCAGTTGTGCTGGTTCTCGGTATCCTGACGATTCTTGCCACAGTTGCAGGCGGTGAACCGCTCGGTGCGAGCGGTGTCGTGACGCTGCTGGCGATGCTGGTGGTCATTCTGGTGAGCCTTTTCGAGGACAGGCTCAACGCCTGGTTTGCGAAAAAGCGTCTGCTGCCGGGCACGGAGCACGCCGCCGCCACGTTTGAAGAGGACGGCTACGTTTCGGCAACGGGTGTGACGGAAAGCCGGTTTTCCTATGCCCAGATCGTGGCCGTCGCCGAGACGGCGCGCTACTTTGTCTTTGCCCTGTCCTCGCACCATACGCAGGCGTATGACAAGAGAACTATCCGCGGCGGGAGCGTTGAAGACTTCCGCGCGTTTATTGCCGAAAAGACGGGAAAGCTCGTCGAAAATATCAAATAAGAGCAATATTGTTCAAAAGATAGGAGAAAACCAATGAAAGAATTACCCAAGATCTATGAGCCCCAGCAGGTCGAGGGCCGCATCTATCAGATGTGGATGGACCACGACTGCTTCAAGGCCGAGCCCGACCCGGACAAAAAGCCGTTTTCCATCGTCATGCCGCCGCCGAACGTCACCGGCCAGCTGCACATGGGCCATGCAATGGACTCGACGCTGCAGGACATCCTGACGCGCTTTAAGCGCATGCAGGGCTACTCCGCCCTGTGGCTCCCCGGCACTGACCACGCGGGCATCGCCACGCAGATCAAGGTCGAAGAGGAGCTGCGCACCAAGGAGGGCCTGACGCGCTACGACCTCGGCCGCGAGAAGTTTTTACAGCGCGTGTGGCAGTGGAAGGAAAAGTACGGCAACCGCATCGTCGAGCAGCAGAAGAAGATGGGCGCGAGCTGTGACTGGTCCCGCTCCCGCTTCACGATGGACGAGGGCTGCTCCAAGGCCGTGCGCGAGACGTTCTGCGAGCTCTACGATAAGGGCCTGATCTACAAGGGCAGCCGCATCATCAACTGGTGCCCGCACTGCCTGACGGCGCTCTCCGACGCGGAGGTCGAGTATGTCGACAAGCCGGGCCACCTCTGGTATATCCGCTACCCGCTCTCCGACGGCAGCGGCGATATCGTTGTCGCCACCACCCGTCCTGAGACGATGATGGGCGATACGGGCGTTGCGGTCAACCCTGAGGACGAGAAGTTCAAGCACCTGATCGGCAAGACCTGCATCCTGCCCATTATGAACCGCGAAATTCCCATCGTGGGCGACGAATACTGCGAGATCGGCTTCGGCACGGGCGCTGTTAAGATGACCCCTGCACACGACCCCAACGACTTTGAGGTCGGCCTTCGCCACAACCTCGAGGTCATCCGCGTCATCGCCGACGACGGTACGATCAACGAAAACGGCGGCAAGTACAACGGCATGGATCGCTATGAGTGCCGCAAGGCCATCGTCAAGGATTTAGAAGAGCAGGGCTACCTCATCAAGACCGAGCCCTACTCCCACAACGTCGGCACGTGCTATCGCTGCCACAACGACGTCGAGCCCCTCATCTCCGCGCAGTGGTTCGTCAAGATGGAGCCGCTTGCCAAGGAGGCCATCCGCGTCGTGAACGACGGCACGATCAAGTTCGTGCCTGAGCGCTTCACCAAGACCTATATCAACTGGATGGAGAACGTGCATGATTGGTGCATTTCCCGCCAGCTGTGGTGGGGTCACCAGATTCCCGCGTGGTACTGCGACGAGTGCGGCCATATCAACGTCAAGCGCGAAGACCCGACGGAATGCGAAAAGTGCGGCTGCAAGCACCTGACGCGCGAGGAGGACGTGCTCGATACCTGGTTCTCCTCCGCGCTCTGGCCCTTCTCCACGATGGGCTGGCCCGACCTCGATTCTCCCGACCTCAAGTACTGGTATCCCACGTCCGTCATGGTCACAGGCTACGATATTATCTTCTTCTGGGTCGCGCGCATGATCTTCTCCGGCATGGAGCAGATGAAGAAGGAGCCGTTCAAGACCGTCTTCATCCACGGTCTCGTCCGCGACGACAAGGGCCGCAAGATGTCGAAGTCGCTCGGCAACGGCATCGACCCGCTGGAGATGGCCGAGAAGTACGGCGCGGACGCGCTGCGCTTCAACCTCATCACCGGCAACTCCCCGGGCAACGACATGCGCTTTTACGTCGAAAAGTGCGAGGCGATGCGCAACTTCTGCAACAAGATCTGGAACGCGAGCCGCTTCGTGATGATGAACCTGACGATCGACCACGTGGAGCTGCCCAAAAAGCTCGAGCTCGAGGACAAGTGGATCCTCTCGAAGCTCAATACGCTCATCCGCGAGGTCACGGACAATATGGACGCCTTCGAGCTCGGCGTCGCGTCCGCAAAAATTTATGATTTCATCTGGGACAACTACTGCGACTGGTTCATCGAGCTGACGAAGAACCGCCTCAACAGCGACGATCAGACCACGCGCGAGAACGCACAGAACGTCCTCTGCTATGTCCTCATCGAGACGCTCAAGCTCCTGCACCCGTTCATGCCGTTCATCACGGAGGAGATCTGGCAGGCGCTTCCGCACGAGGGCGAGTTCCTGATGCTCTCCAAGTGGCCGGAGTACAACGAAAAGTTCAGCTTCCCCGCCGAGGAGGAGGCGATGCAGACCGTCATCGAGGCCATCACCGCCATCCGTGCCCGCCGCAACGAGATGAGCGTTGCACCGTCGAAGAAGGTGCACTACACCGTCGCCACCGCGCACGCCGATACATTCAGCGCCGGTATCCCGTTCTTCACGCGTCTGGCCTCTGCCAGCGATGTGACGATCGTGCCCGCCGATGCCGCCATCGACGCCGACGGCAAGGTCGAGGTCGACACCCACGCCGCGCGTATCTTTATGCCGCTCGCCGAACTCGTCGACTTTGAAAAGGAGCTCGCACGCATTGCCAAGGAGAAGGCAAACGCCGAAAAGCAGCTCGCCGGTATCGAGAACAAGCTGAAAAACGAGGGCTTCCTCGCCAAAGCGCCGGAGGCGGTCGTCAACGGTGCCCGTGCTGATGCGGAAAAGCTCAGAGCGCTTATTGAAAAGCTGGAAGCTTCCGCTGTGGCGATGAAAAAATAATTACTTTCCTTTAGGAAACGGATTTGGTTCCCTGCGCCGCGCAGGGGACGGATAAAGGGGAAGGTTCTCTTTCACAAAAGAGAACCTCCCCCTTTTGATCCCCCAAGAGAAAGGTTTTGACATTGCAAGCGAGCAGCTTGAAGAGCTGCGGCGCTTGCCGAATCGGGTGCCTGCCAGGTGGTGTTGCTATACGACTTGGTTTGCTTCTATCTTCGCTGTCGCTTTGCCTGCGATTCGTTAGTCTTACGCAATCTCCGTCTACTAGGGATTTGTGCAAATTTGCTTCTGGCTGCCGGGGCGACTTTGCTGCGCTCGCCGCAATATACGCACTATCGGTAGTAGGCGATTACACTGAACCTGCGATTAGATTCGAGAGCGGCAGCGGATAATAGAAGTGAGTCAAATCGTATAGCAACACCAACCGCGGCAATGCCGCGCGCAGGCATTCCCATTCCGGAGGCATAAAAGTCATTCAAGCCCGAGACTGCCAATCAGACCCTTTCTCTTGGGGGTCAAAGGGGGATATTCTCTTTCCGAGGAAAGAGAATATCCCCCTTATTCGCTCCCCTGCGGGTACGCAGGAAATGTGGTGCAGCGCCATCAGCGCTGCTATTTCTCCGCGCTACGCGCGGATTTTTTATGCCTTTTCCCAGGAAAAACTCACGCGTAAGCGCCGTCTGGGCCGCACCGGCCCAGCAGCAACATCTTTGTCGCGTACGACGCTGCCGACGCGCAGCGTGGAGAGCAGAAAACCGAGCTGTAGCATGTTGAGCAGGATCGCCTTGATGCCAAAGGTGAAAAACGGGAAGGCTACACCGCCGCTGATGGGGATCAGCGTGAGGTCGCAGCAAAGATAGGCGGCCGCCTGCGTGGTGAACGACAGCAGCACGGAATAGGAAACGAGGCGGGCGAGCATACTCTCCTGCCTGCGGCAGCGGCGGAAGGCGAGAACAAGCAGCGCCGTCAGCAGCGTGACGAGTGCGATGAGTGCCAGCCAGCCGCAACGGTGAACGAGCAGCGTCAGCGCGTGATCTTGCAAATCGACCATGCCGAAGCCCTCCCAGCGCGCAAGGTGCTGCGCGCTGTACGGCCCCACGCCGCCTTGACCGATGAATTTGGCGTTTTGCAGCAGTTCGCGCAGTACAACGGTTCGATAGCCGTGTCCGTCAATGTAGGAGTGAGGATCAAGCACAATGGCGAGCTGACGCGCGAACCAGTTTGCACCGAGAACAAGGACCCACACTATGTCGGCGGCGAGCGGCAGGGTGGTGAGCGGCGTCTCCAACTTTTTGCCAAGGCCGAACCAGCCATTGCGGGCGCAGAAGATCAGCAGCGCGCTGTCACAGAGAAACAGAAAGCCCAGGTCGAGCAGGCACGGGACGCGCAGGCAGAACATGCACTGCACCGCGAGGCAGACAAAGGCGGCGAAGACACCCCAGCCGTGCCGCCCGCGCAGCGCATAGAGCAGCACAGCGAACATCAGCGGGAGCAACGGCGGCAGACCGCGCAGAAGAATATGCGTCGAAACGTAGATGTAGCGGAGCCAGAACCCGCCGATGGGCAGGAGACCGAGCAGGATCAATGCGGCATGGAACATGAGCGCGAGCGGCAGGGCAAAGTGCCCGAGCAGCGTAAAATCGAGAAAATAGGCCGCGAGCATCGCTGCCGTACCGAGCAGCAGCGCCACGCTCTGATGCACAGCAAAATAGGACAATTCGTAGTCACGAAAGCTTACAAGCGCGGTGAACGCAAGCCCTGCAAGCGCGATGAGTGCCGCGAGCGCAAAAAGAAGCTTTGGTGTTTTGGGTCGGTGGACGCGGTCAAGCTCCGTGCCGATCTCATATGGGTCGCCCGTCAGACGAAGGGATTCCGCCGTTGCGGCGGTCTCGTCCATGCCACCCGCCATCAGCGCGTCGCGCTGGTCGCAGAGGTGGGTCAAAAGCTCGTCTTCGACGAGCGGTCGCGCCTTTTTCCACCGCAGCTGCTCAGCTGCGGTGCGGGCAAACTGGGTAAAGGTTTCAGGCAGAGCCAAGGCAGACGCCCCCTTTCAGCACGCGATCGACCGCAGTGGTAAATGTCGCCCATTCGACTTCTTTTTCCCGCAGCAAATGTTGCCCCTTGCGCTCCAAATGGTAGTAGCGGCGCGGGCGCGCCGCGCCCTCATCTTTTTCATAGGAGCGGATGAGCTCCTTTTCCTCAAGTGAGTGCAGCAGGGGATAGAGCGTGCCGGTCTTGAGCGCGAACGCGCGCTCGGAGCGGCGGGAGAGCTCTTCGATCATCTGATATCCGTACATGTCCTGCCCGTCGAGCAGCTTGAGCACAAGCATCGTCGTACTGCCAGCGAGCAGACTTTTGTCGACCGTCATACATACGCCTCCTGATAAGTAGATTGTCTACATAGTAGATTGCCTACATAATAGCGGGAGTGCGGCGCGTTGTCAAGCGGGAAACAGGATATTGCAAAAAAAGAGCGATTTTGCTATGCTTGGGGTATCCAAGATAGGAGGGAGAATTTCCATGAACAAGATCACGCTTGGCAAGACGAATCTTGTCATCGAGAAAAACGGATTTGGCTGCCTGCCGATCCAGCGCATCAGAGAGCAGGATGCGGTCGACCTGCTGCACAAGGCGTATGACGGTGGCATCAACTTTTTCGACACGGCGCGCGCGTATTCCGACAGCGAGCAGAAGGTCGGCGCGGCGTTCTCGTCGATGCGCGACAAGATCGTGCTGGCGACGAAGACCGGCGCGCAGACGGCGGAGGGCTTCCGGAAGGATCTGGAGACCAGTCTCCGCACGCTGGAAACCGACTACATCGATATCTATCAGTTCCACAATCCCGCCTTCTGCCCGAAGCCGGGTGGAGAAGACGGCCTGTACGACGCGGCGCTCGAGGCGAAAAAGCAGGGCAAAATTCGCCACATTTCGATCACGAACCACCGCCTCGCCGTGGCGCACGAGGCCATCGACTCGGGCCTCTACGAGACCTTGCAGTTTCCGTTCAGCTACCTCGCGGGCGAGCGGGAGATGGAGCTCGTCAGAAAGTGCCGCGAAACAAACATGGGCTTTATCGCCATGAAGGGCATGGCAGGCGGCCTGATCCGCGACGGCTTCACGGCGGCGGCGTGGATGGCGCAGCAGGATGGCGTCGTGCCCATCTGGGGCGTGCAGCGCGAGAGCGAGCTTGATCAGTTTTTGCAGTGTATCCGCGAGGGCGTTGAGCTGACGGATGAGCGCAAAGCGACTATCGAGCGTGACCGCAAGGAGCTATGCGGCGAATTCTGCCGCGGCTGCGGCTACTGCATGCCGTGCCCCGCGGGCATCGAGATCAACCAGTGTGCGCGCATGTCGCTCATGCTACGCCGCGCCCCTGCAGCGGCGTGGCTCACCGAGGAATGGCAGCAGAAGATGCACCAGATCGAAAACTGCCGCCACTGCGGCCACTGCATGTCGAAGTGCCCCTACGGTCTGAACACGCCCGAGCTTTTGCAGGCAAACTACAAGGACTACTGGGAAGTGCTCGCGGCCAGCAAGGCGGAGAAATGAAGCTGGATTTTTCACAAAAATACGCCGTCCGGCCGCTGACGGCGGGGGATGTAGACAAGATTTTAGCGCTCTGCGCGGAGAACGAGCAGTTCTACCGCTACCATCCGCCGCTTGCGACGAGGGAGAGCGTTTTGGAGGACATGACGGCGCTGCCGCCGGGGAAATGCGCGGCGGACAAGCATTATCTCGGTTTTTTCGACAGAGAAACGCTCGTCGCCGTGCTGGACCTGATCGAGCGTTATCCGAAAGATGACACCGCCTACATCGGTTTTTTCATGACGAAAAAGGAGCGGCAGGGCCGCGGCCTTGGCACGGCGCTGATCGGCGAGCTGTTGGACGAGCTGCGGCGGGAGAAATTCTGCAAGGTGCGCCTTGCGGTCGACAGGGGCAATCCGCAGAGCAAAGCGTTCTGGGAAAAGAACGGCTTTGCGCTGACGGGTGAGGAATTCCCGCACGGCGATTCGGCGTATCTGCCGATGGAACGCGCGCTGTAAAAGTAAAGAAAGCACCGCTGTGCAGAGGGTATCTGCACAGCGGTGCTTTTCATTGTTAGCGACTATTTCAATTCGTAAGTCCAATCTTCACCGTTCTGGCGGTAGAACAGCTCGCTGAGATCATCTTCTTCAAACACGCGGAGAAGGTCGAGCATGTCGGAAGATGCAAGATCGAGCGAGGGGAGACCGGCGAGCTCCGCCCACCAGACCTCGCCCTCGTCGGAAGAGCGCAGCATTCCGGTAAACTGCTCCGCGCGATAGAGCAGCACGACATGACGCACGCCGTCTTCGCACCAGTCCTTGATCCCGCACAGGCGCGGAGAGCAAATCGTCAGACCTGTCTCCTCCTAAACCTCACGAATGACGGAATCTGTAAAGGATTCACCCTTTTCAACATGACCGCCCGGAAAAAGCAACGCCTGGCCAGTTGGGATCTGTGCGGTCCTGCACCAAAACCTTGCTGCCGCGGCGGAGCACGCACATATTCATCAGTTCGACGGGCTCAGAGCGTTTCATGTACAACACGTCCTTTTGGGTTTGAAAACTTGCTTGCTATCCATGACTACTGCGCACTGTGCGGCACCTTTGCCTTGGCGCTGAGCTTGTCGGCGCGAACGGCAAAGACCTCGACTGTGCGGGCTTGCTGCTCGGTGAATTGATCTTCACGGCCCGCCATGTGGCGCATGAGGGAGGTCAGCGCGGCGAGCTTTTCTTCACCGTCCAAAAATTCGACATGGCCGACGCCGGTGACGGAGGCGAAGTAGTATCCGCACTGGCAGGCGACATCGTGCTCGTCGAGCACACCGCGGCAGTCCATTTCAAAGGCGACGGTCGGATTTTTGCGCAGAATGTCGAGCTTACGGCCTTCGCGTGCGCTGTGGCAGAAGAACGAGAACGCACCGCCTTCACAGGCATAGCCGAAATTCAGCGGCAGAAGATACGGCTCTCCATCGTCTACCATGGCAAGATGGATCACTTTACAATCGTTGATAATGGAGAGAATTTCGCCCAGATCGGTGATCTCGCGGTCGCTTCTTCGCATGAGAGATCCTCCTTTGATCATTTTCCTCATTTTACAGGGCGGAAGCGCAGGTGTCAAGGAGGCGCGGCAAAGAAAAATCAAAATACCGGCGGTCTTCGACAAAAAAACGGCAGGAGGACAGGCTATACTTTGAGAAACGAAAGGGAAAACGCTTGAAAGAAACGGAGGGAGAGCAATGGAGGTCATTTCATCGGGCGAAGGGCGTGAACTGACGCTCACGCTGCGCGGGGAGCTCGACCATCACGCGGCGAAGGAGGCGATGCGGAAGCTCGAATGGGAGCTGGATGCGGCGCTGCCGAGCAAACTGACGCTGGATTTTTCGGGTGTGAGCTTTATGGATTCGTCGGGCATCGCCGTCGTGATGCGCGCGCTCAAGCGTATGCGCGCCATGGGCGGCAGCACTGCGATCAAAAACGTTCCGCCGCAGGCGAAAAAAGTGTTTACCGCCGCGGGAATTTTCCGCATCGTACCGCTTGAGGAGGGGGAAAAGAGCAATGAAAGTAAAACCGAATAACTACATAGCCATTGAATTTCCGAGCCGCAGCGTCAACGAAGGGCTGGCGCGCGCCGCGGTCGCGGCGTTTGCCGCGCAGCTCGACCCGACGCTCGACGAGCTCGGTGACATCAAGACCGCCGTGAGCGAGGCGGTGACGAACGCCATCGTCCATGCCTATCCGCAGGAGATCGGCAAGATTGCGCTGCGCGCATGCATTTTCGACGGAAATCTCCTTGAGATCACCGTGCGCGACTGGGGGTGCGGCATTGCGGACGTCGAAAAAGCGCGAGAGCCGCTCTACACGACTGGCGGTGAAGAGCGCAGCGGCATGGGCTTTACGATCATGGAGAGCTTTATGGATTCGCTCGCTGTGCGCTCGAAAAACGGCAAGGGCACGGTCGTGACGATGAAGCGCAGGATCGCGCTGCGCACGGCGCGCCGATGAACGCCGCGCCGGAATTGCTCGAGGCCGCGGCGCAGGGCGACGAGCAGGCCTGCGAGCAAATGCTGCGCGAGAACAGCGGCCTCATCTGGAGCATCGTGCGGCGCTATTACGGCCGCGGCGTGGAGCCGGACGACCTCTATCAGCTCGGATGCCTTGGATTCATCAAAGCAATAAAGGGATTTGACTTTGCATTCGGCACGCAGTTTTCAACCTACGCTGTGCCGAAGATTGCGGGCGAAATTCGACGCTTTCTGCGCGATGACGGCGCAATCAAGGTGAGCCGCAGCATGCGTGAGCAGGCGGCGACGATCTTCGCCGCGCGCGAAAAGCTCAAAAATACACTCGGGCGCGAACCGGCGCTCTCCGAGCTTTCGGAGGAGACGGGATTCAATGCCGAGGAGATCGCGCAGTGTGAGCTGGCGGTCGCTGCGCCGGACAGCTTGCAGCGCGAAACGGGCGACGGCCTGACGCTCGAGGGGATGCTCGGCGGCGAGTCGCCAGAGGACGGACTCATTGAGCGCATCGCGCTGCGCGAAGCCATCGACGAGCTCCCTGAGCGCGAGAAAATGACGATCCTGCTGCGCTTTTTCAAGGGGCTGACGCAGGAGCAGGCGGCGCGCCTTCTGGGCGTGTCGCAGGTGCAGGTATCGCGGCTGGAGCGCCGGGCGCTGGAGAAGCTGAGGGCGTCTCTTTCGGACGGGCTTTGAAGTAGCTTTCGTCCTGAAACTCCGTCATCATGCCCCAGTAGCGCTTGGGCATGTGCGTCATGCGAAGCTTTTCATTTTTGCGCGCCTCGATGGCGACGGTGTCGTAAAAGCGGCGCCAGAGGCGGCGATAGCCCGCCTCGACTTCGTCCGGCTGCGCCATTTCAAAGTGATTGAGCGGCACGATGCGCGACACACCGCCGCTATAGAGCAGCGCCTCGCGGTGCGTGCGGTCGTAGAGGAAAAACGTCTCGTTGTGATAGCGCTCGCAGAAGTGGCGGCGCAGGACAGGGAGCACACGGTTTTTCGGTTCGATCTCCGCGCCGAGTACGCCGTCAAAGTCGGAAAAGCGGGTGAAGCCGCGGAATTGCTCGACCTCGCCCGAAAGCTGCCGCACGGCCTTGAGCAGCGGCAGATAGGTGTCGTCGCTCAGGCGCGAGAGCAGCGGCGCGCCCTCGCGGTAAAATTTGACGATGAAGCGGTAAATGGCCATCTCCTTGTCGGGAAGGCAGGTGAGAAACGCGCGGCGCAGGAAGGGGCCGACTTCCGGACTTCGCTTGTAGAGGCTGCGGTAGATGCGCTGCGCGTGGGCGCGGTCCGTCGTGACCGCGCGAATTTCAAAAAGAGAGGGCTCGTCGTCCCCATCGCGCAAAATCGCGGTGGGGCGTTCTTTTTTTGTGTAGCTTTCAAACACGCAGCAGAGGAGCCCTTCAAAGCTGCCGTCGTATTGATAGATGATCTCGCGCCATGCCATAGCGGCCTCCTTAGCCGACCTGATCGAAAAGGGATAGCTGCTGTGCCTCGGCCTGTGGGAGCGCGCGGCGCTCCACGGCCATCAGATTTTGCAAAATGCCCTCTTGCGACAGCTTGAGCGGCGAGGCATAGCGCCCGCCGCAGGTGAGAAAGTATTGCGCACGCTTCATCACGACGCCGAGCTTTTTGAGGTCCTCCGCGCGCAGCGCGCCCGAGCGGCGCGCGACTAAAATGCGCTTGGCGCTCACAACGCCGATGCCCGGCACGCGCAGCAGCGCTTCGTAGTCCGCGCGGTTCACCTCGACGGGGAAGAACTCGGGATGGCGCAGCGCCCAGCAGCACTTGGGGTCAAGGGCAGGATCAAAGTCCGGCGCGTTGTCGTCGAGCAGCTCGTTTGCGCGAAAGCCGTAAAACCGCAGCAGCCAGTCGGCCTGATAGAGCCGGTGCTCGCGCAGCAGCGGCGGCTTGGTGTCGAGCGCGGGCAAAAGCGTGTTCTCGACTACCGGCACATAGGCTGAGTAGAACACGCGCTTTAACCGATAGGAATCGTAAAGCGCCTGCGTGAGATTCAGAATGTGCAGGTCGCTTTCCTTTGTCGCGCCGACGATGAGCTGTGTGCTCTGCCCCGCGGGGGCGAAACGCGGTGCGTGCTTGTATTTGACAAGCTCCTGCTTGCTCTGCTTTGCGCGGTCGCGGATCTGCGTCATCGGGCGCAGGATGGCCTGCTTTGTTTTATTGGGGGCGAGCAGCTTGAGTCCCGCTTCGCTCGGCAGCTCGATGTTCACGCTCAGGCGGTCTGAAAGAAAGCCGAGCTGTTCGACAAGCTCCGGCGATGTGCCGGGGATAGCCTTGGCGTGGATGTAGCCGTTGAAGCGGTACTCGCTGCGCAAAATCGACAGCGCGCGGATCATCAACTCCGTCGTATAGTCCGGCGAGCGCAGCACGCCGGAGGAGAGGAACAGCCCTTCGATATAATTGCGGCGGTAGAATTCGATCGTCAGCTCGGCAAGCTCTTCGGGCGTAAAGGTCGCGCGCGACGTGTCGTTCGTGCAGCGGTTGACGCAGTATTTGCAGTTGTAGCAGCAGTCGTTCGAGAGCAGCACCTTCAAGAGCGTCACGCAGCGGCCGTCGGACGAAAACGTGTGGCAGCAGCCCGCGACGGACGTGGACGTGCAGCCGATCTTGCCCTCCTGATAGCCGCGCTTGGCCCCGCTCGAGGTGCAGGCGGCGTCGTACTTTGCCGCGTCGGAAAGGATCGTGAGCTTGTCGAGAAGGTTCATGTTCTCAGCGGGCGGATCTCGCTCTGCGGCGCTTGGGCTGGTCGAGCAGGAGCAGCGTGTTCATCACCTTGGTGGTGACGACGCTGACGCCGATGAAAACGAAAATAAATGTGGAAGCAGCCATGGAAAATTCCTCCTGACAAATAGAATCTTTGTTCGAGTATGATTATAAATCGAACAAACGTTCTTGTCAACAAAAAATCGAACAAAAAGTCGATTTTTGTCGAACGGAGTTGACCGGAGCACGAAAAAAGGGTAAGATGTGGAAAGATCAGGAAAGGTGAAAACAATATGAGTGATTTTATCGCCCGCTATGCCGCTGCGAGAAAAGCGGTCATTGCGCGGGATTTTGCAAAACTCAACCCTGAACAGCGCCGCGGCGTGCTGACGACCGAGGGCGCGCTGCTGCTGCTCGCGGGCGCGGGCAGCGGCAAGACGACGGTTCTCATCAACCGCGTCGCAAATCTTTTGACCTACGGGCGGGGGAGCGACAGCGCGGATGTGCCGGCGTGGGCGACGGAGGACGACCTTGCATTTTTGGAGAGCTATCCCGAGCATCCGACGAGCGACGAGCGCAGCCGCATGGTGCACCTCTGCACGCTTGAACCCGCCGCGCCGTGGTCGGTGCTGGCGGTGACATTCACGAACAAGGCGGCAAACGAGCTGAGAGAGAGACTCTCCGCCTTCGGTATCCAGGGCGCGGAGAGTGTTTGGGCGATGACGTTCCACTCCGCCTGCGTGCGCATCCTGCGCCGCGATATCGACCGCCTCGGCTTTTCGCGCGACTTTACGATCTACGACACGGATGACTCCAAGCGCGTCATCAAGGACATTTTGAAAGAGCTGAACATCGACGAGAAGAAGCTCACGCCGCGCGAGGTGCTTTTGGCCATCTCGAACGCAAAGGACGCGATGGAGTCGCATCAGGACTACTCCCGCCGCTGGAAGGACAGCGGCGACTGGCGCAAAGAGGCAATCGCCAAGATCTATACGCGCTACGTGCACCGTCTGGCCGAGGCGAACGCGCTCGACTTTGACGACATCATCCTCCACGCGGTCACGCTGCTGCAGCAGGAGGGCGAGGTGCGCGACTACTACCGCCGCAAGTTCCGCTATGTGCTCATCGACGAGTATCAGGACACGAACCGGCTGCAATACCTTTTGATGAAGCAGCTCGTGGGGGAGAAGGGAAACATCTGCGTCGTCGGCGACGATGACCAGAGCATCTACAAGTTCCGCGGTGCGGATATCACAAACATCCTGAATTTTGAAAAGGAGTACAAGGGCTGCCGCACGATCCGCTTGGAGCAGAACTACCGCTCGACGCAGAACATCCTCGACGCGGCGAATGCGGTCATTAAGAATAACACGGGCCGCAAGGGCAAGACCCTCTGGACCGATGCGGGTGCGGGCGATAGGGTGCTCATCAAGACCGTCTTCAACGAGCAGGACGAGGCGAACTTTGTCGTCAGCAGCATTATGATGGACTACAACCGCGGGCGGAAGTGGAAGGAAAATGCCATTTTGTACCGCATGAACGCGCAGTCGAACGCGCTCGAATACGCGTTCAAGCGCAACGGTGTGCCGTATCAGGTCGTCGGCGGGACAAAGTTCTTCGAACGCGCGGAGGTCAAGGACATGCTCGCGTACCTCGCGGTCATCAACAACCCGAGCGATGACTTGAGGCTTCGCCGCATTATCAACAATCCGCCGCGCGGCATCGGCAATACGACGATCGAGCGCGTGCAGGATCTCGCGAGCGAGCAGGGCGTGCCGATGATGGCCGTTTTGCAGCACGCAGGGGAGTACGCCGTGCTCAAGAGCGCGGCGGGCAAGCTCGAGCGCTTCGCCCAGCTCATCGCCGCGCTGCGCGAGATGGCGGACACGATGGAGCTCGCGGAGTTCTATGACGCGGTCTGCGAGCAGACGAGCTATGTGCGCACCCTACAGGAAAAGGGCGATATGGAGAGCCGTGGGCGGCTTGAAAACGTGCAGGAGCTCAAGTCGAACATCGTTTCGTTCCTCGAAAACGATCCGGAGGATGCGACGCTCTCGGGCTTTTTGAACGAGATCGCACTCTACACCGACCTCGACAGCGCGACGAGCGACAACTGCGTGACGATGATGACGATGCACAGCGCAAAGGGTCTTGAGTTCCCGTGTGTGTATGTCGTCGGCGTGGAGGAGGGCATCTTCCCCGGCGAGCGCGTGCGCTACAACGATGAAGAGGTCGAAGAGGAGCGCAGACTGTGCTATGTCGCGATGACGCGTGCAAAGGAGCGCCTGACGATGACCTGCACGCGCCAGCGCATGCTGTTTGGCCGCACGAGCGTCAGTGAACCCTCGCGTTTTTTGGAGGAGGTCCCGTCGGAGAATGCCAACTGGGTCGGCCGTCAGGCGCAGGGCACGTCCGGCTTTGGCGACACGAGCTTTGACGAGGGAAGCTCGTATTCTACGCGCGGCTACGGTAGCTACGGTCAGGGCGCGGCGCGCTACGACAGCGTCATGCAGCGCAGACCAAAATCGCAGGCGTCGCAAAAACTCGCGGCGCAGAAGCCCGCCGCCTCCGCGCCGCTGCTTCAGCTCTCCTCCGGCGACCAGATCCACCACAAGACGTTCGGTGACGGACTGGTCATCTCCGTCACCCCTATGGGCGGCGATGCGCTGCTTGAGGTGGCGTTTGATACGGTCGGCACTAAAAAGTTAATGCTGAAAACGGCGGGGGTACATATTACTAAGTTGTGATTGCCCCACACCGTGTGGGGATGCGGATAAGGGGGCCATTCTCTCACGTGAGAGAATGGCCCCCTTTGACCCCCAAGAGAACGCAAGGGGCCTTGCCCCTTGACCCCGCACATTGCAGGTTTGCAGCTCGAAGAGCTGCGCAGCCTGCGGAATCAGGTGCGGTGTACATGGCTTCGCCATGAATCCCTACGTTTCGTGACAACTCTCAACCGCGCCTTACTATCGTGAGGCGCGAGTGACGTTCCCTCGGCGGCAGACTGCCTGCGAAATAGCGGCATTGCTGCGCTCGCCGCATTGATGAGTGACCCAGTAGACGGAAATTAGTCCGCACTTCTACGAGATCAGCAGAGCGGCACCCGCAAGGGGTGTGCCGCATCCGTAAG
>UMGZ01007374.1_pt1 | contig 17039 bp, 13 predicted proteins | sample 1965421 | NCBI WGS metagenome assembly UMGZ01 (sample SAMEA4836087, study PRJEB28245) | human gut metagenome | biome: gut microbiome; material: fecal sample | place: Denmark | collected 2008
GTTCGCTGACTTCATTGCCGACAAAATCCCATGCATTGATGCTGATGCCGCTGAAGTTGTGCTGTTTCAGAAGCGTATCTGTTTTTTCACGCGAATAATTTAAAGTCGTGAAAAAGTCGTGCTCCTGATTAAATAATGTATAGCTGCCGTTTAGGTTTAAAGTGGCTGAAAATATGGAGCCGTCATTGTTGTAATGCTGTCCATATTTGAGAGGCATATTCGGAGATTGCGTAGATATCGGATGCCCGTCTGAGATATTCGTGATGCTGCCAAACGAGCTCTCGGAGGTACTTTTTGTGTATGAGGTTTTTGCCGTGATGCGCCATTCGTCATTGAGATAATGTTCTAATTCAGCAAAAACATTGGTTTTCTTTGTTTTCCATTTTGTCCAGTCCATGCCGAAGAAAGCACTATCCGGCAGTCCGGCATCTGCACCATTTGGGCCCATTGGAACGCCGTAGAAATCAGGAACTTCTGTTCCCTGCTGATGGAGTCCGCCAAAGGTAAGAGTGGTTTCAGGCGCAAGATCAGCTGCAAAGACGGCGTAAAAAGTGCCGCTCTTATTGCCTACGTCGTCCTTGAAAGAATTCTTCTTCTGAAGAACGCCAACTACGCGGCCGCGAAGCGTCTTGGCTTCATTGAGAGGTCCTGAGATGTCGCCGACGGCACGGTAATGGTCCCAGCTTCCCACTTCGGCCTCAGCAGAAGCCTGAAATTCAGATGTCGGGCGCTTGCGGACCGCGTTGATCGTACCGCCAGGTTGACTGCTTGACTGCGTCAGGCCCGTAGGACCGCGCACAACTTCTATGTGGTCATAGATGGCAATGTCGCTCTGGCTGTTGGCATTGCGGTAGGAATTTCCGTTGGCGCCATCATTAAGAGAATAGGAGATGCCGTCTTCCTGAATATTGTCGATGTAGAAGCCGCGGGAGAGATAGCGAAAGCGCCCGGCATTGTGAATAACCGTGATGCCGGTTGTGTTTTTCATCGCTTCATCCATGGACTGGATGCCCTGATCGCTGATCTGCTTCATCGTCACGTTGGAAACCGACTGCGGTGTTTCACGCGGCGTGAGCTCCAGACCGGTCGTCGTGCTCATGGACGAAGACTTGTAGGAATCAGTGTTTTCCGTCGTGGTGCTGATGCTTGTAGCCGTGACGGTTACTGCATCAAAGTCAACATCTTCAGCGGCGAGTGCGCTGTGAGAAGCCAGAATGGCAACGGAGAGAAGAGAAAGTCTGAAAACGGACTGTGAACCGAAGGCAAAAGAGAGGGCGGAGCGGGTGGCCATGATAGTTTGGATCAAAATGATTGAGAAACTACGTGAGAATCATTCCCGTTAGCGGGTGCGCCATTGTACTAATTTTTACAAACGATTCAAGCGTAAACCCTTACTTGTTTTCCATACAGTTAGGCATCAGTTCGCACTTGAAAAAGCATTTCAAATGCTTTGGTTCGCCGCGAATTCGATCCGAGGCGCCAGGGCAATTTCAAAATAGAACTTAACTCTGTCGACTATTGTCCTTTTCTTTCAAAATTAGTTTGAATTTAATGAAATTTTCAGTGAAATTGCTGACTGTTAGTTTTTTGATTCCGGGACCTTTCTGACGCCGCATTCCATTCCGATGCAGCTCGCCCGCGGGATCCATCGCATCGGGAAGACCGGCGCTTCTCAATACGGGCGAAGCCCCCTCCCGGGAACTTAGCTGACTGCATCGGCAGAAAGAGGGAAACAACTCAGAACGACTTCCAGAGAGTTGCGAACAACTGCCTGCACGCATGCCGAAAATCCCCGAATCCAGCAGTTTTTCTCAGAAGAAATTGAGGACTTCGATTCCGTCGCCGCTAAAATAACGAATCCCCTAAATTCTCCCGAGGTGAACGAACTTGAACGCCCGCGTCTATCCGCATCCGATCATTGCCCGCGAAGGCTGGCCCATCCTGGCCGGCGCCTTTATTCTCTTTCTCGTGAGCTGGTGGCTGGATCTCGGCATCATCACCTTCCTGATCTTCGTCTTCTTCCTTTTTGCGCTGCAGTTTTTCCGCGATCCCGCGCGCGAAGCGCCGGAAGACCCCCGCGCCGTCGTGAGCCCGGTGGACGGTCAGGTCTGCAAGGTTGAAAAGACTGAAAACCCAGAGACGGGCGAAGCGTGCGTGAAGGTTTCGATCTTCATGAACGTCTTCAACGTGCACAGCCAGAAAGCGCCGGTTGCCGGCGTGGTTGAGAAGGTCACCTACACGCCGGGCCTCTTCGTCAATGCCGATCTCGACAAGGCATCGACCGAAAACGAGCGCAATGCCGTGACGGTCCGCATGGCTGACGGCCGCCGCATTACCTTTATCCAGGTTGCGGGCCTCGTTGCCCGCCGCATCATCTGCTACGCCACGGTCGGTCAGGAACTTGCCCGCGGCGAGCGCTACGGCTTCATCCGCTTCGGTTCCCGCGTCGACGTGTATCTCCCGACGGATGCCGAGATCACGGTCGGCATCGGCGACAAGGTGACGGGCGTGATGTCGACCATCGCCCGCATTTAAATCAGCAGCAGTGGTGCTCCCTCGATCCGGGGGAGCGCAGGCTGCGAAAAAAGCCGCATCGGAGAAATCCGGGATGCGGCTTTTTTATGCCTGGCGCGTTCGAATTACTTCTCGACGATCTTGTGGTTTTCCACGAGCAGTTCCGTGTGCGGCACGCCCGCATATTCCCGTACGGGAGCGTCGGATTTGTCTTCGGGAGTTTTTGCCTTCTCCCGGTTGTCTCGTACGAGCGTCTTCGTGGTCGAAAGAATGGAATTTCGCCGCATGGCAAGCCAGCCGTCAAGGAGGAGCGAGTCCTCTAGCATGACGGTGACGGTCCAGGCGAGCGTGCCGTCCTCAAGCGGCTTCTCCGCAATGGTCTGCGTGGTATTGAAGGGCGTTTCGGAGAGATTTTTGATGAGGGTCGGATCGTCCGTGAGGAGTTCGAGCTTCACCGTGCGTCCCTGCGAGTAATTGAAGGGGGCATTGGCCGTGTAGTCCTCAAGATCGAAATTCTCGGGGCGCTCGAATTCGACGCAGCTCACCGTCGCCGCTTCGATGCGGTGCATGGCGAGGTGCCGGTAGTCGCTGAACTTCTCAAACTGGCAGACAAGGTATGTTCTGACATCCTGCTGCACGAGTCCGAGGGGCTTCACGTTCGCTTCGAGCACCCGGTCGCGGGCGTTGCGGTAGCGGATCGAGATCATCCGGTCCTCGAGGAGCGCTTCCGTCACGGCATCGAAAACCTGTTGGGAAATCTGGGGCGGAAGGAATGAAAGCGCCGGACTCACCACCTTCACTTTCCTCAGCCACGAGGATGCACGGCTCGAGGCCTGTGCTTCCGTGCTCTTTCTCGCATCGCGAAAGAGAGGCCGCAGTCCGGAAAGGACGCTTGAGGGAAGGAGATAGTGCAGGTACTCATCGGCAAGCCGCAGAAGGAGCGTTTCCTGGGGACCGAGCACCGGAAAGTGAAGCCCTCTGCCGGCCGTATCCCACTGGAAGCCGTAGGGACGCGAATCCATGTTCGCCTTGACGGGAAAGAGCTGCGGATTCTCGCGGATCGTCTTCATGTAGCGTTCGAGCGTGCGGCGCTGGAGAGGAATGCCGTTGGCGGCGAGCTGATTGCGGATCTGCGTCATCGTGATCCAGCGATGCTGCGGGATGAGCTCAAGGATGCGGATCATCACGAAGGCTTCATTGAGCGAGGATCTGGCGTTAACTTCTGCGGACATGGTTTCGGGAGTCGGATTTCAATAATGTGTTTTTCCTTCGCGGAGGATAGCTCAGTGCTTCGCCTTCCTGTTGGATCACGGAAACGAAAAACTCCCGGCCTTCGGTCGTGAAGGACGGGAGTTCTGAGAAAACTTCTGCGCGATTCGTTCGTTCCGAATCAGGCGGCAGTCTTTTTCGCGGCTTCCTCTTTTTCGAGCTGAGCCTGCTGTGCGGCAAGGTCGGCCTGAATCGGATTCGGGCGGCCTCTCCACCAGCACCAGAACTCGTAGATGTAGCCCGAGAGAGCGTAGATGCAGAAGAGGACGAAGATCGAAAGCGAAACGTTGCTCGAAATGACGATGAAGGCGAGCGAGGCGACGACGATCACCCAGAAAGGAATCGTGCGCACGACGGCGTAGCTCTTCCCCGAGAAGAAGGGCGCATTGCTCACCATCGTGAGGCCGGCGTAGAGTGTCACCACGAGCGCAATGGTGCTCTGGTGCGGAAGGAGCCAGTCGGGGAGGCGGTTTTCGACCGCGAGCCAGACGAAGCCGCAGACAAGCGCGGCGGCGGCAGGCGAGGGAAGACCCTGGAAGTAGTTCTTGCTTACGACCCCGACGTTGCAGTTGAAGCGGGCAAGCCTCAGGAGCGCGCAGAGCGCGTAGATGAAGGCCGTGGCCCAGCCGAGCTTGCCGAGCTCAACGAGCGAGAATTCGTAGACGATGAGCGCCGGCGCGATGCCGAAGCTCACCGCATCGGCAAGGCTGTCCATCTGGACGCCGAATTCCGACTGCGTGTGCGTGAGGCGCGCGACGCGCCCGTCCATGCCGTCAAAGAGCATGGAGAAGAAAACCGCAATGGCGGCAACGGAGAAGTTGCCGTTCATCGCCTGGATGATGCCGTAGAAGGCTGCGAAGAGCGCAGCCGCAGTAAAGGCGTTCGGGAGCACGTAGATGCTCTTCGACTTCACCGCCTGAAGGCGGCGCTGACCGATGGAAGCAAGACTCTCGCGGCGAGGCGTATTGGGTTCTGTCATAAATCTCTGCTGCCGGCCCTGAAAAGGATGCGGCAGGAAAATAAAGTAATGGCACCGTCCGGACGCATGCCGGGCGGTCGCGGTACGGGGCACATTTTAGCGGCTCGGCGCTTCAATCTCGCATGCCGGCAAGCCTGACTTCTGGTTTCAGACCGTTACTTGCAAGTGGAGTAAACAGAGTCTCCGATCGGGTTGCGGGAGAACCATGCATTCCGAAAGGCAATGTCAATTCAACTCAATGGAATTTATGGCATTTTTATTATGGCTGAGGCCGCAGGGAAAGTTTTCTTCTAAAATCTGCGCCGTCAGGAATTTATGCTCCCGAGGTGACTCATGTCCTTTCTTTTTGCTCCGCCCGCTCAGGCGGTGATTCCGGTTCAGGATGAACGCTATGAATTCTTCCCCGTCAACCGCGTTTACGGCGCCGCGAGAAACTATGCGGCTTCGGAAGCGGCACGGGCTGAAAAAGCGGGTTCCGTTCCGCCGCTCTTTCTGAAGGCTGCCGATACGGTGACGCCGGTGCGGGATGGAGAGACCTATGAATGGGTGATGCCTCCCCGCACTGCGAAAATGGTGCCGGAGCTTGAGCTGGTTGCCTGCCTCAGCAAGGGCGGTCGCAACCTTTCGGTCGAGGAAGCCGAAAAGTGCATCTGGGGCTGGTGCGTCGGATTCGATTTCACGCGCCGTCTTGCGCCCGAGGACCTTCCCGCGGGCGGCTCCTGGGATCTCATGAAGACGCTCGACGGCGGGGCTCCCGTTTCCGCCGTGCGTCCTGCCTACCGCACGCCGCTCCCTGCGCCCTCTGAAATCTATCTCTACCAGAACAACAATAAGGTCCAGTCGGCCAGCACGAGCTTCATGATCGCGTCGCCCGCGGAGCTGATTGCCCTCATTTCCCGCTACTGGGAAGTGCGTCCGGGCGACCTCATCTTCACGGGGGCTCCCGTGAACGTGCCTGAAGCGCATGTCGGCGACGTCTTCGAGGGCGGCGTCAACGGCGTCGGAAAGCTCCGCGTGAAGATCGCTGCGGGCGAATAAGACCTGAAAGCTTCCCGCACCGCGTGAGGCACGGGATCAAATGCAAAAAAGCGAAAGGGCCGGTCCATTCAGACCGGCCCTTTCGCGCAATTGAAGCGTTGGAGAGGCTTATTCGCCGCTCGTGCCTTCGGATTCGATGACCTCGCGGTTGGCGGCAGCCTTGCCGGTTTCGAGGCCGGCCACCGCTTCGCGGGCCTGGTCGGCCACAGCGGAATGGCTCTGAGCCTGGAAGACGCGCAGCGACCCCAGAACGCCGCCCATGAGGACGAGGAAGCCGATCGTCATCGAGAGGGTCGGCATTTCGCCGCGCCAGATGAGCGCGTAGACGACAGCAAAGACGGACTCAAAAACGATGAGCTGTCCGCCGAGCGCGGCCGGAAGGAGCTGGCTCATGCGGTTCCAGCAGACCATGGCCACCCACGAGCAGAGAAGACCGATCGTGAGGGCGACGCCGAGAAATTTCCAGGGCGCGGCGCCCATGAGCGTGATGTTCGTATCCATGAAGCCGGCGGGCCAGGCGAGAACGGCAAAGAGCCCGAGCGCGAGGGGAAGCACCGTCACGCCCTGAAGCGCCGTCCAGGCGCCGGTGCTGTGCTGCGGGTGCTTGAGGAGCCACTCGGCATTCATGATCGAGAACCAGGTCCAGGAGACGACGGCTGCGAGGCCGAAGCCGACGCCGATCCAGTACTCCTCGCCGCCCGTGGCGGAAGCCTTTGCGGCATTTTCAAATTCCGTCAGGTTGGCGACGATGAGGCCGAGGAAGATGACCGCGAGGGGCGGAAGAATTTTGCTCCAGGGCACGGCCGAGTCGGAACCGGCATAGCGGATGTTGGAGGCAATCGCGACAAGGACCGGAATCACGGCCATGAACATGCCCGCGAGCGGAGCGCCCGCAAGGCGGATGCAGATCGTGAGGAGGCAGTAGAAAAGGACGTTTCCGAAGAGCGGAAGCTTGAAGGCCTGCCAGATGTCGGCGCGCGAAAAAGCCTTGAGTTCCTTGCGGAAGACATAGAGGAAGGGAAGCGAAATCACGCCGAACGCAATAAAGCGCGAGAGCGCGACGAGCACGGGGTTGTATTCAGGAACAACGAGCGGGGCAATGTAAATGAGACCCCAGAGGGCCCCGGCGGCGATGCCGAGGAGGACGCCGATCAGCATGGGCAGTCTTTCCCTAATTCGCGACCATTCGTCTTTCACCCGAATGATCTGGATTTCTTGGTCGGACGGAAGCTCTTTGAAAGAGGGAGTTTCGATAGATTCCGTCGAAGGTCAAGCTGACCCGGAGCTTCGCCTCGGAGAGGCTGGTCGTGAAGCGCTCGCGTCAGCCGCTTTTCAATCCGTGGAAAAGCGATCCGTCGGATCAGAAGCGCGTGCGGTCGGGGAGGAAAAAGGGAATTTCATGCTCCCCGGAAGCATCCTCAACTCCTCGGAAGATGCTCCGCAGTGCTCTGATCTTTCAGATATTTCAATCCTAACACTGCATTGACCTTAAGCAAAGCCCTTTAGGGGTTATCGATAGAATCGAAGAGGAACGCGAGATGTGAGGAGATTGAACACCGGGAAAGCCCCGGAATCAGTCTGCGGACCATTTTTTCGTACGTGAAAATACGTATTATCGAAAATCTCAATGGAATCAGAGAGTCTTATTGCCTTTCCAGGCAGAGACGAGGTCTTCCTGTCGGGAGAGAAGAGTCAAGGTCACTTTTTCAGAGGCTTCGCTTCCGGCGCGTTCTTCCCGTATTCGCGCTCGAGCTCGTCGGCAAGCAGCGACACTGCGGCCGCATAGAAGTAGCTTCGGTTGTAGCGGAGAATGGCGGCGAAGGACGATGTGCCGATGTAGTAGTCGACGCCCTTTTCGTTCGACGCCTTGATCCAGGGGAGGTCGACGAGGAGCGCCGGTTCATTTTCGGCAAGTGGAAGCGCTTCGAGTGGCTTCACGCCGGCCTTCAGGAGCGCTCCGGCCGTGGTGTGCGTTTTGATGCCGCCGGAACCGGTGGCCTTGAAGATTTCGGGCGTTGCGGAAACGCGGTAGAGGGGACGCTCGCCCCGCGCCCAGCCGTGAACGAGAAGGAAGTTCGCAACCGAGGCGATGCCGTCGGCTTCGTTCCCGACGATATCAATATGGCCGTCCCCGTCGCCGTCCTTGCCGTAGGCCTTGAGCGACGAGGGCATGAACTGTCCGAGCCCCATGGCGCCCGCAAAGGAGCCCGAGACGGCAACCGGCTCGATCTGCTGCAGCCAGCAGAATTCAAGGAAGTCCGAGAGCTCGGCGAGGTAGTACTTGGAGCGCCGCGTGTAGTCGAAGGAAAGCGTCATCAGGGCGTCGAGCACGCGAAAGCGCCCCATGTTGCGCCCGAAGATCGATTCGACGCCGATGATTGCCGCAACGGCATAGCGCGAAACGCCGGTTTCAGCTTCCACCCGGTCGAAAACGGCACGGTTGTCTTCGAGAAAGTCAGTTCCCCTGCGAATGCGTTCGCTGTTGACGAGGTTTCTTTCGTAAAGGAGAAAGTTCTTTTCGGCCGTCGTCTTTTTGTTGGCGTTGGGCCGCGGCGTGGTGTACTTCTCTGAAAGGGGCGAATAGCGCGCGACGGCGACCCCGGGCTCGAGCCAGTCGAGGGGGATTCCGCGCTCAGCGGAAAGCTTTTTAATGAAGGCCTGCACGTCCGGGCGCTCGGCATAGTCCGAGGCTGCGGGACTTCCGCTCACGGGACTGATGGCCCGGGGTTCCGGGATCTTCTCTGCTTCGGGCCGGGAGGATTTCGGCCTGGGCGTCTCGACGGGCTCCGCCTTCGCTTCAGGAGACGCCTGAGGCTTCGGAGTTTCAGAGGGAGCAGCTGACTCCGCGAGCGCCGGGGTTTCAAGTCCCCGGGCATCCCGATCAGGCGCGGCGCAGGCGGAGAGCGCGCAAAGGGCGAGCGCGAGCGGAGCGAGGGAAAAGCGGATCGACTGTGCCATGAGGTTTATTGGTTGCAGGAGCTTGGTTGTCCGCTTGATTCTAACGGGGAGCTTTGGGGTGCCTCAGGGCAACTCTGCGCCCAATTGTTTCAGAACCTAAGCCCGGGCTCAGAGAGGCGCGAGCGCCTCTTTTCTTCTGTGCTAGGCTTTTCGGGATATTCATCCTAGAGCGCCTCCCCGAACGCTTTCTCAACATGCCGTCTTCAGAATGGAAAAGTCTTCCTACCGGATACTTCACGCATCAGCTCGTCAGCCTTCCCAACATGCTCGAGGAGGCGCCGGAGTCGCCTGAGCGCATCGAGGCCATTGAAAACCGCCTTATGCTCGGCGGCTTCGGCGACAGGATGCGGCGCGTCGACTGCGGGCCGGCTCCGATGGAAGCCGTGCTCCTCGCGCACGATGCAGACTATGTGGACGCTCTGGAGAAGGCCTCTCTCGGGGATGAAGCGGCTCTCAGGCGCTTTCAGGAACCCGATACGCAGGTGGGGAGCGACACCTTCGACTGCGCCATGGCAAGCGCCGGAGCGGTGGTGAGAGCGGTGGATGCCGTTTTTGCACGAACGGTGAAGAACGCCTTCTGCGCGGTGAGGCCTCCCGGACATCATGCCTCACGAAACCGCGCGAGCGGCTTCTGCTACCTCAACAATGCCGCCATCGGGGCCCTTTGGGCGGAAAAGCGCTACAAGCTCGAGCGCATCATGGTGCTCGACTTCGACGCCCACCACGGCGACGGGACGGAGGAAATACTCGCCGGCCGCCCGAACATGCGCTTTCTCTCGGTTTTTCAGTGGCCGCTTTTCCCGCACCGACGCATGGATCCGCAGCCCGCAAATGCGATTTTGTCGCCCCTTCCCGCCGGCGCTGGCGGCGCGGAACTGCGCGAGGTGGTTGAGAAGGTGTGGCTCTCTGAAATCGAACGCTTCCGTCCTCAGCTCATGATTCTCTCGGCCGGGTTCGACGCGCACGCAGAAGAGCGGATTGCGCAGCTGAAGGCCGCGGAGATCGACTACGCCTGCATAACGAGGCTTCTCGTGGAAGCGTCCTGGAAATACTGCGAAGGCAGGCTCGTAAGCGTCCTCGAAGGCGGCTACGAACTGAGAAGCCTCGGGCGGAGCGTCTTCACGCATCTTCAGGGGCTTCTTCGCACGCCCCTCTGACGGAACGAAAGAAAAGAATCATGGACTCCAAAACGCTGATGCCGGGCGTTCGCCCGAAGGAAGTCTGGGCCTGGTCGGCCTTTGACTTCGCGAATTCCGGGTACACCACGGTGGTGCTCACCGCGGTCTTCAACGCTTATTTCGTCGCGGTTGTTGCCGGGGACGCGCCCTGGGCGACCTTCGTGTGGACCCTCATCATTGCCGCGAGCAATGCGGCGAGCCTCGTTCTCATGCCCGTCATCGGCGCCATTGCCGACGCGACCGCCCGCAAAAAGGTCTGGCTCTTTGCGGCAACCCTCTGCGCCGTCGCGGGCACCTTCGGACTTGCCTTCTGCGGACCGGGGACGATTCTCCTCGCCGCAGTCATGGTGATTCTTTCCAACATCGGCTACAACGTGGGCGAAACGCTCAATTCCGCGTTTCTGCCCGAAATCGCACGCCCTGAGGCCGTGGGCAAGGTATCGGGCTGGGGATGGTCCTTCGGCTACTGCGGCGGCCTCGTGACTCTGGGAGCATCGCTCCTGCTCGTCACGCAGGCAGACCGCCTCGGGCTCTCTACCGACTCGGCCATCGCGGGCACCATGGTGATTACCGCAACGGTCTTTGCGCTCGCGGCCGTTCCGATTTTTGCCGTGCTGAAGGAGCGCGCCGTGCCGCGGCAGAAGGGAACAAGTTCTTTGGGGAGCCTCTGCCTTGAGAGCTTCCGGGAGGTCGTCCGGACAGCAAAGTGCCTCAGCCAGTACCGGGATTTTGGGTGGCTCGCGCTCTGCGGATTCCTCTACCAGTCGGGCATTTCCGTCGTGATCACGCTTTCGGCCGTCTATGCCGCGGAAGTCATGGGGTTCACGACGACCGATACGCTCCTTCTCGTCTTTCTCGTCAACATCACCGCTGCCCTCGGCGCCTTCGGCTTCGGGTACCTGCAGGATCGGATCGGCCACAAGCGCGCGCTCGGAACGACCCTTGTCGTCTGGGTGCTGATGATTGCCTGCGCGGCCTTTGCAACGACCCGGCCGCTCTTCTGGCTTGCCGCGAACCTGGCGGGACTTGCCATGGGGTCCTCTCAGTCCGCGGGCCGCGCCATGGTGGCGCTCCTTTCGCCCGAAAGCCGGTCGGCTGAATTCTTCAGCTTCTGGAACATGTCGCTCTGGGTGGCCGCGATCGTGGGCCCGCTTGCCTACGGAAGCGTTACCTGGATCACCGGGAACGACCATCGCCTTGCGATCCTCGTGACGGGCGTCTTCTTTCTCCTCTCGATTGCAGCCCTCATGCCCATCAGCCTTGAGCGCGGCAGGCGTGCGGCCGGAAGGTGATGCGGCTTGCAGGAGCAAAATTTCCGCATTACCAAATCAACTGTAAACAAGAAAAATTTTCTGCTTCCCGGAGAGTATAAATTTGGTTCAACATGTTGAACCACTTCTTCTCTCTGAATGACTACTCCTTCAGAATAGGTTTCACTGGTTTTCCGATAGGAGCAGGTCATGGCCGGCAAAGGCTGCATCTCTCTACTGCGAGCTGACAAGATCCTCACCCACATCGCGCATGTGGGCGCGGCGAGCTTTACTCAGCTCCAGAAGGATTTCGACCTCCCGAAAAGCAGCTTCCTCAACATTCTCGACACCATGGTCGGGTGCGGGCTTCTCATCAAGAACGATGCCCGCCAGTATCAGCTCGGCATCAAGGTCTACGAGCTCGGCTGCCAGTCGCTCCACAGACGGAGCCTCTTTGAAATCACGAAGCGCCCCATGCAGGAGCTTGCGATGAAGTCGGGGCTCATCTGCCACCTCGGAACCATTGAAGACTTTCATGCGCTCTACCTCGACAAGGTGGAGAGCCCGCTTTCAAAGCCGACCGAAAGAAGCTGGGTCGGCAAAAAGCTCGACTTCCATTCGACGGCGCTCGGCAAAGCCCTTCTCGCCTGGAAGACCGACGGGGAGCTGCGGCTCTACCTCGATCAGCTCGAGCTTGCACAGTACACGCCGAAAACGATTACCGACCGCAGCATGTTCATCGAGGAGCTGAAGCTCACGCGCCGTCGCGGATGGGGCCTCGACGCGGAGGAATCCGCTCCTCTTGCGGTATGCATCAGCACGCCGGTCTTCGATCTTGCCGGCCGCGTCAACTATGCGGTGTCGCTTTCGGCGGACCCGACAACCTTCACGTCCGAACGCATTGAGGGCTATCTCAGAATGCTCTCGGACTGTTCCCTTCAGATTTCCCGCGGCTTGGGATACGGGGGATCGGCTCCGGTCCTCCTTACCTCGGAATCCTGACCGCTCACTCCCGATACATCAGACACGCAAACCCTCAGGAGAAACACATCATGAAGAAATTCTGCGGCTGCATTCCGCCGGTTTCGAGCACCTTCACTCAGGACGGCAAGGTCGACCGCGAGGCTGCGAAGCGCCTCGCCGACTATCTGATCGAGCACGGCGTGCACGGGCTCTTCTATCTTGGCACGGGCGGCGAATTCAGTCAGATGTCCAAGGAAGAGCGCATGGAAATGGCCGAGGCGGGCGTCGCCGCCGCCGCGGGCCGCGTTCCGGTTCTGATCGGCGTGGGTTCTCCCAATACGCGCGAAGCCGTTGAGCTTGCGAAGCACGCCGAAAAAATCGGCGCCGACGGCATCGTCGTCATCAATCCCTATTACTGGAAGGTCTCGGCCGTCAACCTCGACGCCTACTACCACGCCATCTGCTCGGCCGTGAAGCTTCCGGTTCTCATCTACAACTTCCCCGATCTCACGGGCCAGGATCTCAATGCCGAGGTTGTGAAGCGCCTCGTGCTCGCCAATCCCAACATCGTCGGCATCAAGGAAACGATCGACAACGTGGGCCACATCCGCGCGATGATCAGCACGATCAAGCCCATCCGTCCGGAATTCTCGGTCCTTGCGGGCTACGACGACCATCTCCTCAATACGCTGGAACTCGGCGGCGACGGCTCCATCACGGCGAGCATGAACTTCGCGCCGGAACTTTCCGTCGGGATCTACGAGGCCTTTAAGAAGGGCGACTACCAGAAGGCTGTTGAGCTCGATAAGAAGCTCGTTCAGCTCCCGGCCCTCTACGGCCTCGAGGTGCCCTTCATGTCGGTCATCAAGTACGCGACGGTGCTCGCAACGGGCGTTGAAATGAATACCTATTCGCTCCCGCCCGTGCGTCCGCTCACGGAAGAAACGAAGGAAGCCGTGAAGGCCTTCCTCGCCGCGAAGGGCGTTATCTGACGCAGTTGAGACCCAGCGATACGCCTTAAGACCAAAAGACCCGTTCGCCAAAGAATCAAAGGAGATCCGCAATGTCTGACTTCTACGACGAAGAGAATCAGGACATCTATCACATCCGCACGCACGCGGCCGGCCCCCGGGGGGAGCTCCCGCTCACGCCCGCCATGCTCATCAACCGCCCGAGCGGCGACCTTTTCGGCATGACGATGAATGCGGGCATCGGCTGGAACCCGGACGAGCTCGACCGCGACGAAGTGCTCCTCGTAAGCACGCTGGGCGGCATCCGCGGCGCTGACGGCAAGCCCATCGCGCTCGCCCTCCACCAGGGCCACTATGAGCTCGACGTGCAGCTGCGCGCTGCGGCCGAGGAAATCCATGCCGGCAAAGCATTGCCTTACGCGGTCTATGTCTCCGACCCCTGCGACGGACGCACCCAGGGCACGCTCGGCATGTTCGACTCGCTCCCCTACCTTCGACTCGCTCCCCTACCGCAACGACGCGAGCATGGTGATGCGCCGCCTGATCCGGTCGCTCCCGAACACGAAGGCCGTGATCGGCGTCGCCACCTGCGACAAGGGGCTCCCGGCCACGATGATGGCGCTCGCGAGCCAGCACGACCGTGCGGTGGTGCTCGTTCCGGGCGGCTCGACCCTCCCCGCGGTGGGCGGCGAAGACAACGGCCGCGTGCAGACGATCGGCGCGCGCTTTGCGAACGGCGAACTCTCGCTCCATGACGCCCGGCGCTTCGGCTGCTCGGCCTGCGCCTCCGCGGGCGGCGGCTGCCAGTTCCTGGGCACTGCGGGCACCTCGCAGGTGGTGGCCGAAGGCCTCGGCCTTTCGCTTCCGCACTCGGCGCTTGCTCCCTCGGGCGAACCCGTCTGGGTCGACATTGCCCGCGCTTCCGCCCGCGCAGCCCTCAAGCTCATGAAGGCCGGCATCCACGCGAAGGACATCCTGACCGACAAGGCGATCGAGAACGCCATGATGGTTCATGCGGCCTTCGGCGGCTCCACCAACCTGCTCCTTCACATTCCGGCGATCGCTCATCAGGCGGGTCTCAGACTCCCGACGGTTGAAGACTGGATCCGCATCAATCAGGCGGTGCCGCGCCTCGTCGACGTGCTCCCCAACGGGCCGAAGTACCATCCCACGGTGCGCGCCTTCATGGCGGGCGGCGTTCCGGAAGTGATGCTGTATCTCCGCGAACTCGGCATCCTCCACCTCGATGCAATGACGGTCACCGGCTGCACGGTGGGCGAAAACCTCGAATGGTGGGAAAAGTCCGAGCGCCGTCAGCGCTTCAAGGAAATCCTCGAGAAGCAGGAAGGCGTTCTTCCCGACGACGTCATCATGTCGCCCGAGGTTGCGAAGGAGCGCGGCCTCACCTCGACCATTACCTTCCCCGTCGGCAACATTGCCCCCGAAGGCTCCGTCATCAAGTCGACCGCCATCGATCCGAAGGTGATCGACGAAAACGGCATCTACTACCACAAGGGGCCCTGCAAGGTCTACCTCTCCGAGAAGTCTGCGGTCTACGACATCAAGCATGAGAAGGTGAAGAAGGGCGACATTCTCGTCATCATCGGCACGGGCCCCTCGGGCACGGGCATGGAGGAAACCTATCAGGTGACGAGCTCCTTGAAGCACCTCTCCTACGGCAAGTACGTTTCCCTCATCACCGACGCGCGCTTCTCGGGCGTTTCGACGGGCGCCTGCGTGGGCCACGTCGGTCCCGAAGCGCTCGCGGGCGGCCCGATCGGGAAGCTCCGCACGGGCGACATCGTGGAAATCCGCATCGACTGCAGAAACCTCCACGGCACCGTCAACTTCCTCGGCACTGCTGAAACGGGCGAACTCCCGCTCGGCGAAGCAACGAAGCTCCTCGCCACCCGCACGAGCCACCCCGACCTTGCGCCTGATCCGGATCTTCCGGACGACACGAAGCTCTGGGCGGCGCTCCAGTCCCTGTCGGGCGGCACCTGGCGCGGATGCGTCTACGACGTCCCGCGGATTCTCGAACAGATCCGCCGGATCCCGAAGGAATAACCGCTTCCAACCACCCTCAGATCTCTCCTCACAGCGCAGCCCTCTCTTCTCCAAAGAGGGCCGCGCCGGGGGCGGCTCATCCTCGGAATCCGCTCTCCGGCCAATCCACAAGGAGTCAACATGCCACTGCTCATCATTGCCATCGGCGTTGCGGCGCTTCTGCTCCTCACGATCCGATACAAGCTCAACACCTTCGTCTCCCTCATCATCGTTTCGATCGGCGTCGCCATTGCGAGCGGCATGCCGCTTCACAAGATCATCGGCGCGATTGAAGGGGGATTCGGCGGCACGCTCGGCCACATCGGCCTCATCTTCGGCTTCGGCGTGATGCTCGGGCGCCTCCTCGCGGAAGCGGGCGGCGCGCAGAGAATCGCCCTCACGATGCTTCACGTCTTCGGCAAGAAGCACATGGAATGGGCGGTCGTCTGCTCGGCCTTCATCGTGGGCATTGCGCTCTTCTTTGAAGTGGGCCTCATTCTCCTCATCCCGATCATCTTCGCCATCGCCCGCGAAGCCAAGGTGAGCCCGATGATGCTCTGCGTGCCGATGCTCTCGGGCCTTCTCGTCGCGCACTGCTTCCTCCCGCCGCACCCCGGTCCCACGGTGATCGCCAAGGAATACGGCGCCGACGTCGGCATGGTGCTCCTCTACGGCATGATCGTCGGCATCCCGACCTTTCTCCTTTCGGGTCCGGTTCTCAACCGCTTCTGCCGCAAGCTTGTTCCCGCCGCCTTCCAGAAGGCGGGCGACATCAGCGCGCTCGGATCGACCAAGACCTTCACGGACGCCGAAATGCCGTCCTTCGGGATCTCCTTCATCACGGCGATGCTCCCCGTCATCCTGATGGCGCTCGTCACGATCCTCGAATTCTTCATCACGCCTGAAATGCGCGATCAATCGATGTTCCTCGAGACCGTCTTCTTCCTCGGGAATTCGACCACCGCCATGCTCGTCTCCATGCTCTTTGCGCTCTACACGATGGGCTATGCCCGCGGCAAGAAGATGGATGAGCTCATGAAGACCTGCGGCGCAGGCATCGCGGGCATTGCCGGCCTCCTGCTCATCATCGGCGGCGGCGGCGCCTTCAAGCAGGTGCTGATCGATTCGGGTGCCGGCGCCTACATTGCCGACCTGGTTTCGGGCGAACGCATCAATCCGATCATCCTTGCCTGGGCGATTGCCTCGCTCCTTCGCATCTGCCTCGGCTCCGCAACGGTGGCTGCCATCTCGACCGCGGGTCTCGTGATCCCGATGATTTCCGGGAACCCGGAAGTGAACCTCGCGCTCATCACGCTCGCCACGGGCGCCGGCAGCTCCATCTGCTCGCACGTGAACGACGCGTCCTTCTGGATGATCAAGGAGTTCTTCGGCCTCACGACGAAGGAAACGCTCTGCACGTGGACGCTGATGTCGACCGTCGTTTCGATTCTCGGCCTCGTCTTCCTCCTTCTCGTCGATATGGTGCTCTGATTCTCTTTCCGAAGTGCCGCTCCAACTCCAGGCGGCACTTCCAGAATCTCACAGCGCCATGGCGGAATTCCTGTTCCGCCCGCAGCCTTCAGATCCGGCAGCAAGCCTTCTGGAGGCTCTTTTTTTTTGCCCGTTTTCCGCGTGCAGCGGCTCGTTTCCGAGACCGCGTCAGGCTGGAAACTCCTGCAGCACAGACTAAGGCGAGCACTTTCTATTAAATAGAAAGCGGACTTTCCATTTAATAGAAAGCAGCAATCAGAGACATCCTGCGTTCACTGTCGTCGCAGGAACGAGCCGACGCAACGAAAAAGCCTTCCGGACAGGCATCGCGGAAGGCTTTTTTTGGTGCGCTCGGCAGCGCACGTGTGTCTATGTGGTGAAA
>UMGZ01046585.1_pt1 | contig 16971 bp, 10 predicted proteins | sample 1965421 | NCBI WGS metagenome assembly UMGZ01 (sample SAMEA4836087, study PRJEB28245) | human gut metagenome | biome: gut microbiome; material: fecal sample | place: Denmark | collected 2008
TCACGAATCACACCTTTTGGCACATTTGCATGTTCACTGTCCTGATAAAGGATCTGTTCTACGGTCACAGTACCGTAAAGAAGGCCTGTTTTGGTGGAAGAATAAATTTTCAGTCCAGCATCGTCATTAACCATCAGATAACCTTCTTTTCCGACATCATAGACATCTTCTGTCTGTGATTCCAGATAAATATCGTTTGTGCCGGTGCTTGTTCCTTTTACAATCTCCAGATCCAGACCACAGATATCGTGGATATCACTCTGCATTTCTTTTGCCGCTTCTTCCGCATCAACCCCAGCCGCATCATTTACCACGATCCTGGACTGCTCTGTCAGTTTAAAATTGCCTTCGTAGCCATACCATTCCTGAATGGTCGGCAGGACTTTTGGCATTGGATTTGGATTGCTCACTTTTTTGAACAGTTCCGGATACTTGTCCGTGTTGCCTTTGACCGTTACCGTCACATTTTTCTTTGCTGTATCCTGCGGGTCATTTTTATTGGTCGCTTTTAAAATAACATTAAAAGAGCGGTCACCAATTCTCATTGCAGATGCTTTTCCATCTTCCGTGAGCAACTGATCCAGCTCACTTCCATATATGGAAATATCATACTGTTCAGAAGTATTTGGAATCACCAGTTCTTCCTCATTTGCTCCCACAGTCAAGCCGGACAGGTTCTTCAATACAGAAGCTGCCGTCTCAATCATTCCGGACTGTGTTCCCATGATCTCGATCTCACGCACGGAAATACATTTCCAGCCATTGATATTTCCTTTTTTAAAATAGAAACGTACATATCGTTTTAATTCTGCCTTACTCAGATCCGAGGCATTGATCACATCCGGATCGTTTCTCTGTACATTTGCACTGTCACGAGACAGTTCATAAACTGTCTCCCAGTTGGCATCTGCCCCGTTGGAATCACTGGTCTGGATCTGATATTCTGTACTCCATGCCTTCAAATTAAAATAAATATTGATTGATTCAACGTTTGTTGTCGCTGCGGAAAGATCGATCACCAGCCACTGTGGATTGTCACGGTTTGTGCCCATATCACCGGAAGACCATCTTCCGGAGTCCGATGTTTTATCGCCGTCAACGGCTTTGTCTGCACTCCATGTTGCTGATTCATTTGCAGAAGAGGTAACTTCTTTATTGAGCGCTACGTTTGCTGCAGCTGCCTGCACTTTCAAAAGACCGGCTCCCATTCCGGCAAGATTCGGTGTAAACAGACTTTCACACAACAGAAATGCTGCCAGAGCACCTGCTGCTATACATTTTTTCTTTTTCATTCTGTCTCCTTTCTTATTTCCTCTCTGTTTTTTATAACGATACCGTATTATTATATCTGATTTTGTCTATTTTGTACATGGTTTTCGCTGGTTTTCTAAAAAACAGAAACAAAATGCTTGTTCCCCACTTCCACACTCGACGTTTTTTGCAAACACAAAGGCTCCCATTCCATCCAAGGAACAGGAGCCTGCATCTCTTTTCATTTCTATTCTTCTTCCAGATCTTCCACGTAGCTCTCAATCAGCAACGATATCAGATCTTTGCACTTAATACACTGCTTTCCGACACCAAGCCTTGCTTTCACATCATCAAATGTTCGATCTCCCTGCTGTACCGCCTGTTCGATCTGTCCGGCCGTCGTGCCGGTACATTCACATACTACATAATTACGGTTCATTCTGCTCTGTTTTCTCCCCTTTCACTTCCACTGGTTTTGCAAATTCTTCTGTCATCTCACTTTTCATTTCTCTGCCATTGTCTGCTTCCAGTTCAAACCAGAATTCTACGCCATTGTCATAATTTTTCACGCCAAATTTCTGATGCATGGAGTCCATGATCGCCTTGACAATAGAAAGGCCGATTCCGCTTCCGCCGTATTCTCGCGTCCTTGCCTTGTCAACCTTGTAAAATTTGATCCAGATTTTATCGATATCTGCCTCCGGAATCGGTACACCGGTATTAAACACACTGGTGTGCACTTTTCCGTTTTCTTTTTTCATTTTGATCTCGATCACTTTATCAAAATCCACATGATTGATTGCATTGGATACAAAGTTTGTCACAACTTCTTCGGTCTTAAATTCATCTGCCCATACATAATGGCTTTCCGTCTCTTCAAACAGAATTTTAGCACCTTTCTGATCAGCCAGAAGTTCCGCTGAATGTACAACCGTCCGAACCAGTTTTGTCAGATCAAAACGTTCAAATACAATGGCATCTTTTCCGGATTCCAGATGATTGAGTGTCAGCAGTTTTTTAACCATATTGTTCATCTTCGCCGCCTCATCCATAATGACCTCACAATAGAAATCACGGCTTTCTGCATCGTCATTGATACATTCTTTCAGTCCTTCTGCATATCCCTGGATCAGTGCGATCGGCGTTTTCAGCTCATGCGAGACATTGGAAAGAAATTCTTTTCGCATCTCGTCAATCTGGATCTTTTCTTCGATATCATTCTGCAGCTGATTATTCGCTGTTTTCAGCTCCGAAATCGTCCTTTCCAGCGTCTCTGACATCTGGTTGAAATGCTCGCCCAGCTGACCGATCTCATTCTGACCGCCGCTGGTATATTTCGCATCAAAATCCAGGTCTGCCATGCGTTTGGAAAGCTCCGTCAGCTCTTGAAGCGGTGTCGTGATCTTGCGTGACATCCAGGAGATCAGGATCATGCTGACTGCAAGGCCGATCACAATAAAATAGCCAAGGAATTCATTGGAAGTCCGCACACTGTCACGGATGCTCTCCATCGGGATCCGCATCATAAAATAATAGCCGGTGTTAAAGACTCCCCAGATTTCCAGATAATCCACTTTGTCTTTAAAATCCTGGGTTTTCTGAATAACATAATTATCATTTTCTTTAAGTACTTCCGTCTCAGACTTGTCAATCCCCATCAGATAGCCCCAGAGCCGTCCCTGAAGTTCCTGTTTCTGATAATTTTCGGTTCCATAAAGAAGCGGCACAAACTCATCCGTCAGAATGATCGCACTCAAATTATAGCGTGTACAGTATTCGGAAAGGGTGTTTTCGAAATCATCCATCAGGTAATCATCTACATCTTCTACTTTATTCATATTATCATAAATACGCTGAAGTGCCGCTTCCTTTTTTGCCACATAATAACGCTCCAGCAAAAAATTATTGGTACACCAGTTTGCCAGAAACACAAATCCAATCAGGCCGATAAAAAGTACCGCGATCTGCGTTTTCAGCGATTTTCTCATGGTTCATCCACCTCAAATTTATATCCCATACCCCAGATGGTCTTGATATAGTCTGCATTTTTTCCAAGTTTGCTTCTCAGCTTTTTCACATGCGTATCGATGGTTCTCGCATCACCGAAATAGTCATAATTCCACACACTATTCAGAATCTTTTCTCTGGAAAGTGCGATGCCCTGGTTTTCCATAAAATAGCTCAGAAGTTCAAATTCTTTGTAACTCAACTCCACACTCTTTCCGTCTACCAGAACCTGATGTGCTGCTTTGTTTACCTCGATCACGCCGGCTTTTAAGATTTCTTCTGCTGCCAGTGTGTTGGTTCTTCGAAGAATTGCCTCTACTCTTGCAACCAGAATCTTCGGGCTGAACGGTTTGGATATGTACTCATCGACACCCAGTTCGAATCCCAGCAGCTCATCTCTCTCATCTGATCTTGCTGTCAGCATAATGATCGGCACTTTTGAATACTGCCGGATCTCACGGCATACCTGCCATCCATCCATTTTCGGCATCATAACATCCAGAATCACCAGTGCAATATCTTTTTTCGAAAAGAAAACATCGATCGCATCTGCCCCATTTTCTGCCTCCAGGACTTCAAAGTTTCGCTTTACCAGGAAGTCTTTGACCAGTTTTCTCATCCTGCTTTCATCATCTACTACTAAAATCTTCAATTTGTCCATTGCTTTCTCCCACCTGTCACTTTTTCTTTCATCGTAGCAGAGAATTATGTCCGTTTTGTGAATATCCATCTCAAAACCAGAAGAACTTCCACTGAATGCGACTGCATCTGCATACAGAAAATGCAGACAGAATCATCTGCCTGCATTTTCTGCTTTCCTATTTTTAATATGGTATTATAATGTCTTTCTTTTTAATTACTACTTTCTTTCCGGCACTCTTAACTGCTTTCTTGATCTTATTCAGATTTTTCTTACTGATCTTATAAGGAACCGTTACTTTTGCATTTGCTTTGATTCCCTTGAATGCATTTTTTCCTGCTTTCACTGCCTTATTGCCTTTGAAGGTAATATTTTTCAGTTTTGCATCTTTGTAGAATGCTTTCGCATCAATCTTGGTAACATTTGCACCGATCACAACCTTGGTCAATCTTGCTTTCTTCTGGAATGCTTTCGCAGCAATCTGTGTTACTTTGAACGTATATCCATCTTTGGTTACCGTTGCCGGAATGGTTACTTTCTTGACATTTTTCTTTGCAGCTGTCAGACCCGTTACCTTTACTGTACCATTCTTTGCATCCGATTTCGTCACTTTGTATACAAGTCCGCTCTTCTGATCGGTAATCTTGCTTCCCTTGGCCGGTACTTTTGCTGTATCATCTTTACCCGGTGTAGGATTTGGGGTAGGGGTCGGATTCGGTGTCGGGGTCGGATCTGGCGTTGGAGTTGTCTTCTTAACCAGAGCATCGGCTGCCCGTTTCAGAGTATTAACTGCCGCATCGACTTCGGCCTGTGTTGCGTAAGTATCTTCCAGTACCGCTTTTGCTGCTGTCAGAGCCTGTTCAAAGCTTTTTACGCTGTCATCGGTGTAATCCGCTTTGTTTACTTTTTCTGCCTCAGCAACTGCTGCGGTCAGTTTTGTCTTATCTGATTTTGCCGGTTCTTCCGTGCTCAGTGCTGCTTTTGCTTTTTTCAGGTTCTCCAGTGCTCTGGCAAAATCTGCTCCTGTTGCACTTTCTTTTTTCAGCAGTTCTTCTGCTTCTTTTACTTGTTTCTGATAGTTTGCAATGCTTCCTTCGCTGTATCCCGTGGTATCAAAGTTCTGATATCCGGTAAGGACTCTTGTCAGCTTGTCTTTTGTTGTTTCCAGCTGTGCTGCAACATTGGTCAGGTTTGTGTATGCCTGGGAATATGCTGCTGCAGTGCTGTCTGCGTTATCCAGTACCTTTTTTGCATTTGCCAGGGCATCTGCAAAGAATGTCCAGGTTTTGCCGGTGTAGTCTTCACTCTTGTAGTTTGCATAAGTATTGTATGCTTTCTGTACATCTGCTTTTCCATAAGCAGCATACAGATTCAGTTCTGCGATAGTTCCGTGTTTTCCGGTATTATCACTTCCTGCATCTTTAATGACGAGTTTCACTTTCTTTGCTTCGATCGGATCAAAGTCTGCAAATTTTTCAGATGCATCATTTGCCCAAGTACCGTCTGTTACAACGGTTGTCTCGGTTCCGTCTGCTTTTGTAACAACGATATCATATTTGAAGATACGGCCGTTTGCACTGTTCTGTCTTGGCAGACAGGAAAGTCTGCTGATCGTCTGAACTTCCGGCAGTGTTACTTCAAAGTAATGATTGTGTGTACCGGAAATGACATCCGGTGTACGCCAGTTTGTATGCCAGAATGTAGTGTCATCTCCGTCGATTGCATTCTGTGCCGATCCCTCGGAACTCTCCTGGCTGCAGGCAGATACTGTCCAGCCCGCTCTGGAAAGAGCATTTCCGCTTTCGGATACGGTAGTCGGATCTGCACTTACCGTCAGTTCGTCTACCAGACCTTTGAAACTATTGGTCTTGCTTCCGATGTACTCAACCGGAAGTACCAGTGTGGCAACTTTTGAACCGCTTGTCTTTGTCTCGTTGTCCAGAGTTGCGGATGATACATATTTATTGTTTACATAAAGCTCTGCTTTGTCTTTGTAACCATTGATGGTCAGGTATACCCATTCATCTTTTGGCAGTTCGTAATCAAAGGAATAATCATATCCTTCTCTTGAAAATCCGACTTTTTCGGTATTCTTCTGGACTGCTTTGATCGCATAGGTGTTGAATTTTGTGTTGGTCTCGCAAAGAACCTGCTCACTGTTGTCGCTGGCTGCATCTCTCTTGACCCACATGGAAATGCTGCTGCCGGCTGTCTTTCCGCTTGTCGGTCCGACCATGTCAACCGGAGTCTCTACGTAGCTCTCGCCGCCGTTCAGTTTCAGTGCATTTCCGCTCTTGCCTGCTACTTCTTCTACATTCTTCTCGCTTACAGAATCATTGTTGTTTCCGGATTCATCGTAAACTTTTTCATCATCGAAGGAGTAATCGATCACATCATTGCCTACGGAATCTGCTTCGTAGTATGGATTTGTGTTCGGTGCAGTATCCACTTTTTCTGCAACGGCACGCATCTCACTGTAAGTCCTGTCGGTTCCTTCGCCCCACATCTTCTCACTTAAGGACGGCAGCGGCTGGAAGAAACGGTCAAAGTCATCGTATTCTGTGATACCGTTTCCGCGTGTACCGATCTGGTCATTCCAGATTGCATAAGTACCGCCGAGTACCTGTTTGTCTCCGGCTCTTAAAACAGTACCGCTGAAATTATTCGGTACCCAGTTGTTGTAAAGGTTCTGGGAATTCAGGTAGTCTGAATAATATCCTGCAGAAGGTACAATGTAAAGGCTTCCTTCCAGGGTATTGATCAGGTCATATCCCAGGTCATACATATTTTTCGGATTTGCATATCCGGTGTTCCAGATGTTCAGCTGTACATCTTTGGATGCAACCGGGGTTTTACCGTTTTTGTTGGAAAGGCTTCCCCACATACGGACGTCACGTCCTGTTCCCCGGATGTACTTGATCATGGAATCAGAGAAGCTTCTGAAATATTCATTTCCGCCGTTTCCGTGGAATTCATCGGTTCCGATATGTACCGTGGTGTCTTTGTCAAATACCGGATCATCACCTTCGAAGTACTGTGCCCATACGGATTTGGCTGCATCCAGTGCACCATCTTTTCGGATGTCCAGTTCTTCGATCAGATATTTATGATTGCCGCCTGCCTCTTTGGTCATAAGGTTCGGGAAGGCTCTTGTGATCGCCAGGGCATGTGCCGGCATATCAAATTCCGGAATGATATTGACACCCATGGTTCTGCTGTCTTTAATGAAAGAACGGAACTCCTCTTTTGTATAGTATGTATCTTCTGATGTCAGATTTGGAATTTCAGATTCCAGACGGAAACCTGCATATGCATTCTCTACCGCTTCATCAATCGTAGCGTAATCTTCCAGGAAGATCAGGTTGTCGGACAGGTGCAGATGGAAGTTGTTCATCTTGTACCATGCCATGTTCTTTGCAAATTCCTTTACGGTATTGAAATCAAAAGCTTTTCTTCCGACATCGAGCATAAACCCACGCACTTCGTACTTCGGATAATCTCTTGTGATACCTTTCGGAATCGTTGTTTTGTTCTGTTTTAAAATCTGCAGTGCACTGATCACGCCCCAGTATGCACCGGTTGCTTTTTCTGCTTCGATCTTTACGCTGTCACCGATCGTCATGATATAGCCTTCTTCGTCAAGACCCTGGTCTGTGCTGTTCAGTGTCAGATAAAAATCTCCTTTTTTGGCATCGGATTCGCTGCCTTTTACGGTCTGGATATCGTTTCCTGTGATATCTTTGTAATCTTCTGCAAACTGTTTTGCCGTTGCTTCCAGTCCGTCTGCATAAACAATCTTACTGCTGCTCTGGATCACGAAATCACCGGTCTCGCCATGCCACTCCTGCAGTGCCGGGATGACATCCGGTTTTGCATTGGCTCCTTCTGCATCTGTATAACGTCCCGGAACCGTAATGGTAAACTCTGCGGACTGTGCTTTATCTGTGCCGTCTGCATTGCTGATCTGGTAAAATCCTTTTACGGTCTTGGTCTGCAGCGGTTTGTAAACGGTGCCGTCACTTCCGATGATCTGCTCATAATCTGCATCAAACTCTACCGTATATCCTTCCGGAACGGTCGGCATCGGAATCTTTGTCGTATCTGCTGTAACGGTCGGAGCAGTCATAGAATCCGCAATCTTTGCAGCCTGTGTTCTGGTATCTGGAATATCACCTTCGTATACCTGCAGTTCCCATACAGAAATTGCATTCCAGGTAACTCCTGCATTGGTCGGTTCAATCTTTGTAACATTTAACCGCAGGAATTTTCCGGTAACTGCAGTATCCAGTGTAATCTTGTCCGTTGTCGTTGCCGGTGCCTGTGTTGCAGTGTATACATCTCTCCATGTCTGACCATCATCAGATACCTGCAGTGTATAATTAACTGCATTGTTTCGCTGCCAGTTGATAACAAAACTCTTCATGGTTTTGCTCTCAGCCCAGGCAAGCTGTGCCCATGAAGTATTACTCTGATCATGTGACCATCTGGTGTTCATATTACCGTCATTGATCTTTGCGATTTCGTTTCCGCCTTCTGAGTTGGATGCTGTTGCCGTTGCACTCAATGCCAGGTTGGTATTCTCTGCTGCATTTGCTGCAAGCGGCGGGAGCTGTACAGAAGCAAGGATCATGCTCGCTGCCATGGCCATAGCACCGATCTGTTTCATTTTTTTCTTAAACATAAACTTCCTCCTTTTAGTTATGTTGTCAAATGTTGCTAAAAACATATCTAATTTTAACATGATTTTTTAAAAAAGTCCACACATCTTATCTAAAACGCATACAAAATGCAGCACAGTTAAAAAAGATAACAAAAAAAGCCCGATAAAATCGAGCTTTTCAGGATGGACCTGAGGGGAATCGAACCCCTGTCCGAAAGCCTATTCATCAAGGCATCTCCCATCACAGTCATTATTTTAACGTTCCCTCAACGGTGCACCTAATGACAGGTTCACAGCCTCAGTAGCTTCATAAGTTCTTCTGCCGCCGCAAAGCTTTGGCCACAGAGTGCCTCACAAGATTTGATGCCGGTTGGGGAAGCTGTGAGCAACCTCCTGCCGACAAGCAGCCCTTAGGCTGCTAACGCGTAATTATCTTCTGCGTTTATATTTAGTTTCCGGTTTACTGTGCGGTCCCGGCCCGCAGATGGCTTCCCTGACTGCAAAACCCCCGTCGAAACCAGTACAAGCCCTGGTTTGTTTGAAGATAATCTTACAGTGCAGTTTATTTTACACCTGAAATTCATTTTTGTAAAGTGTCTTTTTAAAATTTTCACTTTTTATTTTTCTTTGCATCTTTTTATCTCTGTGCGTTTTCCATCTTTACAGATTACGCACCTTAAATTCACGCTCTGCTTCTCTTCGCATATCTTTCTTTGCCATATCCTGTCGTTTGTCGTACAGTTTTTTACCTTTTGCAAGACCGATAGAGACTTTTACCAGACTGCCTTTAAAATATACTTTCAGGGGAACCAGTGTGTATCCTTTTTCTGCGATCTTTCCTTCGATCTTATTGATCTCATAGCGATGCATCAGCAGTTTTTTTACACGCATCGGATCTTTATTAAAAATATTTCCCTTTTCATATGGGCTGATGTGCATACCATAAATAAACACTTCGCCGTTTTCAATACGGACAAAGGATTCTTTTACGCTGCATTTTCCCATTCGCAGGGATTTAACCTCTGTTCCGTGAAGAGAAATCCCTGCCTCATACGTGTCTTCGATAAAATAATCATGATATGCTTTTTTGTTGTTTGCAATCAGTTTTATGGATTCTGCTCCCATATCTTTCCTCCCGTCTCTGACTTATCCCCAAATAGCTGCAGGCACAAAATCAATTGTTGCATTTTCTTTATCAGCATCAAGCACACGTACACGGATGCTCTGACCGAGTTTGTAAACCTTTCCAAGATCTGAGCCAACCATCTCATGGGTATTTTCATTATAATAATACCTGTCATCGTAAAGATTTGCAACATGTATCAGTCCCTCGATGGTATTTGGAAGTTCTACATACATGCCCCAGGATGTAATACTTGAGATTACGCCTTCATATTCTTCACCGATATGCTGCTGCATGTATTCTGCTTTTTTCATTTTATCGGTATCACGCTCTGCCTCATCTGCCCTTCGCTCCGTCTTACTGGAATGTTCTGCCACTTCCGGCAGGATCTCCTGATAATGTGCGATCCGCTCTGCATTTAATCTGCCACGCAGATTTTCCTTGATGATCCGGTGAATCTGCAGATCCGGATACCGACGGATCGGAGAAGTGAAATGCGTGTAATACTTCGCTGCCAGTCCAAAATGTCCGGTACATTCTGTCGAATACCTCGCCTGTTTCATGGAACGCAGGGTCAAACGACTGATCAGTGCCTCTTCCGGTGAATCTGCAACTCTGGAGAGGAGTTTCTGCAGTTCTTTTGGATGGACTTCGTCTTGGACACCTTTCAGTCCATATCCGAAATTGCGGATAAATTCTGCAAGTGCCTGGATTTTTTCCGGATCCGGTGTATCGTGGACACGGTATAAAAACGGAATTTCCTGCCAGAAATATTCGGATGCTACTGTCTCATTTGCAAGCAGCATAAAATCTTCGATAATCTTTGTCGCTGTATTTGCCTCGTATGGTCTGATATCAACCGGTTTTCCTTTTTTATCCAGGATAATCTTTGCTTCTGGAAAATCAAAGTCGATCGAACCGCGTGCATGGCGGTTTTTGCGAAGCAGTTCTGACAGTTCTCTCATCTTTTCAAACATCGGAACAAATTCCTGATATTTTTCGATTTCTTCTGCGTCCTGATCCTCCAGAATCTTCTTCACGCTGGTGTAGGTCATTCGCTGATCCACACAGATCACCGTCTCCGCAATCTGGCTGCCGATCACTTTGCCCTTCTCATCGATGTCCATCAGGCAGCTCAGTGCCAGCCGGTCGCATCCTGCATTTAAAGAACAGATGCCATTTGAGAGCCTTCTCGGAAGCATCGGGATCACCCGATCCACAAGATACACACTTGTTCCGCGTTTCTTTGCCTCCCAGTCCAGTGCACTGTTCTCCTGCACATAATTTGTGACATCTGCGATATGCACGCCCAAATGCCAGATATTTCCATCCTTTTCCAGTGATACAGCATCATCCAGATCCTTGGCATCTTCACCATCGATCGTGACCATCGGTACCTTTCTAAGATCCAGTCTGCCCTGCATATCTGCCTCACTGACCTCATCTTTCACTCGTTCTGCCTGATTGAGCACCTTTTCCGGAAATTCAAACGGAAGATCTTTTGCATAAACAATAGAAAGTACATCCGTCCCCGGATCACTGATATGGCCGATGATCTTTGTGATCCTGCCCTCCGGCTTTTTCTTGCTGCTGCCGTAAGAAGTAATCTCTGCGATCACCTTATGGCCGTTTACCGCACCTTTGGCACACTCCTGCGGGATAAAAATATCCTGAAGGATTTTCTGGTTGTCCGGAATCACAAAGCCAAAATGTTTGCTCTGTTCATAGATGCCAACCACTTCCGTGACCGTATGAGAGATGACCTGTGTGATGCGTCCTTCCTGACGTTTCCCGGTCGTCCCGGAGATCAGAGTCGCCTGAACCACATCTCCGTAAAAAGCATTGCCGATGTTTTCTTCTGAAACATAAATATCATCGTCTCTGCCTTCCACTTCAATAAAACCAAAGCCTTTCGGATGCGTCACAAAGATTCCGGTAACCGTCTTTTCTTTTGCAATTTTATACTTGCCTCTTTTGGAGATTTCAATCTTGCCCTCTGCCAGAAGTTCATTCAGGACCAGCTCCAGATCCGGCCGTTCTTCTTTTGACACCTGGAGGATGATAGCAAGCTCCTTAATCTTCATCGGTACATATATTTTATCGTTCATCAGGTCTAAAAGAACCTTTTTTCTTTTTTCTAACTGTTTGCTGTCCATGTTACCCTCCTTGTTCATCATGCGGGGAATCGGTGTGCTGTTTTTTCTGACCGGTAACGCTAAAAAACACCCTTGCAGTTACCAACCACAAGAGTGTTTTAACGTGTCATGCGTTCAAAAGAACCTGCCTGTGACAATTCTGCAGGTTTCTTAGAAATTCAGATTCAGAACTATGGAAATTACGATAAATGCGATTGCAAGAAACTTTGTGGATTTCACAAGTGCTCCTTCCATAGAACGGCCTTTGTTCTTTCCCCAGTAAGTATCTGCTGCACCTGCAATAGCTCCCAGCCCTGCGGACTTTCCTTCCTGCATCAATACGATAACGGTCAGTGCGATACAATCCAAAATAAAGAGTATATTGATAACTGTTCTCAAGATTTCCACATTAACACCTCCTATACCAAACAAAAACAGTTTAGCATAGTTTGTATTTCTTTGTCAACTTAAATATGCTCTTCAATACGCAATAATTGGTTATATTTTGCAATTCTTTCGCTGCGGCACGGAGCTCCTGTTTTGATCTGTCCGGCTCCTGTGGCAACTGCGATATCCGCAATCATCGTATCCTCTGTTTCACCGGAACGATGCGAGATGATCGCAGCGTACCCGCTCCGTTTTGCAAGTTCGATTGCTTCAAACGCTTCCGTCAGTGTTCCTATCTGATTTACTTTGACCAGGATCGCATTGGCAGCCCCGAGTTTTATGCCTTTTCGCAGACGTCTGGTATTTGTCACAAACAGATCATCACCCACCAGCTGTACTTTCTGCCCCAGTTCTTCCGTCAGGTGTTTCCATCCGATCCAGTCATCTTCAAACAGTCCGTCTTCGATGGAAAAAATCGGATATTTTTCAGTCAGTCTCTTATAATATGCGATCATCTCTTCTGTGGTGCGTTCTTTTCCTTCTCCTTCAAACCGGTAAATTCCCTGTCTTTCATCGTAAAGTTCACTAGCCGCCGCATCCAGTGCGATCATAATATCTTTTTTCATCTGATAACCGCTCTTCTCGACCGCTTCCACAATGACATCCAGAACTTCTTCTGAATTTTTCAGGTTCGGGGCAAATCCGCCCTCGTCTCCAACTCCGGTTGATAACCCCCGGACATCCAGAATCTTTTTCAGTGTGTGGTAAATCTCTGCACACATCTGAAGTCCTTTTGAAAAATTCTCTGCCCCAAACGGCATGATCATAAATTCCTGGAGATCGACGGTATTGGATGCATGGCGTCCTCCGTTTAAAATATTCATCATTGGCACCGGCATCTGATGGGCAAACGTTCCTCCAAGATACTGATACAGCGGCAGATGCAGTGCCTTTGCCGCCGTCTGAGCTACTGCCATTGATATGCCAAGAATTGCATTTGCCCCCAGATTTTCTTTGTTCTCTGTTCCATCTATATGACAGAGTTTTTCATCAATTTTCCGCTGTTCCAGTACATTATCACCAATCACACAGTCTGCCAGGATCGTGTTGACATGTTCTGCGGCACGCCGCACGCCAAGTCCATTGTAACGTCTTTCCTGATCACGGAGTTCTACCGCCTCAAACTGCCCGGTCGAAGCTCCGGACGGCACAGCCGCTCTCCCAACAATATCTCCCTCAGCCAGTACTTCCACTTCTATCGTAGGATTCCCTCTGGAATCCAGAATTTCCCTTGCGTACACATCTTTGATTGCAATGAATTTCTGCATAAAAAAGACACACCTCCTTGTGGATAGTGTGTCCTTTTTGTTTTTCTTTATACATCGCTTTGCATATACAAAGACTGATCTTCAGAAATTATTTGCGTACCAGCAGAGATTTTCCTGTCATTTCAGCCGGCTGCTGCATACCCATCATCTCGATCAGAGTCGGAGCGATGTCTGCCAGGCATCCGCCTTCACGCAGTGTATAGTTCTCGTCATAATTTACCAGAATGAACGGAACCGGGTTGGTTGTATGTGCGGTAAACGGTGCACCTGTTTCGTAATCGATCAGCTGCTCTGCATTTCCGTGATCCGCACAGATAAACATCTGTCCGCCAACTTCTTTCAAAGCTTCTACGGTCTTGCCTACACATTCATCGACTGCTTCCACTGCTGCGATCGCTGCTGCCTGGATACCGGTATGTCCTACCATATCCGGGTTTGCGAAGTTGATGATGATCACATCATATTTTTCAGAACGGATGGCTCCGGTCAGCTTATCGCATACTTCATATGCACTCATCTCCGGTTTCAGATCGTAAGTAGCTACTTTCGGGGATTTTACCAGGATGCGGTCTTCGCCTTTGTTCGGTTCTTCTACTCCGCCGTTGAAGAAGAAGGTAACGTGTGCATATTTCTCTGTTTCGGCGATTCTTGCCTGTGTCATGTTATGTGCTGCCAGGAATTCACCGAAGGTATTTGTGATAGAAACTTTGTGGAATGCTACTTCTTTGTTCGGAATCGTCTCATCGTACTCTGTGAAGCATACATAAGTCAGATCCAGTCTCTTTTCTCTTGCGAATCCGTCAAACTCATCTGCACAGAATGCACGGGTGATCTCTCTTGCACGGTCCGGACGGAAATTGAAGAAGATTACGGAATCTTTGTCTTTGATTGTTGCAACCGGTGCTCCGTCTTTCTTAACAACAGCCGGAACTACGAACTCATCGTTCTTTCCGTTGTCGTAAGAATTCTGTACTGCACAGATGCCGCATGCTGCTTCTGCACCTTCGCCTTTTACCATAGCATTGTAAGCCAGCTCTACACGATCCCAGCGGTTGTCACGATCCATTGCATAGTAACGTCCCATAACAGTTGCAACCTGTCCGACGCCGATCTCTTTCATTTTATCAACGAGCTGTTCTACATAGCCTTTGCCTGATGCAGGTGGTGTGTCACGTCCATCCAGGAAGCAATGTACATAAACATTTTCCAGACCTTCTCTTTTTGCCAGCTCAAGCAGTGCGTACAGGTGTGTATTGTGGCTGTGTACACCGCCGTCAGAGAGCAGACCGAACAGATGCAGGGCACTTCCGTTTTCTTTTGCACTCTTTACTGCATGCAGCAGTGCTTCGTTTTTGAAGAAATCTCCATCCTGGATTTCTTTTGTGATTCTGGTCAGTTCCTGGTATACGATACGTCCGGCACCCATGTTCAGATGTCCGACTTCAGAGTTACCCATCTGTCCATCCGGCAGACCTACTGCCAGACCACTTGCATTGCCTTTTACGAAAGGACACTCAGCCATCAGCTTGTCCATAACCGGAGTTTTCGCCTGTGCTACTGCGTTGCCTTCTACCTTATCATTCAGTCCATATCCATCAAGAATCATCAAAACGGTTGGCTTTTTGCTCATTTTTCCATTTCTCCTTTATATTATAATGATGATGCCGGAGCTTAAAAACCCCGGATTCTTTAACCATATTTGCTTCGCATTTATTCTACATGATTTTCAGGTAGCCGTCAATTCTTTTGATTTTTTCTTTTCTTCTATTTATTATTTCACATATTTCAAAAAGATACAAATTATAATTTTTATTCACTTTTTATCAATTATGTTGTATAATAAAATCGTTATCGTCCCAATCTGATAACGGATAGGGGGTGTTTTAATGTTGGAATTCTTTATTTTCCCGTTGGTTGTTACTGTATTGGGTGGTGTAATTTGCCATTATATCATCAAATGGTTAGACAATAACAACCATCAACGATAACCTGACCTCAGTTTTGTTATTTTCTGTAAAAAGTAACGAAAAACCTCTGGTACCGCCATACCAGAGGTTTTCTGTGTTTTAATGAATCTTTATTTTCCCATTTCATCTGTCAGATGATATTATAGCATATGTCATTTTAATTTTCAATATTACTTTCTGTTTTTTATTCATTTGCTATGATCTTTGAAATTTATTTCCAATCTTTCAGCACTTTTTTATTTTTTCCATTCAGATCACATCTGCACTCGCGGCTCTGCAAGCTCAGTGTAGCTTCCGTAAAATAAATATACTTTCCTTTTACTTTCACTTTGACCACGTTTTCTTCAGAAAGTTTTTTTGCTTTCTTTCCGTTTGGATTGATCAGATATAATGCTGCTCCGTGTGGTGCATCCGTTGCTGAAACCAGTACTTTGTTTTTGACTTTCTGGACTTTCGATACATCGCATCCAACCGTTACTTTCGTTTTCTTTTTGGCATTGATCACGGTAAGATTGCCATATACACTGCCGTACTGCGTTGCATTTCCGGCATATACATAGGTTCCGTCACTTGCAAACGGCACCATCATCAGTCCGGCGTCTTTTCGCTGCATGATCTTTTTCTGCTTCTGGGTATTGATGTTGTACTGGTAAATCTTTACATTGCTGTAGATCGGGTAATTCGACATCATCTGAAATTCACCGGTTGCATAATACACGTATTTTCCGTTTGTCGTAACTGCCGGACTGTCACAGTAGGAAAGAATCGTTTTCTGGTCACCATTTTTCGCTGCGATCACCGTATAGCCATCGCCGTTTTTCTCCATAGAGTAGACCATGCCTTTGATCTTCTGTGATTTTTCTACTGTGATGGTCTTATAATTCTTCAGACCATTTTTCTTTGATGCCGCATAAGTCACCGTGCCTGGTTTTTCGGCAAGAAATAGTACCAGTGCCACCAAAAATAAAATAGCATATGTAACTTTTGCTTTTCTGATTGCTTTCATTTGTCCACCTCACTTGATTTTTGTTCTTGCTTTTTGTTCTTTCTTTTTGTTTACTCCATTTTTGAGATATTGTCAATATGCTCTTTTTCTTTATTATAGCATTAGTCTGATAAGCTCAAATAATTATGTGTGAATACTCTCAGTAACTTATCATAAATAAATTCAGAACAAAGTCTCCATATAACCTGAGAGCAAACCAGCATAAGTATTACCATAATCCAAGATGCAATTATCCTTTCTACCACTTTCAACAATAGAACATAAACCAAAAGAGGAATCAGTACTACTATAAGCATATTGGTCAAAGCATATGCAACCTGAAATAAAAATCCCCAGAAAGTTGGCAATGCAAATAAAACAATTAATACACCCAAAAACACATTTGGTAAATTTAGGCTCTTAAATATTATACTGATCACATAAAGAAGCAGATTGAATATATAAAATACAATATTCTCTCTAGTAGA
>UMGZ01039143.1_pt1 | contig 16948 bp, 16 predicted proteins | sample 1965421 | NCBI WGS metagenome assembly UMGZ01 (sample SAMEA4836087, study PRJEB28245) | human gut metagenome | biome: gut microbiome; material: fecal sample | place: Denmark | collected 2008
ACGGTGTAGCATGGGGTGTTGACGCTGAAGCTAACCACATGACTCCTGTTTCTGACAAGGTATATCAGATTAAGTATGAAAACATTGAATCTGCAGACGATGCTTATCAGTTCAAGTTTGCTGTAAACGATAGTTGGGCAGCTAACTGGGGTCTTCCCGAGCAGAGCGCAGCTCCTATAGGCGAAGAATTTGACCTTACATTCAATGGTGAGAATATGCTTCTTAACACAGTTTCTGCAGGTTTTGAAGAAGATTCACTCGTTGATGTAACAATCACACTCGACTTTACAAACTTTGATTATTCAACACGTTTAGGCGCTAAGGCTACTGTTAAGGTTGAGCCTTCAACTCCTGCAGTTGATAATTTAACAATCAACGCTACATCTAATATTTGCCAGGCTAACGGTTCAGGCACATTTAATGTAGGCGACAAGGTATCAGTTTACTATCTCCTTGACACTAAGGACGCACAGCTTGAAGAAGTACAGTGGGCTCTTACATATGATAAGAACCTCCTTACACTTGATTCACTTACAATGCCTGAAATCGCTGACGGCATGGTAAATATGAATGATGTTTCAGGCAATGCTTCAAACCTTGCACTTTATGATTTTGCAGGTGGCAAGAAGCTTGTTGAGGCTGTGTTCACAGTTAACGGTACAGGTACAACAAATGTTGACCTCAATGTAGTTGATCTTACACTTGGTAAGCTCAATCCTGCAACAGGCACAGTTGATGCTGATTCAGAATATGAAGCAGTAGTTAACGGCGACATGGCTAATGATCTCTTTGATCACATTAACTCAGACGCTAAGGTTGAGGCATATGTTGAGCCTACAACAACAGAGCCTACTACAACAGAGCCTACAACAACAGAGCCTACAACAACAGAGCCTGCTACAACAGAGCCTACAACAACAGAGCCTGCTACAGAGCCTACAGACGCTCCTTCAACAGAGCCTACAACAGTAGAGCCTGCAACAGAGCCTACAGACGCTCCTGCAACAGATGCTCCGGCTACAGTAGCTCCTACTACACCTGATGCTACATCTGCTACACAGGTTGCAACAAAGGGTCAGTCAACAGCTGACACAGCTACTTCTGACACACCGGCTAACGGCACAAGCAGCAACGCAGTACAGACAGGTAATGCTTCTATGGCAGTAGTTATCCTCTTAGCTCTTGTTTCTGCAACAGGTGTTGTTTACTTCACAAGAAAGAGATTCAATAAGTAATTGAATTTCCTATTGTAAGACTGTTAACGGTGTTGACAGATTAAAAAAATAATTTTTCGCCTCTCGGTTTTCCGAGGGGCGTTTTTTTATATCGTAATGTTGTGAAAATCAGTTTGAATTATAATTTCTAAAATATCATTTCTTTAAAAGCGAGTCTGCAATTAATTTACTTTTCACATAAATTTCACCGAGAATTTTAAATTATTGATTGAAATTTTAGACTTAATGATATATAATAGGGATATCAAACTAAAGGAATGAAAAAAATGTCTAAAAAAATCAAAAATATGCTTTCAATTCTCTTCGTGGCTGTACTTACCGTGTCAGCATTCTGTATTCCTGCAAGTGCTGCCGAGGATGACCTTACAATCAGCATTTCAACAGATGAAAAGGATTCCGTAACAGCTAAAGTCGGCGAAACGGTAAAGTATGCTATTTATATGACCGATACAAAAGAAGAAGTAATCGGAGCTGCAATGAGTTTCTTTTACAACGATGAATATTTGAAGTTGAATGCCGATTCAATAAACTGTGAAAGCTTTAAAAATGCGATTGGCAACCCTAAACTTAAGAATTTTTACACCTTTACATGGACAGATGTTCAGAATCCCGTAAAGCTTAACGGTGACAAGGCTCTTGTTTCTGCTGAATTCAAGGTACTCAAGGGAGGCAAAACCGATCTTTCATATTTCATCTCGGATATGTACGGCGATGATATGACATATCTCAAATCATATAAAATCACCTGTAAGCTTTGGGTGAACGGTAAAGAGGTAGAGGATAGTGCCGTTCCGATAGTAAATAATGATACGGCAAATTCCGAAAAAATTCAGGGCGATTTTGTAAACTACATTGACGGAATGGGCGAGGAAAACTCACCTAACAAAGACGATCATAAGTCGGTAGTCGTTGAGAAAAAGTACATCTCAACTCAGCAGAATAGTCAGGTTGTAGATGTTACAAAGGTTGTTGAGAGCTCTGCAAACGGTTCGGGTTCAAACACGACATTAATTATTATAATTGCAATTGTTGTTGTTTTGATTGCCGCAGGTGCAATTATTTTCGTAAAGAAAAAGGACGAAAAAAAGAACAAAGCTGCGGACAATAATGCAATGTCGGACGACGCAGATGCGGATAAATAAAACAGATAAATATCTTTTATAGGAAAATTTTTTATAATACAAGCTAAATACACAAAATTGCGATTGCAATTTTGTGTATTTTTTTGTTTTAAGCTTTTTGAAAAAGATTGCAATTTTGAAAATTTTGTTATATAATGATTCCATACCGATAGAAATCGGAAATTTTTTTGGAGGAGATTCAAATGTCAAAAAAACTTATCAGTATCATAGTGTCATGCGCTCTCGTTCTTTCACTTGCTCTTGTAGGTGTAATCGGCGTTTCCGCAGCTATTGATACAGACGGTCGTTATGTCCCAAGTGAGGGCGTAAAAGAAACACACAAAGTTTACTTCCTTATGCCTGAGTCATGGAAGAGTGAAAAGTACAATGCTCATGATGCAGGTGCATACTGGTGGAACGGTTCAGATCCATGCGGCTCTCTTGACGGTACGTCAGTAGGTCCTGCTTGGCCGGGTTATAAGATGCAGGTTGAAAATGCTGAAAATAACATCTTCTATCTTGACCTTCCTACAGATGTTCCTAATCTTGATTTCAACAACTACCTTAACGGCGGTCAAAGGACAGAAGATGCCGCAACAGGTAAAGTAACTTACGAGTTTACTGAGGATCAGTTTAAGGCTGCTAAGCAGACTGCCGATGTTTCTTGTCAGTACTATTCGGAAGGCGACAATGAATATTATGACAGTTTGCTTGACGGCGAATTCTGGGCAAAGGCTCAGGAAGCATTTGACGGTGATGACAAGACATTCCTCGGTAAATTTGCTGACAACTTCTTTGAGGATCCTGACTGGGGTATCTCAATGTACCTCACCAACATGATTTATGTTATAGACCCTACCAACACTTCTGTAAGCGTAACAGGTAAGGAAACATATGCCGGTGAGTTCTACTTCTACTATGGTCTTAACGAAGAAACAGGCAAGTACGAGTACGGTTCACTTCCTAACTATGATATGGCTAAGGAAGCAGGTCTTGTTCAGACAGTAGACAAGAATGCAAAACCTGCTACTCCTGATCAGGCTGCAACAACAGCTCCGTCAAGTGACAAGAAAGATGACAACAAGACAGATTCTACAAAGAACACAGTTCCTACTGCAGGTCAGAACCCAACATCTTCTGCAAACGCAGTTTCAACTGCTGACACAGCAAATAGCACAGACAACAGCGCAGTTCAGACAGGTGCTACAACAGCAGTTGCAGTTCTCGCAGTTCTCCTCGTTGCAGGCGGTGCAGTTCTTTACACACGCAAGAGATTTGAATAATCTTAAATAATTATACATAATTATTTGATGCCCTCCGCTTTGGAGGGCATTTTTGCATTACTGTTTATTATTTGTTCTCTTATGTATGACTGAATAAGCGAAAATTACGGTTGAAAATATGCCAAAATTCCGTAAAATGCAAATTTGGTGGAATTTAACACAAAAATTTGGTTGTTATTACATTGAGATTAAGGCTCAAAATTCCCTGTAACACTTGATTTTTACTGCGTTTTATACTATAATAAGCATACAGATGCAAGTATGGTGTCGGAAATTCATAAGGAGGAAATACAAATGTCCAAAAAAGTTATCAGTCTTTTATTGGCTGTTATGCTCACAGTGGCAATGATAGTGGTTGCTGCAATAAGCGTTTCTGCCGATACGGACGATGAAGGCAGTTATGTGCCTTCTGAGGGCACTGAAACCTACCATATATATTTCTGCAAGCCTGATGACTGGGAAAACAAATATACATCTGATGCAGGTGTTTATTGGGAAAACGGTTCGGATACTCCTTCAGCGTGGCCGGGTTATTCAGCTCGCAATGCTGATATCAAAAATGTTTACTGTTCTGATGTACCGACCGATGTTGATAAAGTAATCTGGAACAACGCTCTTAAGGGTACAGACGATCCGACAAATCCTGAATATAAACTTGCTTATCGAACAACCGATATTAATTTTAAAGGTTATGAAAAAGGCGAGTCTGATTATTATCCCAACGGTGTTGAAAGTTTTGACAATATGATTTATATTATCAATCCTGAATTTACTTCCGAGAACGATAAGGATGAATTGATTTTTACCGGTGAGTGGTTCTACTACTACGGTAACGGTGAATACGGCAATGCTCCTAAAAAGGCAGACCTCAAGGCCGGCGATTATTACGGCAAAGACGGTGTGTTCCCGACAGAGTACAATCCATCGGGTGAGGAAACAACAGCCGAATCAACAACAGAGGTTGTAACAGAATCGGAAACAACCGAGTCTGCAACTGATGCCCCCGTTGCAACAGAGGGTACAACATCATCTGCTGAATCTTCGCTTGCTCTTACAGTAAATGCAACATCAAATTACTTCCCAATGGCAAGTGCAAAGTATAATGCAGTTACAAATCAGGTAACGGTTACATATATTATGCAGTCTCCAAAGAATGTGCTTGACACGCAGTGGCACATTTCTTATGACCCTTCAATCCTTTCGGTTGCTGATGTGAATACTGCTAAGTCGGTTTGCCCGACAATGGACGGCAGAGGTGTATATGTAAACTTCAAGAATAAGTCGGAAGGCGTTGGTTATGTAAGATTCGGTGCAAGTAATCTCGGTCTTTATGACTTTAGCGAAAAGACGCTTTTTGCAACAGTTGTTTTTGATGTTAAAGACATTTCAAAGGTTGCACCGGTTTCGACGACGGTTGACCTTGTTGTTGAGGTGCTTCGTGTTTCGGAAGTAAATCCGGACACAGAAATGACTGACGGTTCAAAAGAAGTTATTCTTGTTGATAAAGAAGTAGTTAAGAAAGATCCTGTTGCTGTGGCAGCAAAAAATGGTCTTTCAACTGAGCTTACTCCTTCAACCTATGCAGAACCGACAACAGCCGAGCCTACAACCGAGGAATCTACAACATTAGACACGACTGCCGAGCCTTCAACCGCAGAGCCTTCTACCGAGGAAGCAACATCTGTAACACAGCCTGTAACAAAGAAAATCAGCTCAACATCCGACACTCCGGATACATCTGACAATGGCAACAATAACAATGCAAATGCTGCTGTTCAGACAGGTGAAGCTCCTCTGGCTGTTGTAATTCTTACACTTCTCATCGGCTCAACTTGTGTAATGTTCGTTCTTCGTAAGAAAGAAGAAATCCTTTAACGGCTGATAAAGACTAATAATTAAGAGGGCTGACCTTTGTTTGGTCAGCCCTCTTTCTGTGCTGTGATTGAGGTTTAAAATCCTGATAAAAATACAAAAAAAACAGCTCCACCGTAAATAGTGGAGCTGTTTCGTAATCTGTAAAATCAGTTAGCTCTGGTAACCTTACCTGAACGCAAACAACGGGTGCAAGCATATACACGCTTTGGTGAACCGTCAACAATAGCCTTAACACGCTGTACGTTGGGCTTCCATGTTCTGTTTGATCTTCTGTGTGAGTGAGATACCTTAATACCGAACTTTACATCCTTACCGCAGAATTCACATTTTGCCATGCGTCTGCACCTCCTTAAAGAAAACTAATTCTATTTCTAACTTTGTTATAATAACAGAAAATGAGAGAAAATGCAAGTGTTTTTTGAAAATTTCTTAACTTGTTTTTTGCTCTTGTAATTTTTGACGATATATTATATAATTAGGAATAGATATAGTTACACGATTGTTACCTAAAAATTCAGATTTCAGGAGGCTCTTATGCTCTCATTATTACTTAACGGCATCAGAAACGGCAACCTTGATTTCGGCTCGGTAATTGCCGAAATATTGGCTGTACTCGTTATTATATTTTTAATTCTCCCGTTCCATGAATGGGCGCACGCTTTTACTGCGTCACTTCTCGGTGATAAGGCGGTAAAGGGCAGAGGCAGACTTTCGATTAATCCGCTCAGCCACATTGACCCTATGGGTGCTTTGTGTATGCTTTTGTTCGGATTCGGTTGGGCAAAGCCTGTTCCGATTGATCCGAGGAATTTTAAAAATCCAAAGGTTGGTATGGCAATCACCGCAATTATGGGTCCGATTGCAAATATCGTTGCAGCTTTTGTCGGACTCCTCATTTACTATCCGATTATCCTTTTTACAGGCGCATTTCCGCTTTCAACAATCGGTGATTACATTATTCAGTTTTTAAGTTTCTATATTTCATGCAATGTCGGACTTGCTGTGTTCAACCTTATCCCGATTCCTCCTCTTGACGGCTCAAAGGTTCTGTTCGTATTTTTACCTGACAAGGCTGTTGAGTTTTTTTACAGATATCAGATGTATTTCTTCATCGGTCTTTTTGTTCTCCTTTATGTAGGAATTCTCAACACTCCGATTAACTGGCTCAGCAATCAGATTCTTAACTTCATCAGCTGGCTTGCAAGCCTGCCGTATATGCCGTTTGTCGGTTGATTTCAAAATCATTCGTAACATCAAATCATAACTGAAACTTATTTATGGAAACACAACAACTTCAATATAAGCTGTCGGCATTTGAAGGCCCTCTTGACCTTTTGCTGACGCTGATTTCTAAAAACAAAATAGATATTTACGACATCAGCATTTCCGAATTGCTCGATCAGTACATGGAGCAGATTAATATGATGCAGGAAAATCAGATGGATATCGCATCGGAATTTCTGACAATGGCGTCAAGGCTTGTTTATATCAAGTCTGTAATGCTCCTGCCAAAATATGAGGAAGAGGCTGAAGAACTCAAGAAAGAACTTTCGGGACAGCTTCTTGAATATGCCGTTTGCCGTGAAATGGCGGCAAAGCTGGGCGATATTTATGACTTTGACAGCTTTTACAGAGATGCATCTCCTGTTGAATTTGACTTGACTTACAACCGTATTCATCCGAGTGAGGATATCGCAAAGGCATATGTCAGCGCAGTCGGACGGGGCAAGCGTAAGCTTCCGCCGTCAAAAGACGCATTTTCGGGTATTGTGTCGCATAAAATCGTGTCGGTAAACAGTAAGATTATCCATCTTATGAGAAGGCTCTGGCACGGCAAAAGGCTTGAATATCACGAAATTTTTGAGGTGTGCGAGGGCAAAAGCGACCTTGTGGCAACATTTCTTGCAACGCTGGAGCTGGTAAAGGGCAAGCGCATCAGAATTGAGGGCAGCGGTGAAAATGCCGTTGTTCATATGATTGAGGATAAAAACGCAATGCCTTTGCCACAGGTTGACGAGGACGAAAACAATGAAAATGAGGAGGTGCAGTAATGGCTGTTGAAAATATTCGTGGTGCGATTGAGGCGATTTTGTTCGCAAACGGTGCGTCGGTTGAATTTTCCCGAATAGCGCAGGCACTTGAAATTTCCGAAAAAAAGGTTAAAGAGCATATTTCTGCACTGATTGATGATTATGAGGCGTCAGGACGGGGCATAACTATAATATTGCTTGACAATTCCTGTCAGATGGTTTCAAAAAAGGAATTTGCTCCGCAGATTCGCACCGTTATGGATTTGAGAAGAAACACTCCGCTTTCACAGGCGGCTCTTGAGGTTCTTGCAGTTGTTGCGTACAATCAGCCTGTTACAAAGGCTTTTGTTGAGCAGGTGCGTGGTGTTGACTGCAGTGGTGTAATCGGCAGCTTGACAACAAAGGGACTTGTTGAAGAAAAGGGCAGACTTGAGCTACCGGGCAGACCGTTGCTTTACGGCACAACCGAGAACTTTTTGCGTTGCTTTAACATTTCAAGTCTTGACGAACTTCCTCCGCTCCCCGAGGGTGATGAGGACAAGGAGTCCGAAGAAAACGGTGAAGAACAGGAAAAGACTGAAAACGGCAATGAGCAGATTGATTTGTTTGCCGATCAGCCTGTTGACAGGCAGTAAAATTTAGGGGGAATTCCCTTTGCTTTGGCTATATATCCTACTCGGAATTGTGCTGTTTATTGCGCTTGTGATGTTTATTCCGATTACTTTGCGTGCATCATATAAAGAGGAGTTTTGGTGCGCCGTGTATATCGGATTTGTAAAGCTTCAGCTTGTGCCGGCAAAACCCAAAAAGGAAAAGAAGAAGAAAAAAGCAAAAAAACAAACTCAGAAAACCGAACAACCTAAAAAAGCGACAGAAAAAAAGCCGAGCCTTATAAAAAAATACGGTATTGAGTGGCTTTTGAACCTGATAAAAAAAGTTGCAGAGCTTGCAGTATCGGCATTGCAGGATTTTTTCAGCCACATACTGGTTAAAAAATTGTCGTTGAGTATCAGCGTTGCAGGTGACGATGCGGCTGACACGGCTATAAAATACGGCAAGTACTGTGCCGTTGTTTATCCGGCAGTAGGCACAATTCTCCGTGTTGTAAAATGCAAAGGTTACGGAGTTGACATAAATCCGAATTTTTCGGAAAAAGCAGAAACAGAAATTAACTTTGACTTTGCCGCAAGAATTTTCGCATTCCGACTTATCGGTCTTGCCGTTAAGCACGGAATCAAGGGGATTAAACTTCTTGCAGAAGTTAAAAATGATTGATATAAATATTGTTGAAAAAGGAGAATGGCTATGGAACATCCTATCGGCAGTTTAATGGATACCACAATGGAAAAAATCAAGGAAATGATTGATGTCAATACTATTATCGGCGAGCCTATAACTTCGCCTGACGGCACACTCATCATTCCTGTTTCAAAGGTAAGCTACGGCTTTGCGGCAGGCGGTTCGGATCTGCCTACCAAAAAGGAAAACAAAGACTGCTTTGGCGGCGGCAGCGGTGCAGGTGTGACAATTCAGCCTGTTGCATTTCTTACCGTTTATCAGGGCGATGTAAGGCTTGTTTCCGTTGACAGGGAAGAAGGTACAGCCGACAAGCTCGTTAATATGATTCCCGATGTTCTCAAAAAGGTAAAGGGAGTTTTCAAAAAGGATAAGAGCGAATCCGCAGACGATTTTTCCGAAATCACACAGGACGATATTGACGGCTGATTCGTAATATTGCAACACCCCTCGGCATAGATTTATGCAGGGGGTGTCCTTATGAAAAAAATAATCTCGCTTGCGGTGTGCTTTGTTATGCCGTTTGTGCTTATGGGCGCAAAAACTGCGGAGGATACTCCTCCCACAACTTCTGCACAGGCATTTGTCCTTTATTGTCCCGATAACAACACGGTTATCTGTTCAAAAAATGCAGATGAAAGAATGAAGCCTGCGAGCACCACAAAGATTATGACCTCGCTCATAACGCTTGAGGAGGCGGCATCCTGTAACAGCGAAGTAACCTTCAAACAGGAAATGGTTGCCGAGGGCAGTTCGATGTATCTTAAAGTCGGCGAAAAGGTCCGACTTTCGGACCTTGCGTCAGGAATGATGATGGCGTCGGGTAATGATGCGGCTAATGCGGCGGCATATACAATTTCGGGCAGTCCCGAAAAGTTTTCACAACGAATGAATGAAAAGGCAAAGCAAATCGGTATGACGAATACCAATTTTGTAACGCCGAGCGGACTTGACGATGATAACCATTACTCAAGTGCAAAGGATATGGCTCTGCTTATGTCATATGCACTTGAAAATGACGATTTTGCAAATCTTACGGCTAAGAAGAGCGTGACCGTTGAATTTCTTGAACCGAAATCAAAGAAAACCGCATATGCAAATCATAACAGGCTTTTGTCGCTTTATCCCTACTGTACAGGCGGAAAAACAGGCTATACAACGGTGGCAGGGCGGTGCCTTGTTTCCTCTGCAAAAAAAGACGGTGTAACGCTCGTGTGCGTCACGCTGAATGACCGCAACGATTGGAATGACCATATTTCTCTTTATGATTACGCTTTTGAAAAGTACAGGGGAGTTGACTGCAAGGACGCTGACTTTTGTGCCGATATTCCGTGCGTGGGCGGTGATAAGGACAGCGTAACGGTTACAGGTGAGAAGAACAACACAATCGTTTTAAAGCGTGAGGACTGCGATAAAATCAAGAAAAAAATCTTCATAGACAGCTTTTTGTATGCTCCGATTGAAAAGAACGAATCGGTTGGCAGAATTGAATACACACTCGGCGGAAAGCTGCTTTATAAATGCAGCATTGTTGCAGGCGAAAAGATTAAATCGGATAAAAAAAGTGTGTCAATATTTTCGGCAATAGGAAATCTGTTTTCGTGACAGCTTAAATATACAGAAAATTTTAATAAAAAGGAATTTACATATGGCTAAAATTGAACCTATAAGACTTCAGAAATTCATAGCGCAATGCGGTATTGCGTCAAGGCGAAAGGCCGAGGAGCTTATTCTCGGCGGTCATGTCAAGGTGAACGGCAAAACCGCAATTCTCGGCGATAAGGTTCTTCCTACAGACAAGGTGTTTGTAAGAGGCAAGAGGATTGTTGTGCCGAAGGGCGGTAATTACCGATATATTATGCTCAACAAGCCCCGTGGATTCATTACCACAATGAATGATGAGCGTGGCAGAAAGTGTGTTGCACAGCTTGTTGAGAATGTCGGCGAGCGAGTTTATCCGATAGGCAGACTTGACAAAGACAGCGAGGGTATGCTTGTTTTTACAAATGACGGTGACTTTGCAAACAAGGTTATGCACCCGAAAAACAATGTTTACAAGATTTACAGAGTAACCGTTCGACCGTCAATTGACGAGGATCAGCTTGTAAAGCTTGAAACAGGCGTTGAGCTTGACGGCAGAAAAACCGCTCCTGCATATGTCCGTGTAATTCACAAGGAGCAGGGCAGAGTAGTTCTTGAAATGATTCTTCACGAGGGTAAGAACCGTGAAATCAGAAGAATGTGCGAGGCTGTCGGGCTTGAGGTTGCAAGACTCAAACGCACCCAGATCGGCGGAGTAAAAATGGGTATGCTCAAACAGGGCGACTGGAGAGATTTGACCGAACAAGAGGTTAAAAAACTGCTTGCAAACCCGTTTTTAAACGGCAAACAGCTTTAATTTTCCGTTTTTGAAAAATACTTCCGAAACGGTCAATAAAACTATTCGTTAATTCGACAATAAATTTACGGTTTTGGTGTAATAACTATTAAATGTGTTCAAAATTGAAATAGTACAGCGTGTTTTTCTTGTACTTTTGAAGATTATAGAGTATAATGTATTGTGTAGAAAATTAGTATGCACGCTTAGTTTTCGTGCATATTCAATACATGGTATTGGAGGATTTTAAGATGAGTATTGAAAAGATCAATCAGGCAAAGGCTGAAATTGCCGCAACTTCCGCTTATAAGACAATTACGGCGTTTTTTGATGCAGACAGCTTTTGTGAAATTGATGCCTTTGCAAAATCCGGTGAAGGTTTTGCCGAGGTTGTTGCAGGCTTTGGAACAGTAGAAGGTATGCCTGTTTATGCGTTTGCACAGAACAGCGACATTTGCGGCGGTGCCATGAGTAAGGCACAGGCTGCTAAGCTTAAAAAGCTGTATGGTCTTGCACTCAAGACAGGCGCTCCTGTTGTAGGTTTCTATGACAGCGTTGGCGGCAGACTTAAGCAGGGTACAGAGCTTCTCGCAGGTTGCGGTGATGTTCTCAATGCGGCTGCGTCACTTTCCGGTGTTGTACCGCAGATTTCGGTTGTTCTCGGCACTTGCCTCGGAACAAACGCTCTTAACGCCGCAAGCGCAGACATCGTTATTATGAGCAAAGACGCACAGCTTTCACTTTCGGTAACAGGCAAGCATTCCGATGCTGCTTACAATGCTGAAAACGGTATTGCCTCAATCGTTTGTGACGATGCAGACAAGGCAATCAAGGCTGCAAAGGAACTTATCCTTTATCTTCCGTCAAATAACCTCACAATGGCTCCTCAGTCATTTGAAGAAGCTCCGGCAGAGGACGGTTGCGGTTGTGTAGTCAGCAGAACAGTTGATGGCAACAGTATTGTAAAGCTCTTCAATGATTACGGTAAGGAAGCAAATGTTCGTTTTGCAAGACTCGGCGGTCAGGTTGTAGGTATTGTTGTTACAAAGGGCAAGGAGCTTGGTTGCAAGTCTGCAAACAAGGTAGCAAAGTTTGTTCGTTTCTGCGATGCTTTCTCACTCCCTGTTGTAACATTCGTAAACTGCCCGGGCTTTGAGTCAATCAAGTCGGCAACAAAGGCGTCAGCCGCTTATGCTGAGGCAACAACAGTCAAGATTTCTGTTGTTACAGGCAAGGCAATCGGTTCAGGCTATGTTGCTCTTGCTGGCACAGGCGCTAATGCAGATGTTGTTTACGCACTTCCCGATGCAGTTATTTCACCTGTTAATGTTGAGGCTGCCGCATTCATTATGGCTCCCGAAGTTATGAATGTTGCCACAGATAAGCAGGCTGAGGTTGCTCAGAAGTTTGCTGACGAGAATCTTTCTGCTTACAATGCCGCTCAGAACGGCTATGTTGACGGTATTGTTGAAGAAGCTCAGCTCCGTCAGACTCTTATTTCTGCTCTTGATATGCTCTCGGGCAAGCGTGTTTCAACACTTTCAAAGAAGCATTCAACTATCTGATAAATGATTACTTGTTAAAATAAAAGGGGATACTAAAAATGAAGAATTTAAGAATTACAGTTAACGGCACAGCATATGATGTTCAGGTTGAAGAACTCGGTGGCTCTTCAGCTCCCGCAGCAGCCGCTCCTGCTCCTGCAGCCGCTCCCGCTCCTGCAGCAAAGCCGGCAGCTCCCGCAGGCGCTCAGGGTTCTGTTGTTGTAAAGGCTCCTATGCCAGGTACAGTTGTTAATGTTGTTGTTTCGGCAGGACAGGCTGTTAAGGCCGGAGATGACCTCGTATTCATCGAGGCTATGAAGATGGAAACTCCCGTTAAGGCTCCGCAGGACGGCACAGTTGCAACAGTTGATGTTGCAAAGGGCGAGTCAGTTGACTCAGGTAAGGTTCTCGTAACACTTAACTAATCAATAATTCGGAGAAAGGGATGCTGTAAAATGGCAAAAAAAATCAGAGTTACCGAAACTGCTCTGCGTGACGCTCATCAGTCACTCATTGCAACAAGAATGACAACAGAGGAAATGCTCCCTGTTCTTGACAAACTCGATAAAATCGGTTATTACTCACTCGAATGCTGGGGCGGTGCAACATATGACTCATGCCTCAGATTCTTAAACGAAGATCCGTGGGACAGACTCCGCACAATCAGAGAGCATTGCCCTAACACAAAGCTCCAGATGCTTTTCAGAGGACAGAATATGCTCGGTTATCGTCACTATGCCGATGACTGCGTTGAGTACCTTGTTCAGCGTTCAATCGCAAACGGTATTGACATTATCCGTATTTTTGATGCTCTTAACGACATCAAGAATCTTAAAACAGCTATCAAGGCCGCTAACAAAGAAGGCGGTCATGCACAGGTTGCTATCAGCTACACAACAGGTCCTGTATTCACAGATGAATACTATGTTGAGTATGCTAAGAGAATTGCAGACGCAGGTGCAGATTCAATCTGTATCAAGGATATGGCTGCTCTTCTTACTCCGACAAGAACCGAAAGCCTTGTAAAGGCTATCAAAGCCGCTGTTCCGGAGCTTCCGCTTCAGCTCCACACCCACTACACATCAGGTCTTGCATCAATGTGTCTTTTAAAGGGTGTTGAGGCAGGTGCCGACGGCATTGACACAGCAATCAGCCCACTCGCTCTCGGTACATCACACGCACCTACAGAGTCAATGGTTGCCGCTCTTTCAGGCACAGAGTTCGACACAGGTCTTGACCTTAAACAGTTCTCTGACATCCGTGCTTACTTTATGACTCTCCGTGAGAAGTACATCAAGTCAGGACTTCTTGATCCTAAGATGCTCGCAACAGACGCTAACGCTCTTATCTATCAGGTTCCCGGCGGTATGCTTTCCAACCTTCTTTCACAGCTCAAGCAGGCCGGTAAAGAAGACAAGCTTGACGAAGTTCTTGCAGAAGTACCCCGTGTTCGTAAGGATTCAGGTTATCCTCCGCTTGTTACTCCGACATCACAGATTGTCGGCACACAGGCTGTATTCAATGTAATCACAGGCAAGCGCTACTCAATGTGCACAAACGAGTTCAAGGGACTTGTTGCCGGTGAGTACGGTACAACTCCAATGCCGATTGATCCTCAGTTTCAGAAGAAGATTATCGGTGACAAGAAGATTATCAAAGGCCGTCCTGCAGATCAGCTTAAGCCTGAGCTTGATAAGCTCCGTGGCGAGATTGAGCAGTGGATTGAACAGCCTGAGGATGTTCTTTCTTATGCACAGTTCCCGAAGGTTGCCCTCGACTTCTTTGAAAAGAGAAGAAATGCCAAGGTTGGCATCAACGGCGACAAGCTTGACAAGAAAAATATGGTTCACCCAGTTTGATTTGACAACTAAAATTAACATTTATGCCACTTTCGCTATGAAAGTGGCATTTTCATTTGAGCAGAATTATTCTTGCTAAATTTTTAGCAACTATATTGCATTACATATATTTTAGCGGTATAATGAAGTAAATTGAATATCTGTTGCATATACCATTATTACAGATAGAATAAATAAAAGATGAGGAAATAAAAATGAAAAAATTTTTAACAGCATTGATAGCATTTGTAATGTGCTTTTCGGTTGTAACAACAGCTTTTGCGGCTACACCTGATGAAATATCAGAATCGGATGTTGCATCAGAAATCAGACAGGTGATGATAGATACATATTACGGTGGTAAAGAGCCTGAGTATCTCAACATTGAAATTGTTGGTTCAACAAGTGACGGCGGAGTATATTTTATGCACAATGAAGGCTTTAGCCTTGATTATTCAATTGAAGAAACAATTGGTGATTATACTTATCATTACAACCATAACGATGATGTTATGCTTTATAAGAATGGCAATGTTTACTCAATTAAAGAGGCTTATGAAAGCGGAGTTATTGACGATAGTATTCTTGAAGAATTGTCAAAAATGAATTTTGGTTTGGAATCTAATAAACCGAATACAACTGTTCCTACTGAGCCTACAACTACGGTTGCAACAGTTGACGAACCTGTAACAGTACCCGATACAACTTCTGCAACTTCGGCAACTAAGCCTGTTTCAACAAGCGACACAGCTACAAAAGACACACCGAACAATTCACAGAATAACAGCGGTGCTGTACAGACAGGACAGAACAGCGTTGCGGTAATTCTTCTTGTTGCAATGCTTGCAGGTTGCGGTGTGATTTTTGCAAAACGCAGAAATCATTTTGAGTAATTTACAAATCAAATAATCCCTATAAAAACCGTTCTCGTTATTGAGAACGGTTTTTATTTTGCTGATTATTTTATGTGAATTTTTAGCAACTATATTGCATTACATATATTTTAGCGGTATAATGATGTAAATTGAATATCTGTTGCGTATACCATTATTACAGATAGAATAAATAAAAGATGAGGAAATAAAAATGAAAAAACTTTTAACTGCATTGATAGCATTTGTAATGTGCTTTTCGGTTGTAACAACAGCTTTTGCTGCTACACCTGATGAAACTTCTGATCCAGACTTGATTTCAGATATTAAACAGGCTATGTTAGATACATATTATGGCGATGAAAAGCCTGATTTTATTGAAGTAAGAATATATGGTACAGCCAGTGACGGTGGCGTGTATTTCGATTTTATGGATAGTTTTACACACTGGACAGATGAAGTGGAATTCGATATAGGTGATTATACTGTTTCTTATCCGAGAGATTGTCCCGTTTTGTTATACAAGAATAATAAAGTATATACCTTGTCAGATGCCTATGAAACAGGTGTAATTGATGATGATATGCTCTATGAATTATATGTTTGGGGAAATCTTTGGGGTAAGATAGATGTTACCCCAAAGGGTGAAGATAGAGCTCTCCTTTCAGAAATAAAGCGTGTAATTATAAATAAATATTACAATGGCAAAGCACCTGAATATTTGAATGTCGAAATTGTTGGTTCTACAAGTGATGAAACAGTATGTTTTAGAAATATACCCTTTATGAGTTTAGGCGTTATGATTGAACAAACAATTGGTGACTATACTTATTATTACAACCATGGCGATGATGTTATGCTTTATAAGAATGGCAATGTTTACTCAATTAAAGAGGCTTATGAAAGCGGAGTTATTGACGATAGTATTCTTGAAGAATTGTCAAAAATGAATTTTGGTTTGGAATCTAATAAACCGAATACAACTGTTCCTACTGAGCCTACAACTTCGGTTGCAACAATTGACGAACCTGTAACAGTACCCGATACAACTTCTGCAACTTCGGCAACAAAGCCTGTTTCAACAAGCGACACAGCTACAAATGACACACCGAGCAATTCACAGAATAACAGTGGTGCAGTTCAAACAGGACAGAACAGCGTTGCTGTAATTCTTCTTGTTGCAATGCTTGCAGGGTGTGCAGTAATTTTTGCAAAACGCAGAAATTATTTTAAATAATTCAAAACATCAACAGAATATATAAAATAAACCGTTCTCGCTTTTGTGAACGGTTTATTTATTTTAGCTTAAAAATTTGTGATAGTTTATCAAGATGTATTGCTTTTTATATCATTTAATGTTACAATTAACTTGCATAAAAAATTAGCAAAAGTTCTTAATAATGCGTAGAATATTTACAAAGTGAGGGATAACTATGAAAAAGTTTTTACCTATAGCCATGGCGGCGGTAATGTCGAT
>UMGZ01027749.1_pt1 | contig 16943 bp, 14 predicted proteins | sample 1965421 | NCBI WGS metagenome assembly UMGZ01 (sample SAMEA4836087, study PRJEB28245) | human gut metagenome | biome: gut microbiome; material: fecal sample | place: Denmark | collected 2008
GCCCCCAGGGGACCTTCACCGAAATGGCGGTGTTAAAGCAGTTCGGAAGCAACATCGAGGCGCGCCCCTGCGAAAGTATTGACGAAGTCTTTCATTCGGCCGAATCCGGCCGTACGCTTTACGCCGTCGTCCCCGTGGAAAACAGCTCCCAGGGGACCGTAACGCGCACGATGGACCTTCTGTTTTCCTCACCCTTATCCATTATCGGGGAAGTGCACATTCCGATTGCGCACAACCTCATGAATTTCACAGGGAAAAAAGAGGACATTGAAGTGGTCTCGGCGCACCCGCAGGCTTTGGCGCAGTGCCGCGCGTGGCTCGGCACGCACCTGCCGGGCGTTAAAACCATTCCGGCTGCAAGTAATGCGGAAGCCGCGCTTGAGGCCTCCAAAAATCCGAAGATGGCGGCGATTGCCGCAACGCGCGCCGCGGAACTCTATGGGCTGCAGATTGTTTCGGCCGGTATTCAGGACGATCCCTGCAACCGCACGCGCTTTCTGGTGCTCGGGCACGCGGTGGCGGCTAAGGGAATTGCCGGGAGCGACAAAACGAGTGTCGTCTTTTCGGTTCACAACCGCGCGGGGCAACTCTTTCATGCGCTCGAGCCCCTGGAGAAAAACGGCGTATCGATGATGCGGCTTGAGAGCCGCCCGGCAAGAAACGGCGCCTGGGCCTACAACTTCTTTGTGGATGTGGAAGGGCACGCTACAGACGCCAAGGTCGCGCAGGCTCTGGCGGAAATGAAGGAAGTTTCGAGTTTCTTTAAGGTGCTCGGCTCCTACCCGCAGGCCAAAGATTATTAAGTCCGGCAACAGGAAAAAAATCAGGGAGAAAGAACATGAATGACGCATTGAAAGTAAAGCCCTACATTGCCGCGATTTCCCCGTATGTGGCGGGCAAACCCTTCGAAGAGACCGCCAAGGAATACGGTCTCAAACTCAACGAAATTGTGAAGCTTGCGAGTAACGAAAATCCCCTGGGGATGCCCGAGAGCGCGCGAAAAGCCGTGGAAGCGGTGATGACGTCAGTCTCCCGCTACCCCGACGGGAACGCCCGTGTGTTTCGTGAGGCGGTGGCAAAGCACTTTGGCCTCACGCCCGACTGGGTGATCGGCGGTAACGGCTCAGACGAGATCCTGGGCCTCATTGCCCGTCTGGTGCTCACGCCTGAAACAAGCTGCGTCTACTCGCAGTACTCTTTTTCCGTTTATGAGCTTTCCGCACAGGAAAACGGTGCGCGGTGCGTGTGCGTGCCTGCCAAAGACTTTGCGGTGGATTTAGACGCCATTGCCGCAGCCGTTGACGCGACAACGCGGCTCGTGTTTATCACCAATCCCAACAATCCCACGGGGCTTGCCTTAACCGAAAGCGCGATTGATGCGTTTTTGGCAAAGATCCCGCGCGACTGCATTGTGGTTTTGGATGAAGCCTACTGCCATTACCTCGCGCCTGAAGAGAGAACTGATTCTCTGAAATGGGTGAAAGAGTATGCAAACGTCGTCGTGACGCGGACGTTCTCAAAGGCCTATGGGCTTGCCGGCCTGAGATCTGGCTTTGCGCTTGCACAGCCCGCGCTCATTGAAATGCTTAACCGCATCCGGCCGCCCTTTAACATGAATACGGCCGCGCAGGCTGCGGCCGCGGCCTGCATTGACGACGCCGTGTTTTTGGAGCGCGTCTACAAGGAAAACCGCGCGGGCGTAGAAACGCTTGAAACCTTCTTTAAGGAGCAGGAGATCCGTTACCTGCCGACAACCGCCAACTTTGTGCTTGCGCAGACCGGTCCCAAAACCGCGGAACTTAATACCGAACTTTTAAAGCGCGGTGTGATCGTGCGGCCGGTGAAAAGCTATGGGCTTCCTGACTGGCTCAGGGTGTCCGTGGGAACCGCCCGGGAAAACGCGCGCTTTATTGAAGCCTTTCAGGCCGCGCGCAAAGCGCTCGGGCTTATTTAAGGCGGAGACGGGCGATGCGTCTTGCGTTAATCGGAACGGGTTTAATCGGGGGATCGGCCGCCTGGGCTTTTCAAAAGGCCGGTGTCGTTGACGCCGTCACGGCCTGTGATATTTCCATGGGTGCCGCAGAAAAAGCGGTGAGCCTCGGGATTGCTGACCGAGCAACGGCAAAAGTGGCCGATGCTGTGTCTGATGCCGACTGCATTTTGGTTGCCGTTCCGGTTCTCGCGATGGAAGGGGTGTTTGCTGAGATTACCGAAGCCATGCGGCAGGAGGCCTGGGTGACCGATGTCGGCTCCACCCGGTGCGGTGTGATTGCCGCGGCCCGGAAAGCCTTGGGAGAACGGTTCTCGCGCTACGCGCCGGTGCATCCGATTGCGGGTGGCGAAATGCCCGGTGTTGAATACGCAGACAGCGCGCTCTTTTCGGGTGCCAAGGTGATTTCAACGCCCACGTATGACATGAATCTAGAGGCCGTGGCATTCTGGGAAAAAGCCTGGGAAGCCGTGGGGGCGAAACTATTCCGGATGACGCCTGAAACGCACGACCGGATTTTTGCGGCGGTAAGTCACCTGCCGCACGTGCTGGCCTATGCGCTCGTGGACGCGATGGCCAAAACCCCGGAAGCTGATGAAAAATTCCGTTTTGTGGGCGCTGGCTTCAGAGACTTCACGCGCATTGCGGCTTCCAGTCCCGTAATGTGGCGCGATATTTGTCTGGCCAACCGACGGGCGCTCCTTGAGAGCCTGGAAAACGTTCAGGCCGAACTTGCACTTCTTCACGAAGCAATCCGCACCGGGGACGCCGAAACGCTCACTGAAATCTTCTCGCGCGCAAGCCACATCCGCCGCACCGTTCAGGTGCCCGCCAAGAAGTAAAGGAGAGCCATGAAAGTTTTTCCGCCTGAACTCACCGTACCGGCCGTTACCGCTGCCTCGGGCACCGTGCGGCTCCCTGGCAGCAAGTCCATTTCCAACCGGGCGCTCATCCTTGCGGCGCTCGCGCACGGGAGAACAACGCTTACGGGGCTGTTGCGGGCCGACGATACGGAACGCATGATCGAAAGCCTGAGGCTTTTGGGCGTTGCGGTGGATGTGAAGGACGATGCCTGCACCGTCACGGGCTGCGGGGGATTTTTCCCGGTGAAGTCCGCGGATCTTTTTATCGGAAACGCGGGCACTGCGGCAAGAACTCTGACGGCAGCATTGGCTTTCAGTGAAGGCAACTACCGTATTGACGGCATCGAGCGCATGCGCGAGCGCCCGATTGCCGACCTTCTGGCAGCCCTGCGGGAACTTGGTGCTGAGATCACCTGTGAACAAAATGAGGGCTTTCTGCCGCTTCGGTTTTCTCCGGTGAAGCCGCGCGGCAACGTGGTGCATATCCGGGGCAACGTCTCAAGCCAGTATCTGACGGCGCTCCTTATTATTTCGCCGCTGATAGCCCCTGTCGAAGGCCTCAAAATCGTGATTGAGGGAGAGCTCATCAGCCGCCCCTACATCAAAATCACGACCACCATGATGGCCGCGTTCGGCGTCAGGGTGACGGAACTGCCCGACGGCTTTCTCGTGACGCCAGGGCAATACCGTGCGGTAGAACAGTACGCCGTGGAGGGCGATGCCTCGGGCGCAAGTTACTTCCTCGCTTTAGGCGCCTTGGCGGGCGGCCCCGTGCGCGTTGTCGGGGTAGGCCAAAATGCGCTTCAGGGGGACGCGGCTTTTGCGGACCTATTGAAAATGATGGGCGCGCGGATTGTGAAGGGCGAAAACTTCATTGAGGCCTCGGCCCCGGCAGACGGCATTCTCAAGGGGATTGACGCGGACTGTACGCTCATCCCGGACGCCGCCATGACGCTCGTGCCGATGGCGCTGAAAACGCGGGGGAAGGTGCGGTTGACCGGCATCGGCTCCTGGCGCGTGAAGGAAACGGACCGCATTCACGCGATGGCAACCGAAATGCGCAAATTCGGCGCTGAAGTCACCGAAGGCCCGGACTGGCTTGAAGTGAGCCGCGGCGTGAAGCCCCTTCCCGAAAAAGTGACGGTTGCCACCTATGATGACCACCGCATGGCGATGAGCTTTTCGCTGGCGGCGACGGTGGGTGTCACAACCGTGATTCTCGATCCGGGTTGCACCGCAAAGACCTATCCGGCCTATTTCACTGATTTTTTCCGGTTAATTCACTCAAAGTGATGCCCGTGGGGCATCGGGTAGTAAAAACGATGGTTGACGTTATTGCAATCGACGGACCTACGGCAAGCGGCAAGGGCACCGTGTCAGCGCGTGTTGCCGCAAAGCTCGGGTTTCATTATCTCGACAGCGGCGCGCTTTACCGCCTCTGCGCCTTAAGAACCATGAAGTCGGGGGGCGACCTGAAAAACGAGGCGGTCTGCTCTGAAGAGGCCCGAACCATGCATCCCGTCTTTAAGGACGGCCGAATTGTTTTGGACGGCGCGGATGTGACCGAAGCCATCCGCACCGAAGAGGTGGGGCTTGCCGCAAGCGTTGTGGCGGCCTACCCCTCGGTACGGGCTGAGTTACTTGACCTGCAGAGGCGCTACGCTCAGGCTCCGGGCCTGGTGGCGGACGGCCGCGACATGGCTTCCGTGGTGTTTCCTGATGCCCCTTTAAAGGTCTTTTTGACGGCTACGCCTGAAGCGCGCGCAATGCGCAGATATAACCAGTTGATTGAAAAAGGAATTTCTGCTAACCTTTCAAATCTTACCCGGGATTTGGCCGAACGCGACCGTCGGGACCGCGAACGCGCGGTTGCGCCCTGCGTGCCGGCAGCGGATGCGCACGTCCTAGACAGCTCGGATCTCACGATTGAAGAGACCGTGGATCAGATCATGGCGTGGTGGCGGAAGCTTCCCCGGTAAAGAACCGTTTTTCAGCCTTAAAGGCCGCCGGGGGCTTTTAGGGAAATTTAAAGCAACACCGCCCCATCGGTCTGACATTTCAGACTCCCGGACGGGCGAGATCATTAACGATTTAACTACATGTCCAACAATACCAATACCGAATCTTTTGCCCAGCTCTTTGAAGAGAGCCTTGCCAAGCAGGAAATGCGCCAGGGCGAAGTCATCACCGCTGAAGTTGTCCGCGTTGACTACAACTACGTTGTCGTGAACGCCGGCCTTAAGTCTGAAGCTTATGTGCCCATCGAAGAATTCAAGGATGACCGCGGTGAAGTGACCGTGCAGCCCGGCGACTTCGTTTCCGTGGCAATTGAATCGGTTGAAAACGGCTACGGCGATACGATCCTCTCCCGCGACAAGGCTAAGCGCCTTGCGGCCTGGATGAACCTCGAAAAGGCTCTGGAATCCGGCGAACTCGTCACCGGCACCATCACCGGGAAGGTGAAGGGCGGCCTCACCGTCATGACCAACGGCATCCGCGCGTTCCTGCCGGGCTCCTTGGTCGATACGCGTCCTGTGAAGGATACGACCCCGTACGAAGGCAAGACCCTCGAATTCAAGGTCATCAAGCTTGACCGTAAGCGCAACAACGTTGTTGTCTCCCGCCGCGCCGTTGTGGAAGCGAGCATGGGCGAAGAACGCGCCAAGCTCCTTGAAACGCTCGCCGAAGGCGCCGTTGTCAAGGGTATCGTCAAGAACATCACCGACTACGGTGCGTTCGTTGATTTGGGCGGCATCGACGGCCTTCTGCACATCACCGACCTCGCCTGGCGCCGCGTGCGTCACCCGAGCGAAGTCGTTCAGGTCGGCCAGGAAATCGAAGCCAAGGTTCTTAAGTTCGACAAGGAAAAGAACCGTGTTTCTCTGGGCCTCAAGCAGTTGGGCGAAGATCCGTGGATCGGCATTGCCCGCCGCTATCCGCAGGGCACCCGTCTCTTCGGCAAGGTCACCAACATCACCGACTACGGTGCTTTCGTTGAAATCGAAAGCGGCATCGAAGGCCTGGTGCACGTCTCCGAAATGGACTGGACCAACAAGAACGTCGATCCGAAGAAGGTTGTGCAGTTGGGTGACGAAGTCGAAGTCATGGTTCTTGACATCGACGAAGAACGCCGCCGTATTTCTCTCGGCATGAAGCAGTGCAAGGCCAACCCCTGGCAGGAATTCAACCAGAGCCACAAGAAGGGCGACAAGGTGAAGGGCCAGATCAAGTCCATCACCGACTTCGGTGTGTTCATCGGACTGCCCGGCGGCATTGACGGCCTCGTGCACCTCTCTGACCTCTCCTGGAACGAACCGGGCGAAGAAGCCGTCCGTAAGTACAAGAAGGGCGACGAAGTCGAAGCCATGGTTCTCGCAATCGACACCGACCGCGAACGCATCAGCCTCGGCATCAAGCAGCTGGGCGGTGATCCGTTCTCTTCCTTTGCTGGCACCCATGAAAAGGGTACGCTCGTCAAAGGCACGGTGAAGGCCGTTGATGCCAAGGGCGCCACGATCGACCTCGGTGACGACACCGAAGGGTATCTGCGTGCTTCCGAAATCTCGAGCGAACGCGTGGAAGACGCCACGACGCAGCTCAAGGTCGGTGACACGGTTGAAGCCCTCATCATCAGCGTTGACCGTAAGAACCGCTCCATCCAGCTCTCCATCAAGGCTAAGGATGCCGCGCAGACCCGCGAAGCGCTTGACCGCGTCAACAGCGACGCTTCCGCCGGTACCACCAACCTTGGTGCTCTGCTCAAGGCTAAGCTTGAACAGAAGTAATCAGGGTGGTGTCTATGCGGGCTCTTACCAAGTCTGAACTGATCGACAAGGTCTTTGCCCGCCACGGCAGCCTCACCAACCGCGAGGCCGACGAGGCGGTCAACGAGATCCTCAAAACGATCATCAGCGCGATGAGCCACGGCGTTCGCGTCGAAGTCCGCGGTTTCGGCAGCTTCAGTCTGAAGCACCGTGCAGCGCGCACGGGCCGCAACCCCCGGACGGGTGCCACCGTCGAAGTCCCGGCCAAATTTGTTCCGCACTTCCGTGCAGGCAAAGAAATCCGTGACGCGATGAACGGCAGAGCAGGTGTGACTCCTCTGAAGTAACACCTGACACAGTTCGCGAATACTGCGCTCATTCGCACAAAACGGCTTTCGAAGCTTCCCTTCGGGGAAAAACTTCGGGAGCCGTTTTCTTTTGCGTCTGTTGTCTGAAATTCTTGTATGGAAGAATCTTTGGGCGAAACCGCGCGAAATTCTTTTACAAAAGAATTTCGCGCAGAAAAGCGGACGAAATTCTTCTGTGGAAGAAACTTTTTGCCGAACAATGTAAGGCGGCACTGTGTGCGGCGTTTTTCAGCAAAAACGAAGGAGAGGAAAACGAAACGACAGCGGCGGACAGCACTTGAAAAAATATGCCTTCAGCCGTGTCGGCAGTGCATAATACGCAAATTGGGCAGTAACCCTTTGAACTTTGGTTTCCACAGCAGGATTGATTGATATGCGATTGACGGCTGCAGCAGCACTTCTGGCGGCGATCGGTTTTTCGGCTCAGGCCGCAGACCTCGGCACGCTTTCCGTGACTTCCCGTTTAAATGAGCCCCTGTCGGCGCGGCTTACCGTCAACAATGTCGATCCCAAGGTCGAGCCCCTGGTGGTTCGTCTTGCGCCCGAAGCAACTTATGATCGCATCGGCAAGAAGCCGCTTGCGGCCGACACGGGCCTGGAACTGACGCTTGAAAGTAAGTCCCCTTGGGCTGTCCGCATTAAAAGCGAAAAGCCCGTGACCTCACGGGACTTCCCGCTCATTGTGGAACTTAACGACGGCGGCAAACTCTCCGCCAAGTACTACCGCATCCGCCTGGAACCGGCAGTTGCGCCGGCTCCGGCCGCAGCGCCCATGGCGACAGCTCAGGCGCAGACAAAGCAGGCTGCTCCCTCGGCAGGGAAACTCCCGTCAACGGCCGCCATGCCCTCGGTTGAAACGAAGAAGGCAGAACCTGTCGCAAAACCCGCACCCGCTAAGCGCGAAACGGTGAAGGCAAAGCCTCAGGTGAAACCCGCTTCCGCGAAGACCACAACCAATAAGCCGCAGTACACGCTCGCCGATCCCATTATCGTGAAGCCCGGCATGACGATGTGGTCGATTGCCAACCTCTTGGTGCCGCGCTATGAGGGGGCGCGTACCGAAGAAGTGCTGGTGGCTTTGATCCGCCGCAACCCTGCTGCCTTTAAAAACGGCCGTATCAGCGGGCTTAAACCCGGTGCCCGCTTAAATGCGCCCACACAGGCGCAGGTCGATGCCGTCGGCACCGACGTTGCCTGGTGCCTTGTGCATGTGACGCCTAATGCGGATATGCGTAAGGCCCCCTCGGCACGAAACTTGAACCGTGCGCATCAGCGCATGAAGCAAGCCCGCATTGCCTGGACGCCGAAGAAACCGGCGGCTGAGGTTCAAAAGCCCGCTGTCAAACCCGCTGAGCCCATGAAGCCCGCGGCGCCTGAAGCAAAGCCTGAAACGGCGGCTCCGGCCGCAGCTGCTGCGGCTGCCGCTGCGACAGCGGCAGCAACGACTGAAGCTCTGACGCCCGCAGCAGCACCTGAAGAAACAAAACCGGCTCAAACGCAGGCAACCAAGACCGAACCCGCGGCCGACACGCAGCCCGTAATGACGGCGCAACCCGCGGTTGAAGAAAAGACCGAGGAAGAAGGGAGCAGCGCCTGGCTCTGGGGCCTCTTGATTATTCTCATCGCTGCTGCCGCAGGCGGCTGGTTTGTCTGGCGCCGCAAGAAGGAAAAGGAAGAGTTTGAACGCACCGAGCGCACCATCCGCTTTCTGAGGCCGGAACCGACCACGCCGCAGCAGGTGCGGAACATGGATGAGTTGCTCACGAAGCGCATGGAAGCTGACGCTGCGGCAAAGCGCGGCTTTGACGCAGCGCCCGCCGCAACAGCGACCGCAACCGCTGCCACAGCGGCAACGGTGACGGCTTCTGAGACGAAGACACCTGAAACTGCGGCTCCGCAGCCTGCTGCCGAAGTTAGGCCCGAAGTGAAGGCTCAGGCGCCTGAAGAAGAGCCCCGTCCCTTTACGCTCACGAGCACGTCTTCGGGGATGCAGATTCAGCCGCCCGAGGCTTTTTCCGCGGAAACCCCGGTAACGGCAGAGGACGGTCACAGCCCCGAAGCGATGGCCGTGAAGCTCGCCGCTGCCCAGCAAAAGATTGATGCGGGGTTCCCGGACGATGCCGAGAAACTTCTGCGTGAAGTAAAGCTCTTCGGCACGGACGAGCAGAGAGCCGCCGCAGAGCGCCTTCTTGACGCCGTGCGCCGCGTTTAAGCCGGATGCAGGAACGCTTTCCCTACGCGCCGGAGGCGGCTTTCCGCACGGCGCTCGGTATTGAATACACGGGCACGCACTATAACGGTTGGCAGACGCAGCCTGACGGCCGTACGGTGCAGGATGTGCTGGAACGCGCCATAAAGCGGTTTCTCACGAAGCCCGCAGGCACCATCTGCGCGGGCCGCACGGACGCCGGTGTGCATGCCACGGGCCAGGTGGTGCACGTTGATACGGACTGTGAGCGTTCGGTCACTTCCTGGGTGAGGGCACTTAACACCTTTTTGCCCGACGATATCGCGGTCCGCTGGGCTGTGCCCGTAAACGACCGTTTTCATGCGCGTTTTTCCGCGCGCAGCCGGACGTATCAGTACTGGATTCTGAACGACCGGATCCGCTCGGCCGTTAATTTCGGGCGCACGGGCTGGGTGTGGCGGCCGTGTGATGAAGAGAGGATGCGCGAGGCCGCGGCCTGCCTTATCGGGGAACACGACTTCTCAAGTTTCCGTGCAGCGGACTGTCAGGCGGCAACCCCGGTGCGCACGATGACGGCAATCAATATTGTGCGTCGAGGCCGTTATATCGGCATTGAACTCACCGCAAACGCCTTTTTGCAGCACATGGTGCGAAATATCGTGGGGTCGCTTATTTACGTGGGCGTGGGCCGCGAGAAGCCTGAGTGGATGAAAGAAGTGCTTGAAGCGAAGGAAAGAGCCGCTGCAGCGCCCACATTTGACGCTGCAGGGCTATATCTCGTGGGAGTGGGGTATCCGGATTTTCCGGAAATTCCTGTGAAGGGATCTGCCCCCTTTTAACCGTTTTGCCGGGCGTTACGTACGCTCGGGTGCGGCAGGGGCTTGAGGCGTACAATGGTCGCGCCCGCGCCGCCGTCCCTTTCATAGGGTTCGGCAAACGCAACGACGGCGTCAAACTGCTTGAGCCACCGGCGCACTTTTTCCTTGAGAATGGACTGACGGTCCGGGTTGCTGTTGCCCTTACCGTGGATGATGCGCACGCAGAGACGTTCGTTTGTCTGTGACTTGCGGATAAAGTCGATCACGGCTTCGCGGGCTTCTTCCACAAACATCCCGTGAAGGTCGAGTTGCCCCACAACGCACCAGCGGCCGCGTCTGAGGTCGCGCGGCACATCCGGCCCCACTTCAGGACGCCGGAAGGAAAGGCCGTCTTCGCTTTCGAGAAACTCGATCGAATCGGCTTCGTCGCTTAAGGATTCGGCAAGCACCGCTTTGTTGTCGGCAATTGTCTGCTGCGGCACCGGAGCGGGCTTTTTCTTTTCGTGCTGGGCGCGTTTGTCATTTCCGAGCGGCTCAACTCCCGCTTTTTTCATCGCGGCGGCAAAGCTGATGTCGGCGTTTTTACTCGCTGCGGAGAGCTTTACGCCCTGCGCGGCGCGCACGCCCGTACGGTTCATTTCCTTTAAAAATTCCAGTGTACCCTGGGCAATGCGTTGCTCTACTTTTTCCTGCCGAAGTTTTTCTTCAGCTCGTTCACGATGGCGGGCTTTGAGTTCCGCAGCCATCGGTTTTAAAGCGTCAAATGCATTTCCCATAGGTACACCTTCATTTTCAATGAATTACTTGCCGAGCGACTCCAGGTAGCGCTGCGCGTCAAGCGCGGCCTTGCAGCCCGAAGCGGCGCTGGTGACTGCCTGACGGTAGATCGGGTCAGCGCAGTCGCCCGCGGCAAAGACGCCCTTAATGTTAGTCGCAGTACGCGCTCTCGGATCGGTTTCGGTGACGATGTAGCCGTCCTGCATCGTGACCTGGCCGTCAAAGATCTTGGTGTTGGGGCTGTGGCCGATCGCGATAAAGACGCCGTCCACGGTAATCGTGTCAACCGTGTCGTTTTCGGTGTTGCGGATTGCAAGGGCGTTCACGGCATTGTCGTTACCGAGCACTTCCTTCACTTCGTAGGGGGTGTGCAACACGATCTTGCCTTCGTTGACCGCATCCATCAGGCGGTCAACCATGATGGGTTCGGCGCGGAAGGTGTCACGGCGGTGCACGAGGTGCACGATCGAGGCAATCTGCGAGAGGTAGAGGGCTTCTTCAAGCGCGGCATTGCCGCCGCCCACGACCGCAACCGGCTTACTTTTGTAGAAAAAGCCGTCGCAGGTTGCGCAGGCCGAGACGCCGCGGCCGCGGTACTTGGTTTCGCTCTCAAGCCCCAGGTACTTCGCGGAAGCACCGGTCGCGATGATGAGGGCATCGCAGGTGTAGTTGTTGAGGTCACCTTCCAGGCGGATCGGCTTTTCGTTCAAATGCGTCGTGTGAATCGTGTCAAAGACGATCTTCGTCTGGAAACGTTCGGCGTGAGCCTGAAGGTTTGCCATCAGCTGCGGGCCTTCGATGCCGTTTTGGGCGCCGGGCCAGTTGTCAACTTCAGTGGTGGTCATGAGCTGACCGCCCTGTTCCATACCGGTGATGATGACGGGCTTCAAATTAGCGCGGGCTGCGTAAACTGCAGCGGTATAACCGGCAGGGCCGGAACCCAGGATGAGAACCGGGGCGTGAATCACATCAGACATTACAGTAACTCCAAATTTCGAAGGGGTGTCTGCACAAAAAGCGCTGCTTCAAGACCGAGAATTTGAAGCGGCTGCAGTCACCATGTGTTGCGGTGATTATACGAAAGGGCCCTTTCAAATAAAGGAAAATGCACACAGATCGTTGCAACTGACGTTCGGGTTTTATCGTCATCATAGGAAGGTGCTTGCCGGAGGCCTCGCTTTTTACGGACACGTGCCTTCCGTGGGAGGTTGATAAAATTGACTCCCTGAGAAAATTGAAAAACAACACGAAATCAATAATAATTGTCTTGATAAAGGAACTTCCGTGACTAAAAGTTTCCCAACGTGTGGAACTATAGCCGCTTAGGCAGGCGTCGCAGCAGAGCTGGCGGCCGGTGTAACTTTACGGGGACGCCCGCGCGGGCGTTTCGGTCCCACAAACTCCAACTTCTGCTTTCTCGGCCTGCCGGGCTTCTTATGCTCCCCATCTTTTTCCAAGATTTGGGCATAATGAGAAAATCAGGGGCTTTCAGCCCCTTTGTGCGGGGCAAGAGAACCGCTGCAACAATTTCTGAGGGAGAAACACATGCATTTCAAGCGCTGGCAGAAAGCGGCGGTTCTGGTGGCTGCCGCAGCGGCGGTTCTTTCCGGCTGCGGGGATAAAAAGACGCAGGAGGTGGCAAAACCCGCCGAACAGACGATCGGCATCGTGCAGCTTGTGGAGCATTCGGCACTGGATGACGCCAACCGCGGCATTGTCGACGCCTTAAAGGCGCGCGGCATCAAGCTTGCAATCGACCAGCAAAACGCGCAGGCTGATCAGTCGAACCTTAGAAACATCGCCCAGCGCTTCGTTTCGCACAACTACCCCCTGATTTTCGCGATTGCAACGCCTGCGGCTCAGACCGCCGCCAACGCCACCACAACGATTCCGATTGTGGCAACGGCGGTGACGGACTTTGCGGTTGCAAAGCTCGTCAAAGACAACGCCAAGCCCGGCACGAACGTGACGGGGTCCTCCGACATGAACCCGATTGCGGCGCAGATTGAACTTCTCACGCAGCTTGTGCCGGGCGCGAAGACCGTCGGCACGATCTACAACAGCTCGGAAATCAATTCGCAGTTTCAGGTGGAACTTGCGAAAAAAGAACTCGCAAAGAAGGGCATTGAACTCGTGGAAGCCACGGTTTCCAGCGTAAACGACGTGCAGCAGACCGCGCAAAGCCTTGTGGGTAAGGTGCAGGCGATTTATCTGCCCACTGATAACGTGATGGCCTCAGCGATGCCGACGCTCTACCGCATCACCAAGGAAGCCAAGATCCCCGTGATTCCGGGGGAAGCCGCGCTTCTTAAAAACGGCGCGCTTGCCACGGTCGGTATTGACTACTACACGATCGGAAAACTCGCAGGCAACATGGGCGCCGATATTCTGGAAGGGAAGGGCAAGCCCGAAACCATGCCGATTCAGTACCAGACGGAATTTACGGCTGTGGTAAATCCGACGGTCGCGAAGGAACTCGGCATCACCATTCCTGAAGCGATCGCAAAGACCGCCAAAACCGTTCAATAATTATTGACTCCGTCCCGTTTTCCGGCGTGCGGGAAGCGGGACTCTTTCTTTTTGAAGTGAAGCTAAAGCGATGCTTGACTTACTGATTCCGACCGTAGCGCAGGGGCTTTTGTGGGCCCTGATGGCCCTGGGTGTCTACATCACGTTTCGGGTGCTCGATATTGCCGACCTTTCGGTTGAAGGCACGTTTCCGCTGGGAGCAGCGGTAGCGTCCACCGTGCTCGCTTCAGGCTACGGCATAGGCACCGCCTTTATCTTCGCGGCGGTCGCAGGGGCCCTTGCGGGCGTCATTACGGCGCTTTTAACCACCAAACTCAAGATCCCGGCTCTCTTGGCCGGTATCCTCACGATGATCGGGCTTTACTCGATTAATCTGCATGTGATGGGGAAAGCCAACGTCTCGCTTCTTCGCGTTGACACGGTCTTTAGTTTCGTGAGGGACTGGGGGCTCACGGACGCTCAGGCCACTTTCATTGTGGGCCTTGTTGCCGTCATTCTGGTGGGCTGCGCCATCTACTGGTTCTTTGGTACGGAATTGGGCACAAGCATCCGCGCAACGGGCTTTAATCCCCAGATGGCCCGGGCGCAGGGGATTAACACCGACACCATGGTGATCCTGGGGCTTTTGATCAGCAACCTTCTCGTGGCGCTTTCAGGCGCGCTTGTTGCGCAGTCCAACGGTTTTGCCGACGTCGGTATGGGAACCGGCACGATTGTGATCGGGCTTGCTTCCGTCATTATCGGTGAGGTGCTCTTCGGTACCCGAAGCTTTAAAAACTGCCTCATTGCCGTGATTCTCGGCTCGATCGTCTACCGCCTTGTGATTGCCGTGGTGCTGCAGCTCGGAATGCCCCCGAACGACCTCAAGCTCTTTACCGCCGTACTGGTGGCCGTTGCGCTTTCCATGCCGATGTTAAAAGGCAAACTGAAACTGCGCCGCATCGTGAAGTAACTTCCGGGAAAAAAGAAAATGCTCATCGTTAAAGACGTTCATAAAACATTTTTCCCGGGCAGCGTCAACGAGAAAAAGGCCCTGCAGGGCGTGGATCTGACGCTCAAAGACGGCGACTTTGTGACCGTGATCGGTTCCAACGGCGCCGGTAAGTCAACGCTTTTAAACGCTGTGGCAGGCGTCTTTCCGATTGACATGGGCCGCATTGAAATCAGCGGCACCGACGTTACGAAGATGCCGGAATACCAGCGGGCCCGCTTTATCGGCCGCGTTTTTCAGGATCCGATGAAGGGGACGGCCGCGGGCATGATGATTGAGGAAAACCTCGCGATGGCCGCGCGCCGCGGTAAGCGCCCGGGGCTGCGCTGGAGCTCTCAGGGCGAACAGACCGAGCGCTTTAAGGCGATGTTGAGAGAACTCGACCTGGGGCTTGAGGACCGGATGACCGCGCACGTGGGGTTGCTTTCGGGCGGCCAGCGTCAGGCGGTGACGCTTCTGATGGCTACGCTTGTGCGCCCCGAACTTTTACTGCTTGACGAACACACTGCAGCGCTTGACCCCAAGACCGCGGAAAAAGTGCTGCAGTTGACTGACCGCATCGTCCGTCAGCACAACCTCACCACCCTCATGATCACGCACAATATGCGTGACGCACTGCGCTTTGGAAACCGCCTCATCATGATGCATGCCGGGCGCGTGGTGGAAGATATTCCGGGGGATGTGAAAAAGACGCTCGCCGTGCCTGATCTTCTGGATCTCTTTGAAAAGCGGGCCGGCAAGGACGTGGCTGTCGGAGACGCGATGCTACTGGGGTAAAGAAAAAGCGCAGATCCGTTTTTTGCGGTCCGCGCTTTTTTACTTCTTAATGCTCTTTTTTCAGCTGAAAGATCTTAAGAGTATGCAGATACTTCCAAGCCAAGGCCACAATGACGGGCCCTGAAGCCGCGGAAATTACGCCCAGAAGCAGAATCATCGAAAGGTTGTTCTTCACAATCGGGATGTTGCCGAAGAGGTACCCGAGGCCGATCAGACCCACGGCCCAGATGACGGCCCCCAGGCCCGAATAAAGTTCAAACCGGCCTATGCTCATCTTGGCGGCACCGGCCACAAGCGGCGCAAAGGCACGCACGATCGGCACGAAACGCGCGAGAACAATCGTTTTGCCGCCGTGCTTTTCGTAGAAAACCTGCGTTTTCTGGAGTTTTTTCGCATCAATCCAGCGAATTGACCCGTCGTAGATGCGGTTACCGAGCCAGCGCCCGGTGTGAAAGCCGAGCGTATTGCCGAGGCATGCTCCGAGAATGACCGCAAGCATCAGCCCCCAGGGGCTCATGGTGCCTGCAGCCGCAACGGTCCCCGCCACAAAAAGCAGTGAATCCCCCGGCAGAAACGCCATCACCACAATGCCGGTTTCCAGAAAGAAAATAAGGAACATGGCGGCATAAACAAGCCAGCCGTATTCGGTGGCGAGCGTCACCAGAAAATGATCGGCGTTCGTGAAAAGCTCGGTAACGAGGGAGAGGAAATCCATTGCGCAGACAGGGCGTTTGTTTAATCGAATGCCCGTAATCATACCGTTACGGCTCACGCCTGACGGTACTTTGTTGCACAAAGAAATAAACAGCAGCGGGCACTCTGACCAAGGTATCGAAAGACCGTATCAACCGCTCACACCCGCGCCCGTATAATCGTCCGAACGAACGTTAAGACTCATCCCTCATGACCACGGAAAACCTAGAAGTGCGCCATATTCACGCACTGCCTGATCAGCTCATCAGCCAAATCGCCGCGGGCGAAGTTATTGAACGCCCGTCGTCGGTCGTTAAAGAACTCGTTGAAAACGCGGTGGACGCGGGTGCCAAAACCGTGCAGGTGCGCCTGGAAGAGGGCGGCATCAAACGGATCAGTGTCACGGACGACGGCTGCGGGATTCCGCCCGAGGAGCTGGGTCTCGCGCTCACGCGTCACGCGACCAGTAAGATCAGTAATCTCCTGGATCTTGAGAAGGTCGCGAGTTTCGGTTTCCGCGGTGAGGCGCTTGCGTCGATTGCCTCGGTAGCTGACGTTACGTTGACAAGCCGTACGGCCGGCATGAGCACCGCGCAGCGCATCACGCCTGCCGGTGAAATTACGGTGGCGCCCGGGGACACCGGCACCACCGTGGAAGTCGAAGACCTCTTTTACAAAACCCCGGCGCGCCGCAAGTTTTTAAAGGCGGTGAGGACCGAGAGCGCACACGTTGTGGAGCAGATCGAGCGCATGGCGCTTTCAAGCCCCGAGGTTGAATTCCGGGTGACGGTCGACGGTAAAAGCGCCCTGATTCTTCCAGCACAAACGCAGGAAGAACGCATCTTTGCCGTGATGCCCCAGGACTTTAAGGTCAACAGCCGCTCGGTTGCCGCCGAAGGTTTTGACATGCGCATCACGGGGTTTGCCGGGCTGCCGCGCGCGGCCAAAGCCCGCACGGCCGATCAGTACTTTTTCGTAAACGGCCGCTTTGTGAGGGACAAAGTCCTGCAGCACGCGGTGAGAACCGCTTACGCGGACGTTCTGCACGGTGCCGTGCAGCCCCTGTATTGCCTCATGCTTGAAATCAACCCGGTGAAGGTGGACGTCAACGTTCACCCGCAAAAGTCCGAGGTGCGGTTCCGTGACAGCGCGCAGGTGCACAGTTTTGTGAGCCGCGCGATTTCC
>UMGZ01057268.1_pt1 | contig 16912 bp, 16 predicted proteins | sample 1965421 | NCBI WGS metagenome assembly UMGZ01 (sample SAMEA4836087, study PRJEB28245) | human gut metagenome | biome: gut microbiome; material: fecal sample | place: Denmark | collected 2008
GAAAGTATGCTGCGCTTTCCGGCGTGCAGCCGGCGCAGCGCTTATGTTTCACTTCCCGAATCCGAATTGCCGGTGTCGTCATAGCTCTCGCCATACTTCTCCGCCATTCGCCTGCGGGCATCGTCCAGTACCTTCTTGTCGTACTTTGTGCGTTCCGCACGGGACATGTCCTTTGTCTCCTCTTCGTAGCGCTCGTGCATCTGCTGACCGGCAGTTCCCTGCTGCTCCAGCATCCGCTGCATGAAGGTGCGCTTGCCTGCGGCGTACTTCTTCTGCATCTTCTTGTTCTCCTTCTCGCAGAGCTTTTCAATGCGCTCCGGCGTGAAGTAGAGGTTCAGTCCCACAGACTGCACCAGCGAGAAGAACGAAGAGCAGACCCAGTAGAAACCGACGCCGGCAGGAACGTTGAATGCGAACCATACCGAGAAGATCGGCATGATATAGAGCATGACGTTCATGCATCCCATCTTGGGAGCTGCGGGGTTGCGCTTCTTCTGGACGATCTGCATATAGACCGTGAGCACCAGCTGGAGCACGCCGGAGAGAACGGGGATCAGGAACAGGACAACTGCCGCATAGTTCCATGTCTCCGGCTTCCACGTCGGAATCGTTCCCAGGTTTACGCCGAACAGGCTGAACTTGTCATAGAACTCCGCCATCTTGTCGGAGAAGCTCGTTCCCGCCAGAACCGAGCCGAACGCATCGGGGTCGTTGTGATGTGCGGTGAGAACGATCAGCTCCTGACGGAGGCTGGTGCCCTGCTTGGCAAGCTCCGGATCGATGTTCTTTACCACGTTGTAGGCGTTGGAGATGAGGTCGCCGCCCATCTTCAGGATGTAGGACAGCGGCTTATAGACAACGTCCAAGATGCCGAACAGGATAAAGAACTGGAGGAACATGGGGAGGCAAGAAGCGCCGGGATTGACGTTCTCCTCCTGATACAGCTGCATCTGTGCCTCCTGCATCTTCTGGGGTTCGTCCTTGTACTTCTTCCGCAGCTTCTCCATCTTCGGATTCAGGCGCTGCATTTTTGCAGAGTTCATCTGCTGTTTATACGAGATGGGGAAGAGGATCAGCTTGGTAAAAATGGTGAACAGCAGGATCGCAAATGCGTAGTTGTCCACCCAGTCATAGATAAGGCGCATAATCCAGCCAAACGGCTTCCCGCACAGATCATATAAAAAATCCATTCGTTTTCATTAACCCTTTCTGTTGCGTAGTGTACGCCGGGGTTCTCGTCCTGCAAACAGGATGCGCGGCGGATCCAGATGCTCCGGCACCGGATCGATCCCGCCAGCGTTCCACGGGTTACAGCGCAGCAGCCGCCGCACGGCAAGGAACCCGCCCCGCAGTACGCCGTACCGCAGCAGGGCGGTTTTGGCGTAGGCGGAACAGGTGGGGTAAAACCGGCACACAGCCGGTGTCAGCCGGGAAATTTTCTGATATCCTCCAATCAGCCATGCCAGAAGATACCTCACGATTTTCCCCCCTCCGGCGGTGCAAACATGCGCCGAATCCGCTGCAGGCCGTTTCCGGCCAGATAGTCACGAAGCTGCGTCGAGCGGATGCCGTCGATGGCGGGAAGTGCCACGATCACAAGGTCAATGCCTGTGGGCAGCAGATGTTCCGTCTCCCGATATGCCTGGCGGATGATACGGCGGGCACGGTTGCGCTTGACGGCGCAGCCGACCTTCTTGCCGACTGTAATGCCAAGGCGGTTGTACTTGCGCCGGTTCTTCCGCACATAGAGGATCATATAAGGGGACACGATCTTTCTTCCACGCCGGTAGAGCTGTAAAAAATCCCGATTCTGGTTGAGAATTACCGTTTTTTGCATGGCATGCACTCCAACTTTGCTGTGAGCCTTGGACAGCCGGAGGCAAAGCCCCGCTGCACAAAGCTCCCGAGATGATTTCAGCATCCGCCGGCATACCGGCAAATGCTCCGGACGGTGCAGCGGTTTCGCTGCCCCATCCATTCCGATGAGAGCCTGTCCGCAGATGGCGCTGCCGTACACGGCGAGGTAGGTGAAGGGTTCGTGTACGGCGGCATCCGGACGGCTTTTGGCAAAGCACACGAAAGGCAACCCCGCACAAAGCACGCCCTGAGGGGCTTTACACGTAATCTGACGGCGCATCTTACGCACAAGCTTTGGGCGGTGCTGCCAAAAGAAAAGCGTATCCGAATCCCGCGGCCCGATGCCGACCGTACAGACTCACAGTTACCTGCATGCCTGCCGGTAAACAGCTTGTCGAATCGGCATTTCGGGCGATGCGGAATTCAGATACGCATGTCGAAAAAACAAAAGACCACAAACGAGTGGCGTTGTGGTCCGACTTCGATCAGTGGCTCAGTCTTGCTCTGCCGCGTGCTCTTCTGCGAGCTAAAACCTTTCTACCGTTCGCAGTGGCCATTCTCTTACGGAAGCCATGCACCTTTTTCCGATGAATCTTCTTCGGCTGATATGTTCTTTTCACAGTCGTTACCTCCTCTCTTTTTTCCGGCGGAAAATCCTCCGCACAGGCTGCTGGATTCCTACGAGGCAGCCCGCACGAATCCATTTACAATATATTATACTGCATCCCCCCGCATTTGTCAAGGATTTTTTGCAAAAAAATTTTCCGCAGGCGTTTTCCACAGAAATTGCGGAAAACCGCCGGAATTGCGTGGCGTTTGCGCCGCCGAGCTTTCCACAGTTTCCACATCCGCCCCATCTGGGGATTCTCTGCGGAAATTTCAGAGAAAAATCATAGTTTTCCACAAGAGAGGGGTTGATTTTCAACAGCGTTTATGGTATACTATTATATTATGGACTGTTGAAAATCTGGGCGGCACCGCAGAAGGTCTGTGCGGTGTTGCCCTTGTATTTCCAGCGCACCCCAGCAAACACGGAGTCTGCCGGCATTCTGGCACTGTCATTTTCTCCGGCCGGCTTTTCAATACAAGGAGGATTCTACCACTATGAACTCATTTCAAGAAGTCTTTTCCAGCGTCAAGCAGTACTGCCGGGAACAGGGCATTCCGGACGTTGCCGTCAACCTCTGGATCAACGCCCTCACCCCTGTCCAGCTGGACGGCAGCACGGCGGTCTTTACCGTGCAGTCATCCTTCCAGCGTGCCGTTGTGCTGGGCAACTACGAGGCCCTGCTCAAAGAGGCATTTTTCAATATTCTGGGCTTTGACGTGACACTGGACATTCAGGTAAAAGACGAGCCTGCTTCGCCGGCACCGGACGAGGAGCGGCCTGCGCCGGATTTTGACGACATCGCACGCCGCCACGAAGAGCTGGAACACACCTTCGAGGGCGCAAACTATGAATACACCTTCGATACCTTCATCGTGGGCGGCTCCAACGAGTTCGCCTACGCTGCCTGCACCGCCGTGGCAAAAGAGCCGGGCGTGAACTACAACCCCCTGTTCATCTACGGCCCCTCCGGTCTGGGCAAGACCCACCTGATGCACGCCATCGCCAACGAGGTCTGCAAGAATCATCCGGAGTACAAGATCATCTACGTCACCAGCGAGGAATTCGGCAACGACTTCATCTCCAGCATCAACGACAAGAACACCGCACAGTTCCACGACAAGTACCGCAACGCCGACGTTCTGCTCATCGACGACATCCAGTTCTTCACCGGCAAGGAGCGGATGCAGGAGGAGTTCTTCCACACCTTCAACAAGCTGCACGCCGAGGGCAAGCAGATCGTCATCACCTCGGACAAGCCGCCCAGAGAGCTGAAAACACTGGAAGACCGGATCCGCAACCGCTTTGAGTGGGGACTCATCACCGACATCTCCACGCCGGACTTCGAGACCAGAATCGCCATCATCCGCCGCAAGGCAGAGCTTCTCGACCTGTACATTCCGGACGACGTGGCAGAGTTCATCGCCAACCGGCTCAAGACCAACATCCGTCAGCTGGAGGGCGCTGTCAAGAAGCTGAAAGCGCTGAAGCATCTGGCCGGCTCCGCACCGTCCATCTCCATGGCGCAGAGCGTCATCAAGGACATCCTCAGCGATGACCAGCCGGTTCCCATCACCGTGGAGAAGATCATTGCAGAGGTTGCCGATGTGTACGGCGTTTCGCCGGAGGATATCCGCAGCAGCAAGCGCTCCAGCCAGATCTCCACGGCACGCAAGGTTGCCATCTATGTCATGCGGGAGATCACCCAGATGCCCCTTCAGGCCATCGGTACGGAGTTCAACGGCAGAGATCACTCCACCATCGTGTACTCCATCAGCAACATTGAGACGGCAATGAAACACGATGAGCATCTGAAACAGCTGGTGGAGGATATTATCAAAAATATCCGGAGTAAGAGCAGACCGTAACAGACCCCGTCACGCCCCGTGATTTTATCAAACAGAACACAAAACCCATCGTGCAGGGACAAAAACGCACTGCATCCGTGTGCCCGAAAAGGCTGATCCAACTGAGCGCAGTTGGCGAGGTGTTCTTAGAGGGCACGTGCCCTCTAAGTCGCCGTCCGCAGACGGCGAAACTCTCTGCGCCATGCTTTTGGCGCACGGAGAAAGGGACAAAAAGCGGCAGCTTTTCGAGGGCGGAACGGACGTGCTGCGAAATCACAGGAGCAGGCACAAAAATCATCGTGCAGGGACAAAAACACACCGCATCCGTGTGCCCGAAAAGGCTGATCCAACTGAGCGCAGTTGGCGAGGTGTTCTTAGAGGGCACGTGCCCTCTAAGTCGCCGTCCGCAGACGGCGAAACTCTCTGCGCCATGCTTTTGGCGCACGGAGAAGGTGGGTGAGAAAAGCGATAGCTTTTCGAGGGCGGAGCGAACAAGACCGCTCCGCCCTGTGTCCCGCTTGCAGCACTGCGACCTTGGAAACGTTCCGGTGGAACGTTTCCAACGGAATGTGCCCTGACGCAAATCTGCGGACACGGCACGCCGTGTCCCTACAGAGGATTGCAGGCTGTTTTCTGTGCCGCTGGGAATCCGTTTGCAATGTTCCACCGGGACATTGCAAAAATCAAGCCTTTCCTCTCTGGTTTCACACGGGGAGCGGTCTTGTTCGCTCCCCGCAAAAAGCTATCGCTTTTTGTCCCTTTCTCCGTGCGCCCAAAAGTACGGGCGCAGGGAATTTCGCTGTCTGCGGACAGCGACTTAGGAGGCTCCTCGCCTCCTAAGAACCTCTCGCCAGCTGCGCTCAGCTGGAGCAGCCTGATAAGGAAACAGTTCCGCAACGCTTTCTTTTTCTCTCCCGCTTTTTTCTGTCTGGCGTTTCCTGTGGAAACGTGGGATTTCTTTGAAAATCCTAGCTTTCCACCGCCTCTCCACAGAAAATTTCCGGTTTTCCACACCGTTTTCCACAAGCTGTGGAAAACCCATGTGGAGAAAAAATTTCGCCGTCGCAAGAGATTTCCCGGATGTGCCTTCTGCCGCTGTGGAATCTCCTGTGGAGGGCTGTGCAAAGGCGTTTCCACAGGCTGTGGAAACCGCTGCCGGCATCTGCCGGATTTTCCACGGATTTCTCCACAAGTTTTTCGTTTCCACTCCACAATCTTTCCACCATTCCACCCGCAAAAAATCTCTCCACTTCTCCACGATTTCTCCACAAAGAGTTCGTGGAAGAAAAATCTCCGCAGATTCCGGCAAAAATACGGCTTTCCACTTTTCCTGCCCCTCTATAACTACTACTAATTTTTTCATTCTATTGATTTCTATTTTCTGCAGCTTCGCTGCATTTCTAATAAAAACCCGTTTCCACAGGACACTTGCTGTGGAAAGCGTTCTCAGAGCGCAAATTTGTCTGACAAAAGGATGGATCGACCATGTTAAAATTCACTTGTAACCGCCAATCATTTTACACCGCCATCACCCACGTGGCAAAAGGTGTGTCGCAGAAATCCACAATTCCCGCACTGGAACGGTTGAAACTCCGGCTGGATCACGACAATCTGGAGCTGACCGGCTATGATCTGGAATTCGGCATCCAGCGCAGCATTGATGTGGAATCCGATGATGTGGGCGAATTTGTCATTCTCCCCCGTCTGCTCAGCGAGGCAGTCCGCCGGTTTTCCGGTGATACCGTGACCATGGAGGTGGATGACAACTATCTGGTGCGCCTTTTCTCCGAGGAGACGCAGTTCCAGATCTCTGCCATGTCGGCGGAGGAATACCCCACCCTCCCCAGTCTGGATCTCAACGCCGGCATGCAGATCGAACAGCCGGTGCTCAGCTCCATGATCCGCCAGACCAGCTACGCCGCATCCGTCAGCGAGGCAAAGCCGGTGCTCACCGGCGAACTTTTCGAGGTCACCAGCGATTCGCTCTGTGTGGCAGCCATCGACGGCTATCGGCTGGCAGTCCGGCAGGAGCCCATCTCCAGCGCCGAGGCATACCGCTTTGTCGTGCCCAAGCGCACCCTGCTGGAGGTTGCCAATATGCTGCGGGATGAGGCGGACGAGCTTTGCACCATCTCCGCCGACCGCCGCTATGTGGTCTTTGAATTCAACGGCTACACCGTCTTTTCCCGCCTGCTGGAGGGCGAATTCCACAACTACCGCAGCAGCATCCCCACGGCGTTCGAAACCGAGATCACCATGGATACCAGCGAACTCACCCGCTGCCTGGAGCGCTGCTCTCTGCTCATCAGCGGAAAATATAATGCGCCGGTGCGCTGCAAGTTCTCCGGCGGCTTTCTGGAAGTGTGGTGCAAGACGGGCATCGGCGAGATCAACGACCGGATCCCGGCGCAGATCAGCGGGCCGGATGTCACCATCGGCTTTGACAACCGCTTCCTGCTGGAGGCCGTGCGTGCTGCCGACTGCGACCAGATCCGCATTCAGCTCACCGGCGGAAACCGTGTGGCAAAGCTGGTGCCGCCGCAGGGCGAGAGCTTTATTTTCCTGCTGATGCCCATTCAGCTGCGCCAGTGATAGGAGGGATATCCCATGAAACAAGAGACAATGGAAGTCACCATTCAGACCGAGTATATCAAACTGGACTCTCTGCTGAAGTTCGCCGGCCTCTGTGATACCGGCGGATTCGCCAAGGAACTGGTGCAGCAGGGCGCTGTCCGGGTAAACGGCGAGGTCTGCACCATGCGCGGCAAGAAGATCCGCCCCGGCGATACCGTGGAAGTGGATCGCTTTCTGGTACACGTGACGGGTCAGGCATGAGGATCACCCGTCTGGAGGCGGACGGCTTCAAAAATCTCTGTGAGATCGCACTGGAGCCGGATGCCTCTTATAACCTGATCCTGGGCGAGAACGCACAGGGCAAGACCAACCTGCTGGAAGCCATCTGGGCGCTCACCGGCTGCCGCAGCTTCCGCGGCACTCACGAGCGGGATTATCTCCCCTTTTCCGGCGATACGCTGCGGGTGGAGGCAAAGTTTCAGGATGCTAGACGGCAGCAGTCTGTCCGCCTTGCCATGGCAAAGGGCAGCGGTGCGCCGGAGAAAAAATTCTGGTGCAACGATGTGCCCCAGCGGGGCAGCGGCAGTCTGTTCTCCGTGTTCCACTGCGTGGTGTTTACGCCGGAGGACCTGTCGCTGGTGGGCGGCGGGCCGGAACGGCGGCGGTCGTTTCTGGATCTGTGCAGCGCCCAGCTCTCCGCACCGGTGCTGGCGCTGGTGCGCCGGTATCAGCTGGTTTTGCAGCAGCGCAACGCCGTTCTGAAGCAGAAGCTTCCGCCGGAGCAGGCGTGCGCCATGCTGGATGTCTGGGACAGCCAGCTGTGCCGGCTGGGGGCGGAAATTGCCGTCCGCCGTGCCGCCTATGTGCGCCGGCTGTCAGAGGTCTGCGTTCCCCTGTACGGGGAGATCGCCGGCGGCAGAGAGAGCATTTCCCTCCACTATGCCTCCAGCATTTACGGACGAGATGCCCAGGAACACCTGCCGGAAAAGTCCTCGCCGGAGCTGGCGGCGCAGTATCTGGAGAAGATGCGGCAGTGCCGGCAGTCCGATCTGTTTCTGGGGCACACCGGTGCCGGCGTGCACCGGGATGACCTGCTGCTGTGCATGGACGGCAGACCGGCAAGGGAATTCGGGTCGCAGGGACAGAAAAAGAGTCTTGCCCTCGCTCTGAAGCTGGCGCAGGCACAGATCTACAGCCAGCGGCGGCGGGAATCCCCCATTGTGCTGCTGGACGATGTCATGGGCGAACTGGATGCCAGACGGCAGGCGGTCGTGTCCACCATCGTGCAGGAGATGCAGGTTTTCGTCACCACCTGCCATCCGGAATCCGTACTTTCCCCGGAGGGCGGAAGGCGGTTTTTGTTGAAAGACGGCAGGCTGGCGGACATGGCGGAAAAATAACTGCGCATCTGCGTGAATTTTAGTTTTCCACAGACTGTTGAAAACTCTGTGGAAAGTCTGTGCAGAGGTGTGAAAAAGTCGGAGGGTGCCGAAAAACAGAACTCGATTTTCAAAAATGCGGCTCTTTTGAAAGGGGTGATTCCCCATGGAATGGGGAAATGTCACGAAGTGACAAAAGGGATCGCTCGGTAAGAGATGGCAGTGTGCAGCACTGACTGAGGGATTCATTTTGTGAGATCTGAAACAGAAGCAAAAGATCTCACAAAAACCCCTCCGAGCGGCTTCGCCGCCCACCTCCCCTTTCAGGGGAGGCTCTCATAATCATTTAATCATTGAGCCGTTTGAAATACGCATACACCCGTTTCGGGAAGCGTCAGCGGAATACATGACCGCTGACAGGAGGGATAGAACATATGACAGAAGAAATGAAACAAAGCGCACAGAGCTATGACGAGAGTCAGATTCAGGTGCTGGAGGGGCTGGAGGCAGTCCGGAAGCGTCCGGGCATGTACATCGGCTCCACAGGTCCCAAGGGGCTGCACCATCTGGTCTATGAGATCGTCGATAACGCCATTGATGAGGCACTTGCCGGCTACTGCACGGAGATCACCGTGGACATCCTGCCGGAAAACGTGGTGCGGGTCACCGACAACGGTCGTGGCATTCCTGTGGGCATCCACCCCAAGGAGGGCATCTCCGCAGCAACCGTAGTGTACACCATCCTGCACGCCGGCGGTAAGTTCGGCGGCAGCGGATACAAGGTGTCCGGCGGTCTGCACGGCGTGGGCGCATCGGTGGTCAACGCCCTCTCGGAGTGGCTGAAGCTCACCGTGAAGGACGGCTCCCACGTGTATTTTCAGGAGTTCCACCGCGGCAATTACGACAAGCCCATTGCGGTCATCGGCGACACGACCGAAACCGGTACTGCCGTGGAATTCAAGGCAGATCCGGAGATCTTCACCGAAACCACAGAATACGACTTCGAGGTACTCCTCAAGCGTCTGCGGGAGCAGGCGTTCCTGAATGCCGGCATCCGCATCGTCTTTTCCGACAAGCGAAACGAGGCAGAGCCGCACACCGAGATCCTGCACTACGAGGGCGGTATCCGCCAGTTCGTGGAGTATCTCCAGAAAAAGCGTGGGCTGGAATCCCTGTCGGAGGATGTCATCTATGTGTCCGGCATGGACGGCGATTCCTTCGCCGAAATTGCCCTGCAATACAACGACAGCTATAATGACCTCATCCTCTCCTTCGCCAACAACATCCACACGGCGGACGGCGGTACCCACGAGATCGGCTTCAAGAACGCCCTCACCAAGGTCATCAACGAGTACGGCAAGAAGTTCGGGCTGCTCAAGGACGGCACCCGCCTGCTGGGCGATGATGTGCGGGAGGGTCTGACGGCGATCGTCTCCGTCAAGCTCACCGAGTGCGAGTTCGAGGGACAGACCAAGGGCAGACTGGGCAACCCGTCCGTGAAGCCGTTCGTGGAGAAGATGGTCTTTGACAAGCTCATGACCTACTTCGAGGAGAATCCCACCGTGGCACGTGCCATCTTCGACAAGAGCATTTCCGCACAGGTGGCACGCGAGGCTGCCCGCAAGGCAAAGGAGACTGCACGGCGCAAATCCGCCATGGAGAGCGCTTCGCTCCCCGGCAAGCTGGCGGACTGTTCCGAAAAGACCACCGAGGGCACGGAACTGTATATCGTCGAGGGCGACTCGGCAGGCGGTTCTGCCAAGGAGGGACGTGACCGGCGGTATCAGGCGATCCTCCCCCTGTGGGGCAAGATGCTGAACGTGGAAAAGGCACGCATCGACCGGGTATACGGCAACGAAAAGCTGATGCCGGTGGTCACCGCACTGGGCACCTCCATCGGCGAGGACTTCGACATTTCCAAGCTGCGGTACGGCAAGGTCATCATTATGGCGGATGCCGATGTGGACGGTTCTCACATCCGCACCCTGCTGCTGACGTTCTTCTTCCGCTTCATGCGTCCCCTCATCACCAACGGCAACGTCTTTCTGGCGCAGCCGCCTCTGTTCAAGGTGTCTAAGGGCAAGAAGTACAAGTACGCTTTCGATGAGGCAGAGCGTGACAGGTATATTGCCGAGTTCGCCGACGCCGACGGCAGCACCGCCAAGGTGGGCGTACAGCGGTACAAAGGTCTGGGTGAGATGAGCTCCGAACAGCTGTGGGAGACCACCATGAATCCGGAGACACGCTCCATGATCCGTGTGGACATGGAGGATGCCGAAAAGGCAGACGAGATCTTCACCATCCTCATGGGCGACAAGGTAGCGCCCCGCAAGGAGTTCATCGAAAAAAATGCACGCTACGTGCAGAATCTGGACGTATAAGGAGGGCGGACAATGGCAGATACTCAGACGCTCCCCGCCTTTCCGTGGTCTGCGCCCTACACCATTCCACGGGAATTTTATCGGGACGGGTTCACCGCCTTTCAGAAAAAGTACGTCCTCCGGCGCAGCTATGTGATGATGGCGCTCTTTGCCGTGCTCTTTGTGAGCTTTGTCATCTCCGCCGTCAATGACCCCACCAACCGCCTCGCCTACTTCCTGCTGGTGCTGTGTCTGGCAGCCATTTTTATGCTGTGGTACAACCCCAGAAAGCAGCGCCGGATGGTGCTGGAGGCAGTGCGGGAACTGGAGGGCACGGAATACACCGCCTGCTGCGACGGAAATGTGCTGCGCATCCGCATCCGGCAGAGTGAGGAGGAGAGCGAGCGCATCCCCGAATCCCGCATCATGCTGGCAAACGCCTATGTGCAGGCATTCGACCGGTTCTATCTGGTGTGCGACGGCAGGAAGATGTTCTACATCCTGCCGAAAACGGCGCCGGAAACCCCTGCGCCCCAGCTGCCGGAGGAACCGGAAGCATGATTGTTTCACGTGAAACAGTGGCGCTTGCCGGGTTCGGCAAAGTGAAATCCCGCTGGAAACGTTCCGCCGGAACGTTTCCAAGACCGCAGTGCTGCAAGCGGGACACAGGGCGGAGCGGTCTTGTTCGCTCCGCCCTCGAAAAGCTGTCGCTTTTCTCACCCACCTTCCCCGTGCGCCAGAAGCACGGCGCAGGGAGTTTCGCCGTCTGCGGACGGCGACTCAGAGGGCTTCTCGCCCTCTGAGAACACCTCGCCAGCTGTGCTCAGCTGGAGCAGCCTGACCGGATCACACGAATGCGGTTCGTTTGGTTTCTGCACGATGGCTTTTGTGCCTGCTGTAGGGACACGGCGTGCCGTGTCCGCTGTTATCCCCCATGTTTCACGTGAAACACTGAACCATACGACACAACCACCCCCAAAAGGGAAACAGGCGGAAGCTCCGCCGTGATAGGAAATATAGAATGATGGATAATAATACTTCAATGGAAAAAGAAAATTTCTTTACCAACGGAAAACAAAAAATTACCCCCATCGAAATTGGCAGAGAGATGCAGGATTCGTTCCTGCAATATGCGATGTCGGTCATCGTCGCCCGTGCCCTGCCGGATGTGCGGGACGGTCTGAAGCCGGTGCACCGCCGCATTCTCTACACCATGTTCGAAAAGGGACTGACCCCCGATAAGGCATACCACAAGTGCGCCGACACCGTCGGTGCGGTGCTGGGTAGCTATCACCCCCACGGCGATGCTTCTGTTTACGATGCGCTGGTGCGTCTGGCACAGAACTTCTCCATGCGGTATATGCTGGTGGATGGTCAGGGTAACTTCGGTTCGGTGGACGGCGACCCGCCTGCTGCTTACCGATACACTGAGGCGAGAATGTCCAGGATTGCGCTGGAAATGCTGACGGACATTCACAAGGAAACCGTGCCGTTCATCCCCAACTATGACGACCGTCTGAAAGAACCGGAGGTGCTCCCCTCCCGTTTCCCCAACATTCTGGTCAACGGCTCTATCGGTATTGCTGTCGGCATGGCGACCAACATTCCGCCCCACAATCTGGGCGAGGTCATCGACGGCATTCACGTGCTGATCCAGAATCCGGACTGCACCATGGACGAACTGATGGCGTGCATTCAGGGACCGGACTTCCCCACCGGCGGTATCATCATGGGCAGAAGCGGCATCCGTGCGGCATACGCCACCGGACGAGGCAAGATCACCCTGCGGGGACAGACCCACTTCGAAAAGGTGCGGGGCCGCCAGTCGATCATCATCACCGAGATCCCCTATATGGTGAACAAGGCACGCCTGATTGAAAATATCGCCAGCCTTTCCAAGGACAAGCGCATCGAGGGCATCTATCACATTCAGGATGAGTCCAGCCGTGAGGGGATGCGCATCGTGGTGGAACTGAAAAAGGACGCCAACGAGCAGATCGTCCTGAATAAGCTGTTCTCCTACACCCAGCTTCAGGACACTGTCAGCGTCAATATGCTGGCGCTGGTGAACGGCGAGCCGAAGACCCTGAGCCTGAAACAGATGCTGGAACAGTACCTGCAATTTCAGGTGGAGGTCATCACCAACCGCACCAGATTCGATCTGGAAAAGGCAAAGAAGCGTGCCCACATCCTCCAGGGCTTCGTGGTCGCCATCGACCACATTGACGAGGTCATCGCCATCCTGCGGAGCAGCAAGACCATTCCGGAGGGCAAGGAGCGCCTGAAAGCACGCTTTGCCGATGTGGATATGTCCGCCGTGCTGGATCGCAGCCAGTACGATGTGGACACCTACCATCTGGAACACAAGGTGGGGCTGACCGATGAGCAGGCGGATGCCATTGTGCAGATGCGTCTGGGCGCACTCACTGGCATGGAGCGACAGAAGGTCACCGACGAGCTGTACGGACTGGTGCAGAAGATCTCCGACCTCATCGACATTCTGGGCGACCGCAGCCGGGTGTACCAGATCATCGAGGACGACTTGCAGGAGATTCGCCGGAAATTCGGCGATGCCCGCCGGACACAGATCGAAACGGTGGAGGGCGAAGTGGACATCGAGGATCTGATCCCCGTGGAGGACTGCGTGGTCACCTACACCGACAGCGGCTATATCAAGCGCATCTCCGTGGATGCCTATAAGAGCCAGCGCCGTGGCGGACGTGGTGTCACCGGTATGAAGCAGCGGGAGGAGGATTTCGTCAGCGAGCTGATGATTAGTTCCTCCCACGCCAACATCCTGTTTATCAGTAATCTGGGCGTGATGTATAAGCTAAAGTGCTATGAGCTGCCGGAGGGCTCCAAGAACGCCAGAGGAACGAATATCATCAACCTCCTGCCTCTGAGCGCCGGTGAGAAGATCGCTGCCGTTCTCACCACGCCGGACTTCGACGAGGGCAAATATGTGGTGATGATCACCCGTGCCGGCAAGATCAAGCGCACGGCACTCTCCGCCTATAAGAATGTCCGCAAGAACGGACTCATTGCCATTGGTCTGGACGAGGGCGACGAGATCGCAGCGGTGCGCCTGACCAACGGCTCCAACCGGCTGTTTGCCGCCACCCGAAAGGGCATGGCGATCCGCATTGACGAAACGGACGTGCGTCCCATGTCCCGTTCGGCACACGGTGTCAAGGCGATCACCCTCCGTGGGGACGACAGCGTGGTTTCCATGGCGAGAGAGCGGAAGGGCGCTTCCCTGCTGACCGTGACAGAAAACGGCTACGGCAGACGGACGGCGCTGGACGAGTACCGGATGCAGTCCCGTGGCGGTCTGGGTCTGACCAACTATAAGGTGGACGCAGAGCACGGCGACGTCTGTGGCATCAAAGTGGTGGACGAGAGCGACGACCTGATGTTCATTTCCAGCGACGGCGTTATCATCCGCACCCCCTGCGACCAGATTCGCCTGATGGGACGTGTTGCCAAGGGCGTGCGTGTCATGCGTGTCAATGAGGGACAAAGGGTGGTTGCGTTCACCCGCACCGAGGCTGCGCAGGACGAAACACCGGAAGCAGACGCAGATGCATCGCTGGTAGAGTCCACAGCACCGGCAGATGCACAGAGCGTACAGCCGGAGGTAATCCCGCCGAAGCCGGAGAACAGCGCAGAATAATCGGAACGATGGGGAGAAGCTCCCGTTCCGGACAGCGGCGGGCGACTGCCGCTGTTGCTGTATCCGGGCGAAATTGTTTCACGTGAAACATTGGTTTGGCGGGATGTGTTTCTATAAATTATCGTAAACATTGCTGTGCAGAAACAGAGCGATTCTGTAATCGTTGCCTTATAAGGCTGCTCCAGCTGAGCGCAGCTGGCGAGGTGTTCTTAGAGGGCACGTGCCCTCTAAGTCGCTGTCCGCAGACAGCGAAATTCCCCGTGCCCATGCTTCTGGGCACACGGAGAAGGTGGGTGAGAAAAGCGACAGCTTTTCGAGGGCGGAGCGAACAAGACCGCTCCGCCCTGTGTCCCATCTGCTGTGCTCTGATTTTGGAAACGTTCCGGTGGAACGTTTCCAACGGGATTTCCGATGCCGGAACCTGCGGACACGGCACGCCGTGTCCCTACAAATGTACTCTAAGAACACCTCGCCAGCTGCGCTCAGCTGGAGCAGCCTGACGGGTTCAACGGCTCCGGTTCTTTTTGTCCCTGCACGATGGTTTTTGTTGTGCTCCTGAGTGCTTTCCATTATGTTTGCTGAAATTCAAATTTTTCCACCGAGAATCGAGGTGTCATATGACGTTATTTTGGTTCCTGCTTGCCGGACTATTTCTCCTCGCCCTCCTCTGGTTCTGCATCGAGCAGCACCTCCTCCTTGTGCGCCGCCAGACTATTTCCCTCCGGCGTTTGCCGCCGGAATGGGACGGGCTGCGTATTCTACAGATCACGGACATCCACCGGCGGGAGCTGGGCAGAGATCACCGGCGCATCGTCCGGAGCGCTGTGCGGCAGAAGCCGGACTGCATCGTCCTCACCGGCGATATCATCTCCCGTGATATGACGGAATACGGGGCGGTTTTCGCCCTGCTGGGGCAGCTCTGCGCCCTGTGTCCGGTGTATTTCTGCATGGGCAACCACGAACTTGACCTGCCGCCGGAGCGCTGGGAACCGCTGCGCCGTGGTATGGCGCAGGCGGGCTGCCGCATTTTGCGCAACGAAACAGCTGTGCTGGGGGACGGCAAAAAACCGCCCTTGTATCTGGCAGGGGCGGATCTGAGCGGTGGCGTCTACCGGGATGAGGAGCGAGGCTTCCGCCATCTGAAAGACTACACGCCGGCGCAGCTCACCGAGGCGCTGGGACAGCCGGCGGGCTGTACCATTCTGCTGGCGCATAATCCCCTGCTGCTGGACACCTATGCGGCGTGGGGGGGCAGATCTGGTGCTCTGCGGACACGTTCACGGCGGTCTGATCCGGCTGCCGCTGGCGGGCGGGCTGCTGTCGCCGGAACGAAAATTTTTCCCGAAATACGACAAGGGGCTTTATGAAAAGGCGGGCACGAAAATGTACGTTTCCGGCGGCATCGGCAAGCCACGCTTCTGGAATCCGCCGGAGATCAATCTGCTCTATCTGAAGAGCGTCCAGAAGTAGTACAGGATGCCGTACACCATGGAGGCGGCTGTGCCGTAGAGAATGACGGGACCGGCAATGGTGAAGATCTTCGTGCCGATCCCTAGAATCCAGCCTTCGGTGCGTGCCTCGATGGCGGAGGATACCACGCCGTTGGCAAAGCCGGTGATGGGCACCAGCGTGCCTGCGCCGGCGTGCTTGCCCAGTTTGGCGTACCAGCCCAGACCGGTGCAGACGGCGCTGACGGCAACCAGCCCGATGGAGATCCATGCGGAGGCGGTTTTCTGTTCCACCCCGCAAAATTCGGTGAGGATGTGGATGCCGGCTTCGCCAATGGCGCAGATAAGTCCGCCGATGAGAAAGGCGAGGGGGATGTTTTTCCACGCCTTGGATTTCGGGGCGGTCTGATCCTGCATGGTTTGATAGAGTTCACGGCTGATGTTCAATGCGATCACCTCAGTTCAAAATGCGTGTCTGTTTCGGGCACGCATTTATTGTTGCGCAGAAAGCCGGATTTATGCGGGAAATTGATACACGATAAGAGAAAATCCTAACGGCAAATATCAAAAACCATCGTGCGGAAACAGAGCGATTTTGTAATTGTTGCCCCATAAGGCTGATCCAACTGAGCACAGTTGGCGAGGTGTTCTTAGAGGGCGAGTAGCCCTCTGAGTCGCCGTCCGCAGACGGCGAAATTCCCTGCGCCATGCTCTTGGCGCACGGAGCAGGTGGGTGAGAAAAGCGATAGCTTTTCGAGGGCGGAGCGAACAAGACCGCTCCGCCCTGTGTCCCGCTTGCAGTTCTTTGATTTTGGAAACGTTCCGGTGGAACGTTTTCAACGGGATGTACCTTGACATAAACCGGCGGACACGGCACAACCTGTCCCTACAATGAGAACAAAACCTCTTGTCAGATTCGCTCGGTTGAATCAGCATTTTCGGGGAACATCGTTTCAAGACTGTTTTGTTTTTGGCTTTTGATATTTGGTTATTGGGATTTTTTGATATGTTTCGTAGGGACACGGCGTGCCGTGTCCGCCAATCCCGAGAAAGGAATAACCCGTTGGAAACATTCCACCGGAATGTTTCCAAAATTGCAGCACAGCAAGCGGGACACAAGGACGGAGCGGTCTTGTTCGCTCCGCCCTCGAAAAGCTGTCGCTTTTC
>UMGZ01077371.1_pt1 | contig 16907 bp, 10 predicted proteins | sample 1965421 | NCBI WGS metagenome assembly UMGZ01 (sample SAMEA4836087, study PRJEB28245) | human gut metagenome | biome: gut microbiome; material: fecal sample | place: Denmark | collected 2008
GAAAGAGGCCATTCGCCTCGAACCATCGGTCAACCCGTCGCTGACCGGTGCCGTCAAGGTGCCCGACGGCTCCATTGACCCCTTCCGCCTGACCATTGCCAACATTCTGGATGCACGTGCACACGGTGCCGTCACCCTGACCTATCAGGAAGTGACCGGCTTCATCCGCGAACAGGACCGCATCGTCGGCGTGCAGACCTATAATTCCAAGACAAAAGAGCGCGCGGAATTCCGTGCAGCCATCGTGGTCAATGCCTCCGGAATCTGGGGGCACCACATCGCCGGACTGGCAGGAGTAACCGTGAACATGTATCCTGCCAAAGGTGCCTTGCTCATCTTCGGACACCGCGTGAACAACATGGTGCTGAACCGTTGCCGTAAGGCTGCCGATGCCGACATCCTCGTTCCGGGCGACACCATCACCGTCATCGGAACAACCTCAACCCGCATACCCTACGAAGAAATAGACCACATGCATGTCACCGCCGACGAGGTGGACCTTCTGCTGACCGAAGGCGAGAAGCTTGCACCTGCCCTTGCAGACACACGCATCCTGCGTGCCTATGCCGGCGTCCGTCCGCTGGTTGCTGCTGACAATGACCCGACGGGACGAAACATCAGCCGGGGCATCGTCCTGCTCGACCACGCTTCACGCGACGGACTGGAAGGCTTCCTGACCATCACCGGAGGCAAACTGGTCACCTACCGACTGATGGCTGAATGGGCGACAGACCTCGTATGCAAGAAACTGGGCGTGAATGCCGTCTGCCGGACTGCTGACGAAGCGTTGCCCGGCTCCCGCCTCACGAAGGAAGAAGAGAAACGCTACCCTGCCGGAAACGTCTACCGTGCCGCCGAAAGCCGTCACGGAGAACTCGCCGGACAAATGGACCTGCATGATGCCTACGACAACAGCCTCGTGTGTGAATGCGAAGGCGTCAGCGTGGGTGAAGCCAACTATGCATTCCGCGCACTGGATGCAACCGACCTGGCTTCGTTGCGCCGCCGTACCCGCATCGGCATGGGAACATGCCAAGGCGAACTCTGTGCCTGCCGGGCTGCCGGACTGTTGGCTAAGGCGCACAATTGTACCGAAAAGGCCAAGCACGAACTGGTGGACTTCCTCAATGAACGCTGGAAAGGCATGTCACCGGTCGCATGGGGTGAAAGCCTGCGCGAAAGTCAGTTCTCGGCATGGGTCTACGAAGGGAATTGTCAGTTGGGAAACAATAAGAAGGAGGTAAAACCATGAAGTTCGATACTATCATCATAGGTGGCGGACTCGCCGGACTGGTCTGTGGCATCCGCCTGCAAGAAGGGGGACACAAATGTGCCATGGTGTCTACGGGACAAAGTGCCCTGCATTTCTCATCCGGCTCGTTCGACCTGCTCGCGACACTGCCTGACGGAACTCCGGTGGAACATCCGCTGGAAGCCATGAGCCGCCTGGAATCACCACACCCCTACGCACGCATCGGCGCGGACAACATAGCCCGTTATGACCGGGAATTTCCGGAAATGATGAAGCGTGCCGGCATCGGTCTCACAGGCTCTGCCACACGCAACCACTACCACTTCACCCCCATGGGGACGATGAAAAAGACCTGGCTGACGCTGGATGAATTCGTCACCTTCGACGAACCTTCGCGCTTGCCGTGGCACAGGGTGGTTCTCGTCAACTTCCCCGGTTTCCTGGACTTCTACACGAAGTTCATTGCCGATGAATTTGAGAAAGCAGGTGTGTCCTGTACTCCGGTACAAGTGACGCTCCCCTTCATCGAGAAGCTGCGTTCCAACCCGACGGAAATGCGCTCTGCCAACATTGCACGCACATTCGACTCCACCGGACACATCGACGAGCTGCTCCGTGAACTGAAACCGCATTGCGGAGAGGCTGATGCCGTGGTGATGCCGGCAGTCTTCGGACTCTCATCCCCCGCTCCGCTGGAGTACCTCAAGGAACAACTGGGCAAACCGCTGTGTCCGCTTGCCACCATGCCTCCCTCGGTGCCGGGCATCCGGATGCAACAACAGCTGACGAAGCACTTCGTCCATCTGGGAGGAACATTCATGCTGGGAGACACGGTAGACCGCGCCGACATCGAAAACAACGAGGTCAAAGCCGTCTACACCACCAACCACGCCGACATACGGCTTACTGCCGACCACTATATCCTTGCCACGGGCAGCTTCTTCAGCCGCGGCATCATCGCACGCCCCGACTCTGTCTACGAACCGATTTTCGACCTGGACGTCTTCTATGATGCCGACCGTTCAAAATGGTACGACGCCGACGTGTTCGCTCCGCAGCGTTACATGACTTTCGGTGTGATGACCACCGACAGCTTCCGTGCCCTGCGCAAGGGGGTCGAACTGACGAACCTGCATGCCGTGGGGTCCGTGCTCTCGGGTCACAACGCCCTGCACGAAGGCTGTGGCGGAGGCGTATCCATCATGAGCGCCCTGCATGTGACAGACAGTTTACTGAACGATAAATGAGGAAGACATGAACTTGCAACAATATAACATCAGCGAAAACAACTTCGAGCAGTGCATCAAGTGTACCGTGTGCACCGTCTATTGCCCGGTCGTACCGCTCAATGAAGACTTCCCCGGTCCCAAACATGCCGGACCGGATGGAGAACGGCTTCGCCTGAAGGACCCCGACTTCTTCGAGAAGTCACTGAAATACTGCCTGAACTGCAAACGCTGCGAGGTGGCATGTCCGTCGGGCGTACGCATCGGCGACATCATCCAGTCGGCACGCATCAAGCACAACACCGACACACCCAAGCTGCGGGACATGCTGCTTGCCAACACCGACTTCGTGGGCCGCATGTCGACTCCGCTGGCTCCGCTGGTGAACATGACACTGAAGCTGAAACCGGTAAAGGCAGTGATGGACTCTGTCCTGAAGATTGACCACCGGCGCGTGTTCCCGAGCTATGCCCGGCAGACGTTCGAGAGCTGGTACCGCAAGCATGCTGCCGAACAACAGCAGAACTTCCGCAAGCACGTGAGCTACTTCCACGGCTGCTATGCCAACTACAACTACCCCCAGTTGGGCAAAGACCTGGTGAAGGTCATGAATGCCGCCGGATACGGCGTACACCTGCTGGAGAAAGAGAAGTGCTGCGGCGTGGCACTGATATCGAACGGCCTCATCAACCAGGCAACCCGCCAGGGCAAACACAACATAGCCTCCATCCGCCGCTCGGTAGTGGAACAGGACATGCCCGTCATCGGGACCTCCTCGACATGCATCTTCACGCTGCGCGACGAATATCCCCACCTGCTCCACATCGACAATGCCGACGTGCGCGACCGTGTGGAGCTGGCGACCCGCTTTCTCTTCCGCCTCATCGACGAGGGCAAGCTCAAACTGGTCTTCCGCAAGGACTACAAGAAGCGCGTTGCCTACCACACCGCCTGCCACATGGAGAAGCTGGGATGGGGCATCTACTCCACGTCGCTGCTGCGGATGATTCCGGGACTCGACTTCGTAATGCTCGACTCACAGTGCTGCGGTATTGCCGGGACCTATGGATTCAAGAAAGAGAACTACCGGACGTCGCAAGGCATCGGTGCCCCACTCTTCCGCCAAATCGAATCGCTGGGACTCGACTACGTGGCAACAGACTGCGAGACGTGCAAGTGGCAGATCGAGATGTCGACTTCCGTCCCGGTGATGCACCCGGTGTCCATCCTGGCCGAGGCACTCGATGTGGAAGCCACGCTCCAGGCAAACCGGTAAGGTGCTTTCCCGACACAAGAACCATCAGACGAATATTCATTCAACACTCTATAAACTCATTAATACCATGTCATTTCTAACTCCTCCTCCTCACAAGCCCGAGTTGCCCAAAGAGCAAATCGACTCGACTTACAAGGCACTGCGATGGCAAGTATTCATCGGAATCTTCGTCGGCTATGCCGGCTACTACCTCGTACGCAAGAACTTCACGATGGCTATGCCCCAACTGGAAGAAATGGGCTACGAACATGCCGCCCTCGGCATCGCCATTTCAGCCAACGCCATCGCCTATGCGTTCTCCAAGTTCCTCATGGGCAGTGTGTCCGACCGCAGTGATGCACGCAAGTTCCTTCCGTTGGGACTGCTCCTCTCTGCTGGTGCTACCCTGCTGATGGGCACCGCCCTCGGTGTCTCCTCACTCGCCATGATGTTCATCCTCCAATTCTGCATCGGCTGGTTCCAAGGCATGGGCTGGCCTCCCTGCGGACGCGTCATGACCCACTGGTTCTCCATCAAGGAGCGCGGCACGAAGATGTCCATCTGGAACTGTGCACACAACGTCGGCGGAGCCTTGGTCGGCCCGATGGCTGCCTACGGACTCATCTGGTTCGGCGGCTGGCAGGAAGGCACGTTCTGGTTCCCCGGAATCGTTGCCATCATCATCGCCCTCATCGCGTATGCACTGATTCGTGACACGCCGCAGTCATGCGGATTGCCCTCCATCGAGAAGTACCGCAACGACTACCCGAAGAACTACAGCGCCAAGAGCGAGGAAGTGCTCACCACGAAGGAAATCTTCTTCAAGTACGTGCTGAACAACAAGACACTCTGGTTCATCGCCTTTGCCAACGCTTTCATCTACATGGTGCGCTATGGCTGTCTGGACTGGGCACCGACCTACCTGCAGAACGTCAAAGGCTATAATCTGAAAGACATCGGTTGGGCTTACTTTGCCTATGAGTTTGCTGCCATCCCGGGCACGATTCTCTGCGGATGGTTGAGCGACAAGGTCTTCAAGGGACGCCGCGCCATCACCACGATGATTTACATGGTGCTGGTAGCCGCCTTCATCCTCATCTACTGGTTCACCCCGGCAGGTCACCCGATGCTCGACACCATCTGTCTGATTGCCATCGGCTTCCTGATTTACGGTCCGGTGATGCTCATCGGCGTACATGCGCTTGACCTGGCTCCGAAGAATGCAGCAGGAACAGCAGCCGGTCTGACCGGTTTCTTCGGCTACTTCTTCGGAACAGCTCTCCTGGCAAACATCTGCGTCGGCTTCGTTGTCGACCACTTCGGATGGAACTGGTATTTCATCCTGATGCTGGCAGCTTGTACCCTCGCCTTCCTCTTTATCAGTTTCACCTATAAAGAAGAACAATATCTGGTTAAAGGTAAATAAATCTCAAATCGGGACGACGGCATTCTGACAACCGTCGTCCCCCCTCCCTCCCCAAAAACGCATTACTAATTCAATCTAATATCAACAACTATGTTTGGAAATCTGATCCGTTTAGGCCTCACTTGCAGTGTTGCCATGGCTATGTTCGCGTCCTGTGAACACCAAGACTTTACTAACACCTACGAAGATGTTGACCGCGTGCAAGTGAATCACATCTCCGACGAAATGGCCAAAGTGAGAGACTATGTCCCTCGCATGGCAGTCATCGCCCACCGTGGCTCTACATTCTGGACTCCTGAAGAAACTGAGGCTGCTTATCGTTGGGCTCGTGAAATGGGCGCCGACTATCTGGAAGCAGACTTGCAATGCTCAAAAGACGGAGTCGTACTGGCACTTCATGACGACAACCTCAGCCGTACAACAGACATTGAAGACGTATACGGCGAGAGTTTCCCGACCGAAGTACGGCGTGCATTCTATAAAAAGCACTACAAAATGACTGATGCACAGGCAGACGCTCAGATCGAAAAGGATAAAGCTGCATTTGTTCCTTACTACGCCAAATCATATATGTACGAAGAACTGTTGGCACTGGATGCCGGCACATGGTTCAATGATGCTTCTCCCGAACAGGGCCGTACAGGTTTCTCTGCACGTGGCGGTGTACACCAATACATCTCGGCCCTGGCTGACTTGATCAACTATGCAAAAGGCAAAAAGCTGGACCGTGAGAATGGTACAGGTGAACGTATTTATACAATCACAAAGACCGGAGACCCGAACTCTTACACGGAAGGAGACAAACTGGTCTATACATTCAGCTATGTCAATGATGACGTGGACAGCGGTAACCGCCCGGGTATCTACATCGAGTTCAAGGAATCATGGCTGAACCCGACAACTTTTGAAAAAGACGTTTATCAGGAATTGGCAAAGTATGACTATAACATCATCGAAAAGCCCTCGACTGAAACAGCTTTCTATAAGGATGGTAAAGTGAATGTAGGTAATACCAACGGTCGCGTTATCCTGCAAACCTTCTCGCTGGAAAGTCTCCGTCGTACAGGAGATGTGTTCCAAGGCAAAATTCCCATGTGCTTCCTCTTCTGGGAAGGCACGGCTGCAACAGACCTTATCTATGACACCCCGTCAGGTTATGCATCCTTCATCAACTTGGGATTACAGCACAAAGCTCACATCATCGGTCCGAGTATCGCCGGTGCTCCCAATAATTATCCTGAAATGAACGCTCCGTGGCAAGCTTATCTTATCAAGAAGTCCGGCATGCTGAACCACCCGTATTCATTCGACTCCCGCGAACAGATGGGCAAGTATTTCGGTGAATACAACTGGGGCAACGAAGGCGGCTCTCTCTTTGAACCTCCTTATCTCGACGGCGCATTCACCAACCGTACAGAGTTGACCCTGCAATATTTCATCGACAAAGGCGTACGCAACAAAGACGCCGTACAGACAGTGCCCGATCCTCGTCAGCTCTTGGACAAACTGGGATATGTGAAGTAACGAATACTAACCTCTTAAACGACAAAAAACAATGAAAAGACATATATTATTCTCGACCCTGGTTGCTATGACTCTTGCCGGCACAGCCGTAGCACAAGACTTCGATACCAACCCCGTCATCAAATACGAGAACAAGGAACAGAAGGTGAAATTCACCGTCGGTGCCCGTTTCATGGCTGATGCCGCTTATTACCACACGGACTTCACACCGTTGAAATCAGGTGTAGCCATCACCGACTCGCGTATCCGTACCTCCATGACATACGACAACTGGTACTTCTATGCAGATTTCGATTTTTCCAAGGGTAAGTTCTCCCAAAAGAACATCTTCCTGCAATATACGTTGAAGGATACAGACATGTGGAACCACTCGTTCAAAGCTGGTTACTACAACAATCCTTCAACCATGGCAAACAACACCAGCCGTGGCAGTCTGCACTTCATTTCACGTGCCGCCTCTTCAAATGCTCTTTCAGCCGGACGTGAACTGGGTGTCAGCTACAAAGCATACAACAACAACTTCTTCTTCAATCAGGGAGTCTTTGCCGAAAACAAGTACAATGACCAAGTGGACGGCTATCAAGGAGTGACTTTCGGCGGCCGTTGGTTATGGCGTCCGGTGAACGACGAAGACCAGACATTCCACGTTGGTGCGACCTTCCGCTATGCACGTATCAATACAGGTGAAGAAGATGGCAATGTATTGAAGACCAACCTGAAGTTCGGTTCTACCATGCAGACTTACGTAGACGACTTCCACTTTGCAAGTGCTGAAATTCCTTGGGCAAAGAATGTGTTTGATGCCGGTGCTGAAGCACTCTACCGTACACCCAAATTCTTTGCACGTGGCGAATACATGTACAAGCACGTCACCAAAGACCGTGACGACATGACTCTCTTCATGAACCAGCTCGGTGGCAGCCAGTCATGGACTACCTTGGAATCATGGCAAGCAGGCAATCCCCTGGCTTCAAACAGCTTCCACGGTGGATACGTAGAAATGGGTTACCAAATCTTCGGCAATGGCTACAAGTATGACAATGGAGAAGCTTTGCTGAAAGGTTGGGATGGCCGCTCACTGGAAATCGTTGCCCGTTACAATTACCTTGGAATGAATGACATTAAGGACGGTGAGTTCTATTTACCGGGACGTGACCAGTATTATCCGACGGGTGAAGTACAGGATTATCCTGCCAAATCTACCAGCATCGGTGGTGGCAACATGCACTCCGTAACACTTGGCGCCAACTATTCATTCAACAAATACGCACAAGTGTTATTGGAATACACCTACAATCGCCTCGATCGTGATAAATATCAATACGACAAGAACATCCATACCGTTCAGGCACGTTTGCTCTTCTCGTTCTAAAGAGACAATCTCTTGCCGCGAGGCAACAGTTTTCAATAGGTAATCCAACCAATAAGACAAGTGAGAATAAGAAGCTAATAGATATATCTCTCCAACCACTCATACTACTTTTTTAGCACACTTTCTATTCTCACTTCCGTAAATCTTTTAGGTCATGAGTTGAAAAGGGATACGTCCAGTCGCCAGACAACGTATCCCTTTTCTTTGTTTGCCTTCCTCCGAACAGCATCATAAGGCAAACTCCTGAATTCTCTACTTCTGACAATCGAACGAGGCATTGCAAACGACTTGTATCCTTAACTAACTCGTTACTTGCCAGCTATAAATTGAACTTGAGAAAGTGGAAGTATAAACATAAAAATTAAAAAATACTTTGCTTTGCAGGATTTTATTGCTTTATTTGCGTAAAGTAATTGCATATTGATTATATCAAACACATATAGAAATGAGCAAGACTACGGGAAACAAAATCGTTGTATCTAAAAAAGGCAAAACTTTTATACTATCTGACCGAAAGACAGGTAAAAGTCTGTATCATGTCGTAGATACTCCTATCTATGAGGCATTCGATTTGGACACGCCATTTCTATCCGGTATGGGCAGTGCCTTCAATGTCAGTGGTAATTATTACTCATTCCGGAAATATCTCGCTAAAAACAATGACTACCAAGCCATCGCTTCCGATTGGAAAAAAGTTGGTATATATCTGATTGAAGCATTATCTCTCTTTAACCATAAATAAAAATGGAGCCAAGCAAAGAAACAAAAGCAAGTGAGGGCAAAACAGAACTTGAACAGCATGAAAAAGATGTTCTGGAAGACCTGGAAGACGAGGGCATTGAGATGCCTACGAACGTGACTGAAGTCTTAGATTCATTACCTGAAGAACAAAAGCATGTCATTGTACGAGCATTATACGCCGTGGGCAAATCCTCTTCATTCAGAGGTCCCTTACCTCCACCTGAAATATTAAAGGGATATGAAGAAATTCTACCAGGTGCGTCTGAACGAATACTTAAAATGGCAGAAAAACAACAAGACCACCGCATTGATATTGAACGTACTATTGTAGACCGGCAAACTAGACAAAGTGGAAATGGACAAATATGGGGTGGTATTCTAGCCGCATTATTTGGACTTATTGCACTGGTTCTCGGCTATACCGGACATGATATCTTGGCAGGAGGAATTGCTACGACTACAATCATTTGCTTAGCTATCATCTTTGTATTGCATAAAGCTCCAACAAAAAATATAAAAAATGAAGAAGATGTATCAGATGATGAATCCTGAAGCTGATATATACTGAGAAGCAGAAAGCCGAATCAACTCTTCAGTTGATAATCAACGAATAAACAAGGGATACGTCCAGTCGCCAGACAACGTATCCCTTTTCTTTATTCGCCTTCCTCCGGACAATGCTACACATGTCATCTTATATTTTTGAACATTTACTGAATACCACTATCTATTGACGATTATTTCATCTATTCCTGGAATCATGATAAGTATTCATTGCTCGTTGATTATCAACACCATGTGGTTAAAAAAGCTCATTTACTATTGAATAATAGCGAGAATTTTAATGATACATTTTATGCTTATAGGTAAAAGCTGTATCTTTGCATCATTAGAACCCGCCAAGCCTCTCAACGATGCTCAAATCGGCGGGTCGTTTTTTTATTACACATAAATGGATAAAAAGCGGATTTATTATCGCTTGTGCATAATCCGATATTTTCTCTCTTCGATTTCTCCTAATAACAACTTCAATGAAAAACTTTTGGAACTGTTGACAAATTTCCCATCCGTAGATATAGCAGCAATGGGATTTAATAAAGAATGGAAAGATGAAGATTTATGGAAATAACCGCATCTCTCATTTTGTCAATAGATTTTCTTCAACTGATGAAGCTATACCATAATTCTGCCACACCCTCCGAACATTTGCGTTTGGCCAAGCAAACACAAGCCTTCGAACGGACAAACACAAGCGTTTGACCTGACAAACTAATTGGTTTGATATAGGTAAATATCATACTCAGCCTATCAAAGTATTATACTTAGCTTAGAAAGGTATTATACTTAGACCACCTAAGTATTATACTTAGGGTGCCTAAGTATAATACTTTGGTCCATCAAACTACTATGTTTGTCAGGTCAAACACTTGTGTTTGGTGAATCAAACTAATGTGTTTGGTGAATCGAACACTTGTGTTTGCCGCGATAAAGTCTGGAAAACGGAAGGAAACTCGACAGTCAGAGGCTTTGAAACATACCAAAGGCGTAAAGACACGGAACGGACATACATCCGGTCCGGTGACTTTACGCCTTTGTGCATCAATCGCCTTCGGTCTTCCTCAGACGTCAGCGGTCATACTCCGGCATGGGGTTGAAGCTGATGACGCGTTCCGGTACGGGGAAGATGTAACGCGGGTCATTGGGTGGAAGCGTCCAGGAACCATCGTTTCCGGCAGTGTGGGTGATGGTCTTCGCAAACCAGGACTCGCGGTTCATCCGCTTCAGGTCGATGAGACGGTAGAGGCCTACGAAAGCGAACTCACGACGGCGCTCGTCGATGACCAGGCGGAGCACCTCTTCACGCGACAGTGACGTCGGTGTGGCATAGTGCACATTGTTGCGGATACGCTTGTCACGCAGGGTGTTCAGACGTTCCAGGGCACGGTCGACATCGCCTACACGGGCTTCACATTCGGCTGCGATGAGGTAGATTTCCGGCGTCCCCAGACCCACGTTCATGTCGACATACGGCATGTAGGTCGTAAAGCCGCGGAAGTAGTCAGGACGTCCTCCGTTGATGGTACGGTCGCACGAGTCGGTGCAGTAGTACAGCTCCTTACGCATGTCTGCCTGCCCCTCCGTCAGGTCCTTGCGGAAGGTCTCCAACAAGTCGTCGGAAGCCGCCACTACGGCGAAGAGGTAGGAAGTGTTGTTCGGCGTACGGGTATAGATGTTCTCTTCATTGTCCTGCGGGTCGGGATACTCCTCGCCGTTGTCGCTACGGACGATACGCCCGAACGTGCCGTGGTCGAGCACCTCATATTCCGTCAGGTCGATGAGGTAAGAGTTGGACTCCAGCGCGGCATTAGCATTCGTCAGTGCCTCCTCATAGCGGCCCATGTAGAGGTACATCCGTGAGAGGAACGCCTGGCCTACACTCTGGCTGGGAGCGAACGGATGGTTCACCACCTTGGCGAGACAGGGAACCGCCTCATTCAGGTCTTCCTCTATCTGACGGTAGACCTCCGCCACGCTGGCACGCGGATATTGTTCACCCGTCATCACCTCGCTCAGCACCAGAGGCACGCCATAGTCCGTGTCGGCAGTCTCGGCGTCATAATGGTTGCCGTAGAGATTGACCAGGTTCAGGTATTCGAAGGCACGTCCTACGAGCGCCTCGCCCCACACGCGCTTCCGGTCCGTATCCTTGCCGTCGGTCGTGGCAAGCACGTTGTTGATGATGGCATTGTAGGTGAAGATGTGTTCATAACCGTCGTTCCAGATGGCGTCGTCGTCACTGGGCAGGAAGATGTCGCCCTCGGCAAACGAGTAGGCGTTGCGCATCTCCTGGCTCTTGTCCATGTAGTCGAAAGAAGTATAGTTGGTCACCGCCCCGGTCGAAGCGTTCGTGTTCTGGATCTCGCCCCGTCCGGTGAGACGGATGTCGTCGGTGAAGAACAAGGGATACACGTCGAGCGAACGATAAAGAGACTGACCGTTGAGCAACATCTGATAGTCACTGAGTGTCTCGGGGATCATCTCGCCCTTGGGCTGGTTGCCCAGCCAGTCGTCGCATGCCGCCAGCGAGCACACCATGCCGGCACATGCCAGGTATTTCATTATAGTCTGTTTCATCATTTGTCTGTTCGTTTAGAAGTTTAGCGATAAGCCGAGAGTCCATGTCGGCGGGATGCGGTAGCCGCGCGAGGGCGACAGTGTCCGTCCGCTCCACACCTCGGGGTCGAGGTGGCGCTTGTTGGCAGCCCAGTAGAAGAGGTTCTGCACCTGGAGGCTCACACGCAGGTTCTCGGCATAGAACTTGTTGACGAGCACCTTGGGGAAGGTGTATGAGAGGGTCACGTCGCGGAGCTTGATGTAGTCGCCTTTCTGCACATGCTTGTCGGCAGCCGACCACAGGTACTCCGAGTAGGTGTGGCTCGTGCCATAGAGGAATGCCGGAGCCATGTCGGGGTCCTTCTCATCGCCCGGCTGTTGCCAGAACTTCAGCCTTCCGCGGTCCACCACGCCTGCATAGTTCAGCACGGGGTAACGGTTCCACAGGTAACCGGCTGCCACGTCACGCAGGACATGTCCGCCATAGTAGACAAACATGAAGTCAAGGTCAAAGCCTTTATACGACAGGCGGTTCTGCAAGGCTGCCGAGTAGGGAGGGTCTGCCGTTCCGGCATACTTCAGGTCTTCCGGTTCCAGCTCGCTGTAGGACTTCACGATGGTGCCGTCTGCCTTGTAGGCTGTCGGGTATCCCTCCTCGTCCAGTCCGGCATAACGGATGACCCACATGGCATTCATCGGCTTGCCTTCGCGGTTCTGCAGGCTGTAATAGTAGTCCATGGCCGAGGAGCCGCTCGCCTCCACACGGGTCAGCTTGTTCTTGTTGTAGCTGAAGGTGAAGTTGGTGGTCCAGGAGAAGTCGCGGCCGACGAAGTTCCTGCTTTCCAGGGTCAGTTCCACACCGCGGTTGTACATCTCGCCGTAGTTGAGCAGCAGCGACGGCCATCCGGTGGTGGGGTCGGTCTGCCGGTTGCCGAGCAGGTCGGAAGTCTTCTTGTTGTAGAACTCCAGCGTACCGTTCAACCGGTGTTTGAACAGGCTGAAGTCCACTGCCAGGTTGAACACCTTGGTCTTCTCCCAGCGCAGGTTCGGGTTGGGCGGTGTGCTGATGACGGCGTATGTCTCGTTGGTGTAGGAGTTCGGACGGCTGCTGACCGAAGCAATCATATAGGGACTGGTCACGGTGGTGGTGTTTCCGTTGATACCGTAAGTCGCACGCAGCGCCAGTCGGTCAATCACGTTCCAGTCCTCCAGTGCCACATACTGTGCACCTGCCGACCACAAGGGACGGTACTTGTACTTCGGGTCCATGCCGAAGAGGTTCGACTGGTCGATGCGGACGCTCGCCGTTCCTGTCAGCCGACGGTCAAAGGTGTAGGAGGCATTGGCATAGAAGGAGACGTAACGGCGGTCCACGTAAGAGAACGAGTCGCTCGCCGAGTCATAGTAATAGTAGTTGCCTGACACCGACTGCGTCCCATTGATGCCGTTTGCCGCCTCGATCTCGTCCATCAGCGTATAAGCCAGGGTCATGTCGTCATAGCCCACCTTGTTGAGCGACGTCGCCTGCGTCACGACTTTCCGCCGCTCCGCACCGAGCAACGCCTGTACGCTGTGGCGTCCGCCGGTGAAGTCCTTGTTGAAGTTGAGCTGCATACGGAAGGTGTATGACTTCTTCTTCTGCCAATTCTCGTTCATCCGTCCGCCGACAGGGAAGTAGTGGGTGATGGCCCCGTTGTCCTCGATGACGGTGGCATCGTTGATTTCCGACTTCACATCGTAGTAGTCCTTCGAGTAGTACTGCTTGTTATAGACGCTGGTGTTCTCCGTCTGGTAGAGCACGTCGAGGTCCAGTCCCTCCATGAACGTGAGCTTCATGCCGAGGTTGATGTTGTAGTACTTGGACTCATAGTTATAGTGTGCCTTGTCCATCTCGTTGACGGGGATGTAGGTCTCGTCCTGCAGGCCCAGCTCGTTCAGGCGGTCCAGCTCATACTGGCTCTTGCCCATGTACCATTGCGCCGGGGTGCCGTCCTCGTTGTACAGCATGCGGTAGGAAGGACCGGAATAGAGGTTGCTGTACGCCGAGAAGCCGTTGTCATAGCTCCGGTCCACATTGCTGGTGAGCAGGCCGACGTTCACACGCATCCACTTGAAAAAGTCGAACTGGTTCTTCAGGTTGACGCCGATGCGCTGGGTCGACTGTTCCTTCTCGTAAGGCAGGTTCTCCTCGTAGTTGGCGGAGAAGGCATACTTGTAGATGTCCGACCCTCCGCTGAAGGACAGGTTGTGCTGGTGGGTGATGTCCGCCTTGCGCAGCAGGCTCTTCAGCTGACCATAGCGGTCGAGGCTGCGGTAACGGTCCATCTCGGCATTGAAGTCCGCCTCGCTGATGACGCCCTGCTCCTTCTTATAGAGCAACGTATAGACCTCGTTGTACGAGCTGCGCTCCGTCAGGATGTCGTTCACACTGTTGTGCTTGAGTCCGAAGAGGGTCTCCTGCAGGTCGACCAGCTCGGCACTCGACGTGAGATTCAGGTAGTCGCGGTCGGGCAACGGCTCGAACTTGATGCTTCCGTTGTAGCTGACACGGGTGCGTCCGTCTTGTCCCGAGCGGGTTGTGATGACGATGACGCCGTTTGCCGAACGGGCACCGTAGATGGAGGCTGCGGTCGCATCCTTCAGGACGGTCACATTGACAATGTCTGATGGGTTGAGGGCTTCGATGTCGCCTTCAAAGGGAATGCCGTCGACCACATAAAGCGGAGTCTTCTCTCCTCTGAGGGTAGAGACACCACGGATCTGCGGCGTGCTGCCGGGCGTATGCTGCAAACCTGCCACCATACCTTCCATACGGTCCAGGATGTTGGTCTGCAGTTTCCCCTGCATGTCTTCGGGAGTAATGACAGAGAATGAACCGGCGGCACGCTCCTTGGAGATGGTCTGGTAACCGGTCACCACGACTTCGCTCAGCTGGGTGTCGTCGGCATGCAGGGAGAGTTCCAGGAAGGTACGTCCCGGTCTGACCGGTTCCTCGATGGTTTCATAGCCGATGAACGACACCACCAGGATTTGCCCCGGAGCCACCTTCAACGAGAAGCGTCCGTCGATGTCGGTCACCGTTCCTATCTTATTGTTTCCTTTCACATAAACACTGGCCCCGGGCACCGGGTCACCATTTTCATCACGGACCACTCCAGTGAGGGTCATCGTCTGCTGGGCCGCCTCCATGCCTGCCGCTACAGGCTCATGCAGAGACGCTTCACCCGGCATCGGCACTGTCAGTGCCAACATGGAGAAGAGCGCAAAAATCTTACCCCCCCCCACGGGTTTTCTAAAGCTGTTCATACAGGTTCTTGTTTTTGATTATGATTGTTTTTCTTGATTCATTTCCGCTTTGCCGCAGGCTTCGGCTTCAGCGCATCGGGGCGCATCGAGTAGGTCTTCTTGCCTTGTGCAGGTTCAGCCAGCAAGGCAGACGGCACATTGGCTCCTGCCGGCAGACGCTTCAGGAGCTTCTCCAGGGCGTCGGCATATTCCTGGTGGATGAAGGCATCGTCGCGGTCACTCTGGTTGTAGGCGATGTAGCGGAGGTATTCCACACACTTGTTGAACCACACGTCAGGCAGTTCCTCGCTACCGTAGCTCAAGCGCACCATGTACTTCAACCGCCCGATCAGCTTCTGCTGGTCGACCTGCGGATCCGCTATCAGTGCATCGATGCGCCGGATGGCGTCGTCATAGTTCTTCTGACGGATGGCATCGTTGACGCGAATCAGTTCGCAATTGAATGCCTTCCCTTCGAAGTCGCACAATGCCTCAATGACGGCAAGGTCACCGTAGGTCGTCTCTTTCGCCAGTTTGGCATCGACTGCCTCCTTGCCGAGCAAGGCACAGTAATCGGCATAATGGTCCGACAGGTCTTTCAGGTAAGGCGTCATGCCTGTGATGACCTCCACAAAGACGGGCCATACATCGTCATCCGACAGCTTGGCTTCCCCCTTCATCAGTTCGTCAAAGGCAGCCGTCACATTCTTGTGCGCATAGATGGAGTGTTCGTAACGGATGTAGTCAAGCAGGAAAGCCCGTTCACGGTTGCCTGCAGCATACTGTTCCTCCAGGTAGAAAGAGCGCAATTCGGGCGTCAACGCGCTACGTCCCGTGCGGATAAACTGCTCCCCCGTCTGACGGCTGCTGCTCCGGTGTACCATCTCCCCGGTAGCAGGGTCCACGAAGGCATAGGTCGGATAGCTCCTTACGCCATACTTTCGGGCAAGTTCGACTCCTTCCCCGTGCTCCGCGTCAATCTTCGCGCAGACAAAGTGCTCGTTGTAGAACGCACCGACGTCCGGCAATGTAAACACGGTCTGTGCCATGTTCAGGCAGGGACCACACCATTGCGTGTAGAAATCAATAAAAATAAGCTTGTTCTCGGCTTTCGCCTTTGCAACAACCTCTGCCCATGACTGATGGGTGAACCGGATGCCCGGTTCCTGTTCATCGCTCACCTGCATGATTTCAGCCGGCACCCCTAATGTGGTCTCGGCGCCCCTAACGCCGGAAGCCAATGCCGCTACAGTCAAAAGCATGCAAGCCTTTGAGCATAACATTCTTTTCATCAATGTACAATTTTATAGTAGGTTCTTTTTCTTTGTATATTTATCGTTTAGCCTATTTATATCCTGCATCGCTTTCAGGTATATTCTTTCCGAGGCTAAAATCTGACAGATTCAAAGATAATCCGTCTGTTTAGCATTTATGTTGTGAGTGCAAAAGTAACATTTTTTCCTATTCGGAAGATTATTTACCCTAAAAAACATTCAGCTGTCACAAAAACAGTTACGAGCCCCCTCGCATCGGGGCATCCCTGCGGCGCACGTTTTCAACTTACGCCCTCCCTGTCATCGCGCATAATAAGGTATATATCCCCCTGCCGACCTGCCACATCGGGCAAGCATTCAGTGTCACAGAGCCAGTCCCATAATCTACAATTATCCTTACATTTCATGCTCATTACAAAAACAGGGGCTTCATTGACC
>UMGZ01077293.1_pt1 | contig 16902 bp, 10 predicted proteins | sample 1965421 | NCBI WGS metagenome assembly UMGZ01 (sample SAMEA4836087, study PRJEB28245) | human gut metagenome | biome: gut microbiome; material: fecal sample | place: Denmark | collected 2008
ATGGGTTTGGGAGCGTGGAGTTCGCGGAACTTCGGTCGGCACGGGAGTTGCCGGATCGTGTGAAGGGAATGCGCGGTGAATTGCGGTGACCGAAGAAGCTGATTATCGCTGCAAGCGGGAAATAAGTTTTACTCTAAATCAAGGAAGTTATGAAACCGGTTACACTTTTCTATCAGCCCCGGTGCCCCTTCTGCAAGAAGGCGCTGGGCTATCTGGAGGAACTGCAGCGGCAGGAACCTTACGGCCGCATCGAAATCAGGATGATCGACGAACTGGCCGAACCCGAAGTGGCCGACCGTTACGACTACTATTACGTACCGACATTTTACGTCGGGGACAAGAAAGTGCACGAGGGCGGTATTATGCCCGACGAGGTGGAGGCCGTACTCCGTATGGCCCTCGACGAGCGATAGGCGGAAAGCCGTTTTTGCGGAAAAAGGAATGACAATCTAAAGAATGTAGAAATAGTTATGGAAAGAGAAATTGCCAAAGGCCTGCTCTCGATCGGTGCGGTATTCCTGCGCCCCGAGCAGCCGTTTACCTGGGCGAGCGGTATCAAAAGCCCGATTTATTGCGACAACCGGTTGATTCTGACCGCCCCCGAGGTGCGGAAGAAGGTCGAGGCCGCGATTGCGGAAACGGTGAAGGCGAAATTCCCCGCGTGCGAGGTGCTGATGGGAACATCGACGGCAGGCATCGCTCATGCGGCCATCGCCGCGACGATCCTCGACCTGCCGATGGGATATGTCCGCAGCGGCTCGAAGGATCACGGTCGGGGAAACCAGATCGAGGGCAAACTCGAAAAGGGCCAGAAAGTCGTGGTAATCGAAGACTTGATTTCGACGGCGGGATCGTGCATCGAAGTGGTCGAGGCGTTGCGTGCGGCGGGTGCCGAGGTGCTGGGCGTGGTGAGCATTTTTACGTACGGTATGAAGAAAGGGTTGGTGCGGCTTGCTGCAGCCGACGTAATCAACCATAGCCTTTCGAATCTCGATGCGCTGGTCGAAGTAGCGGCCGAGGAGGGGTATATCAAGCCGGAGGATCGGCAGCGCCTGATCGCCTTCCGCGACAATCCTTCGGACGAAAGCTGGATCAACAAATAAACCGCTATGCGCCATTTAATCGACCCTACGGATCTGTCGGTCGCCGAGATCGGGCAGATCATCGCCCTGGCGGAAGACATCATCGCCAACCGGGCCAAATACAGCGAAGCCTGCAAGGGCAAAAAACTTGCGACGCTCTTCTACGAGCCTTCGACCCGCACGCGGCTGAGTTTCACTTCGGCCATGCTGGAGCTCGGCGGCAGCGTCATCGGTTTTTCGGACGCCGCTTCGTCGTCGGTGTCGAAAGGCGAAACGGTCGCCGATACGGTCCGGGTGATTCGTTGCTTCGCCGACATTATCGCCATGCGCCATTTCAAGGAGGGGGCGCCGCTGGTCGGCTCGCAGTATGCCGGTATCCCGGTCATCAACGCCGGGGACGGTAGCCACAGCCATCCGACGCAGACGCTCACCGACCTGCTGACGATCAAGCGCGAGAAGGGGCGGCTGGATCACCTGACGATCGGCTTCTGCGGCGACCTGAAATTCGGCCGCACGGTGCATTCGCTTATCAAGGCGATGTCGCGCTACGAAGGGATTCGGGTGGTGCTGATCGCCCCCGACGAGCTGCGGTTGCCCGAGTATATGCTTCATGAGATCGAAACCCAGACCGAAGGGGTGGAATTCCGCGAGGTATCGACGATGGAGGAGGTGATGCCCGAGTTGGACATTCTCTACATGACCCGCGTGCAGAAGGAGCGTTTCCTCGATGAGGAGGAGTTTAACCGCGTGAAGGACAGTTTTGTGCTGGATCCGTCGAAACTCCGCACGGCCAAGTCGGATATGATCGTGCTGCATCCGCTGCCTCGTGTGAACGAAATCACGCGTGCGGTGGACAACGATCCCCGGGCAGCCTATTTCCGGCAGGTCGAGAACGGTAAGTTCGTGCGCATGGCTCTGATCTATACGTTGCTGAAATGGGCCGAAGGCGAGAAGCTCGCCGCAGTCCCCGACCTGGCCGAGGGGATGTTCATAGACCGGAGTATGAAATGCCCCAACTCCCGGTGTATTTCGGCTACGGAGGATGTCGATCCGCTTTTTGTCAAAGCGGGAGACACCTGCCGCTGCGCTTATTGCGAGGCGAAAATCCGGTAGCGGATTTTGTCGATACAATGTCGAAATAAAACTGTCGGGATTGTTAGGTTGTCGTTGAAATTATTCGTACTTTTGTGCGAGTAAAAGGCGATGGGCCGCAGGTCCGTCGGCGGCTACGACTTCCGAAACGATGGAAAGGATTCAGATGCACCATACCCGGCGAAAGCGACAGCAGATGCTGTCGGCTCGATGTGCGGCCGGAGCGTGCAGTGTCGTTCCTGCATCGGATTTTATCGACGGAACTATGCAGGAGGGCACGAATCGGCTTCCCGCAGCAATATAATCTTGCCGCTATGACGAATTCTGTCGTAGCGGCTCTTTTTTGGTTGATTTAGTACGTTTCTTACTATGAAAGTTGGAGTAATCATGGGTTCGACCAGCGACTGGGACGTTATGTCCGACGCTGCGGCGACGCTCGCGCAATTCGGTGTGGAGTTCGAGAAGCGGGTGGTGAGCGCCCACCGCACCCCCGACCTGCTGGTGGAGTATGCCAAAACGGCCAAGTCGCGCGGACTGGAGGTAATCATCGCCGGAGCCGGAGGCGCTGCGCACCTGCCCGGCATGGTGGCCAGTATGACCGCGCTCCCGGTGATCGGTGTGCCGGTCAAATCTCGAGCCTTGAACGGGCTGGATTCCCTGCTTTCGATCGTGCAGATGCCCGGCGGCGTGCCGGTTGCGACCGTAGCGATCAACGGGGCGAAGAATGCGGCCCTGATCGCCGTGTCGATCCTGGCATTGAAGGACGAGGCGCTGGCGGCCCGTCTGGAGATGTTCCGTGCGAAACAGACTGAGGATGTACTTAAAGCGGAACTTTAGACCGATGAGTGCGGTGAAGACGATCGGAATTATCGGTGGCGGCCAGTTGGGGCTGATGATCATCGAGCAGGCGCATCTGCTGGGTGCGCGGACGATCTGCCTTGATCCGGCGGAGGATGCTCCGGCGTTTAAGATCAGCGACGAGCGGATCGTGGGCCGGTTCGACGATCCGGCGGCGTTAGAAGAGCTTTGCCGCCGCAGCGACGTGGTGACCTACGAGTTCGAGAACGTGCCGGGCGATCTGCTGGTGGCTCTCGAGCAAAAATACAATATCAAACAAGGGTTCAGGCCTCTGTTCGACTCGCAGGATCGCCTGCGGGAGAAGAGCAATGCCTGCGATCATGGATTGAAGACGCCCGCTTTCATGGCTGTCGATGACGAGGAGTCGCTGCATCGGGCCATTGCGCGAATCGGTTATCCGTGCGTGCTCAAGACTCGTACGCTGGGCTACGACGGACACGGTCAGGCGGTGCTTCGCGGCGAGGCCGACCTTGCGAAAGCCCGCGAACTGCTCGCGGTGCCCTGCATTCTGGAGGAGTTCGTCCCGTTCGATTTCGAGGCCAGCGTGGTGCTGGTGTCGGACGGCGAGCGCGTGATCTGCTTCCCGGTAGGGCGGAATATCCACAAGGACGGTATTCTGGATCTGTGCATCGTGCCGGCGGAGATGCCGGACCAGGTGCGGGAGCGGATGGTGTCCCAGAGCAAGCGTTTCATGCGCGACTGCGGTTACCGGGGGATTCTGGCTATCGAATATTTCGTGAAGGGAGACGAGGTCTATTTCAACGAAATGGCGCCGCGCCCGCACAACAGCGGACACTGGACCATCGAGGGTTCGACGACCAACCAGTTCCGGGAGCTGTGCCGTTACTTGCTCGATATGCCCCTCGAAGAGCCGCAGCTGAAGGCCCCTACCGTGATGAAAAACATCCTGGGACAGGATCTGGAGCGGGCCGAGGCGCTTGCTCGGGAGAATCGCCCCGGTGTGTATGTCCATATTTACGGCAAGACCGTTTCCAAGCCCAAGCGCAAGATGGGACACGTGACTTTCGTCGGTGTGACCGGCGAGGAGTATGCCGCCAAGTGGGCCGACAGATTTGTGAAATAAAGTCAAAAATAAGATAATGAAGAGTTACCGTATTTTCGTTGAGAAATACCCCGAATTCCGGGTCGAGGCCGAGAGCCTGCTCCGCGACCTGAATGCCAACCTGAATCTTTCGCTCGACGGCCTGCGGCTGCTGAACGTGTACGACCTGTTCGGTTTTTCGGACGAATTGCTGGAGAAGAGCCGTTACAGGGTCTTCGGCGAGGTGGTTACCGATGCCGTGACGGATTCGTGCGATCTGGGCGGCAACAGCTTTCTGGCTGTGGAGTGCCTGCCCGGACAGTTCGACCAGCGAGCGGCTTCGGCCGTGGACTGCGTGCGGTTGATCGATCCTTCGGCCGAGGTGAAGATCAAGAGTTCGAAGCTGCTGATCTTCCCTTCGAAACTTCCCGAGGAGACGATGGAGCGTATTCGTCGCTATTATATCAATGCCGTGGAGTCGCGCGAGAAGGATTTGCGGGTCCTGGACGATTTGGAAAGCGCCCCCGTGAAACCGGTGCCGGTATTGGACGGGTTCCGGGAGATGGAAGATGCGGAACTCGATGCCTACTGCAAGAAGAACGGTCTGGCGATGAATGCCGACGACCTGCGCGAAGTGGTCGAATATTTCCGGAGAGAGGGTCGCGATCCGTTCGAAACCGAGCTGCGGATTCTCGATACGTACTGGAGCGACCATTGCCGTCATACGACCTTCACGACCGAGCTGGAGAACATTACGGTCGAGGAGTCGTTCGTGAAAGACGAGATCGAAGGCACGCTGGCGCTTTACCTGAAAATCCGCCGCGAACTGGGGCGCGAGGGCAAGAGCATCTGCCTGATGGACCTGGCGACGATCGGTGCCCGTTACCTGCGCAGCAAGGGACTGCTCGACGACCTGGAGGTGAGCGAGGAGAACAACGCATGCAGCGTTTTCGTCGATGTGGACGTCGATGACCGGACCGAGAAATGGCTCCTGCAATTCAAGAACGAAACCCATAACCACCCGACCGAGATCGAACCTTTCGGCGGAGCTTCGACCTGCCTGGGCGGTGCCATCCGCGATCCGTTGTCGGGTCGCAGCTACGTCTATCAGGCGATGCGTGTGACGGGTGCGGGAAATATCTATCAACCCGTAAGCGAAACGCTGCCCGGCAAATTGCCCCAGCGCGTCATCAGCCTCAAGGCCGCTGCCGGTTATTCGAGCTACGGCAATCAGATCGGACTGGCCACGACCCACGTCCGCGAGGTGTATCATCCCGACTATGTGGCCAAACGCCTGGAGGTCGGTGCCGTGGTCGGTGCCGTGAAAGCCGAAAACGTGCGCCGGGAGTCCCCCGTGCCGGGCGATGTGGTCCTGCTGCTCGGCGGCCGCACGGGCCGCGACGGTGTCGGCGGTGCGACGGGTTCGTCGAAAGAGCATACCGACAAGTCGCTCGAAATGTGCGGCAGTGAGGTGCAGAAGGGCAACGCCCCCGAAGAGCGCAAGCTGGAGCGGTTGTTCCGCCGTCCGGAAGTGACGCGCCTGATCAAGAAGTCGAACGACTTCGGTGCGGGCGGTGTGAGCGTAGCCATCGGCGAGCTGACCGACGGCCTGGATATTTACCTCGATCGCGTGCCGACCAAGTACAGCGGTCTGAATGCGACGGAGCTGGCGATCAGCGAGTCGCAGGAGCGTATGGCCGTTGTGATCGAAGCGAGTGCCGAAGAGGAGTTCAAGCGCTACTGCGCCGAGGAGAATATCGAAGTGACCCATGTGGCGGACGTGACGGACTCGCGCCGTATGCGGATGTACAACAAGGGCAAATTAGTGGTCGATCTTTCGCGCGAGTTCATCGACAGCGCAGGGGCCAAGCACTATGCCCAGGCCGCGATCGGTGCGGTCGAGGAACGCGATCCTTTCCGCCGCGAGGTGAAGGGCGGTACGCTGCGCGAAAAGATGCTTGCGAACCTGGCGGACGACAATGTCCTCTCGCAGAAGGGGCTGATCGAGATGTTCGATTCTACGATCGGCGCTTCGACCGTGCTGCTGCCTTTCGGCGGTCGTACGCAACGTTCGGAAACACAAGTGTCGGTGCAGAAGTTGCCGACGGACGGATATACCGATACGGCCAGCATTATGGCCTTCGGCTACAACCCTTTCCTGGCGTCGTGGAGTCCCTACCACGGTGCGGCCTATGCCGTCGTGGACGCTGCGGCCAAAGTCGTGGCGGCGGGTGCCCGCTACGATAAGATGCGCTATTCCTATCAGGAGTATTTCGAGCGCATGACCAAGTCGCCCCGTACGTGGGGCAAGCCGCTCGGGGCGCTGCTCGGTGCCCTGAAGATGCAGGTCGAGCTGGGACTGCCCTCGATCGGCGGCAAGGACTCGATGAGCGGTACCTTCGAGCAGATCAACGTCCCGCCTATGCTGATGGCCTTCGGTATTACGACTGTCGATGCCGGACGCGTCATCTCGACCGATTTCAAGAAGGCGGGCCATTCGATTTACCTAGTGCGTCATACCCCGCTCGAAAACCATATGCCCGATACCGGGGCGTTGAAGCGGAATTTCGATTTCGTAAGTTCGGCTATCGAGTCCGGCAAGATCGTTTCGGGCTATGCCGTCGGCTTCGGCGGTGTGGCGGAAGCGCTGGCCAAGATGTCTTTCGGCAACGGCATCGGTGCCGATGTCGAGGTGGATGAAGCGACGCTGTTCGACAACTCTTACGGTTCGATCGTGGTGGAGAGCACCGAGCCGCTCGATTTCCCGGCCGCCGAGTTGCTGGGACATACCGAGGCGGAGGAATCGCTCACGATCAACGGCGAAAAAATGCCGCTCGAAGAGCTTTACCGGGCCAATACCGAACGCTTTGCGACGGTTTATCCCGATAAGGGAATCAACCATGCGCCGGTCATGGAGGCGATGCCGGCTCTCCGCAGCTTCACCTATCCGGGCGAGGCGGTCGAGCGTCCGGTGGTTTTCATCCCCGTATTCCCGGGCAGCAACTGCGACTACGACACCGCGAAGGCCTTCCGCCGGGCGGGTGCCGAAGTGCGCAGCGAGGTGTTCTGCAACCTGACGGCGGAGGCTATTTTCGACTCGATCCGCCGGATGAAGGAGGCGATCGCTGCGTGCCATATCTTCGTGCTCTGCGGCGGCTTCTCGGCGGGCGACGAGCCGGACGGCAGCGGTAAATTCATTGCCAATGTGCTGAACAACAAGGATATTTCGGAGGAAATACATCGTCTGCTCGACCGGGGCGGCCTGATTCTGGGCATCTGCAACGGCTTCCAGGCGCTGGTCAAGTCGGGCCTGCTGCCCTACGGACGGCTGGGCCTGGTGACCAAAGAGTCGCCGACGCTCTTCCGCAACGACATCAACCGTCATGTGTCGCAGATTGTTTCGACCCGCGTGGCGACGACCAACTCCCCGTGGCTGTCGAGTTTCTCGGTGGGCGATATCCATTCGATCGCCGTGAGCCACGGCGAGGGCAAGTTCGTCGTGAACGAGCCTCTGGCCCGCGAGCTGTTCGAGAACGGGCAGGTGGCGTTCCAGTATGTCGATGCCGAAGGCCGCGTGACGGCCGAAGCCCCGTACAATCCCAACGGATCGTATTATGCGATCGAGGGTATCGTGAGCCGCGACGGGCAGATACTCGGTAAGATGGGCCATACGGAGCGTTACGGGGAGAACCTCTTTAAGAACATCGCCGGAGAGAAGGTGCAGGACATCTTCACGAATGCGGTGAACTATTTCCGGAAAACAAAATAACAATTATAAAATACCAACCACTATGCAACAAGGCGAAATGCTTTACGAGGGTAAGGCCAAACAGGTTTTCCTGACGGACGATCCGGATATGATCCTGATTCACTACAAGGATGCGGCGACGGCGTTCAACAACATCAAAAAGGCCACGATCGAGAACAAGGGCGTGCTGAACAACCGGATCTCGACCCTGATCTTCGAATATCTCAACAAGCAGGGGATCAAGACTCACTACGTGAAGACCCTGAACGACCGCGACCAGTTGTGCCGCCGTGTGCGGATCATTCCGCTGGAGGTGATCGTCCGCAACGTCATCGCCGGCTCGATGGCCCAGCGTCTGGGTATCGAGGAGGGAACGAAGCCTTCGAACGTGATTTTCGACATCTGTTACAAGAACGACGAGCTGGGCGATCCGCTGATCAACGATCATCATGCGGTGGCGCTGGGTGTCGTAACCTATGACGAGTTGAAACAGATTTATGCCATGACCGCCCGGATCAACGAGGTGCTCAAGGAGCTTTTCGCCAAGATGAATATCAACCTGATCGACTTCAAGATCGAGTTCGGCCGCACGTCGGACGGCGAGATCGTTCTGGCGGACGAGGTGTCGCCCGATACCTGCCGGCTGTGGGATATGGCTACCAACGAGAAGCTCGACAAGGATCGCTTCCGTCGTGACTTGGGTAAGGTGCGCGAGGCTTACGAGGAGATCCTGGCCCGTCTGGAAAAAGTAATCAAATAAGTTCCGATGCACAAAGAGAGCATAATGCAGCCGATCTGCGACCGGGAGCTGCACGAGGAGTGCGGCGTTTTCGGCGTCGTGGGAGTGCCCGACGCAGCTAACCTGACCTACTACGGCCTTCATTCCCTGCAACATCGCGGGCAGGAAGGGTGCGGTATCGTAAGCGTTTCGAAGGAAGGGGCGATGCGGCGTGTTCGGGGCGAAGGACTTGTTACGGAGGTGTTCAACGAAGCCAAGCTGGCAAACCTTGCGGGCGATATGGCCATCGGTCATGTCCGTTATTCGACGGCCGGTGGCGGCGGGACGGAGAATATACAGCCTTTTCTGTTCCATCATAACACGGGTGATTTCGCATTGGCCCACAACGGGAATATCGTCAATGCGGATCTGCTGCGCAACTACCTGGAGAACAAGGGCAGTCTTTTCCAGTCCACTTCGGACAGCGAAGTGTTCGCCCATCTTATCAAAAAGGAGGTACGCAACCACAACCGGCCCCGTATCTATTCGATCATCGAGGCGCTCAATATGCTCGAAGGAGCGTTCGCGTTTCTGGTGATGACGGCTAACCGCATCTATGCCTGCCGTGACAAACACGGTCTGCGGCCCCTTTCGATCGGCAAGTTGGGAGACGGCTATGTCGTCAGCAGCGAAACCTGTGCTTTCGAGGTGGTGGGTGCCGAATTCGTGCGTGACGTAGAGCCCGGCGAGATCGTTACGATCGACCGGCACGGCATCCGCAGCAGCGACTATTCGATGTTCAAGCGCCATATGATGTGTGCGATGGAGTATATCTATTTCGCCCGCCCGGACAGCGACATCGAGGGCCGTAACGTGCACGCCTTCCGCAAGGAGTCGGGACGCTTGCTCTACAAGGAGGCGCCGGCAGACGCGGACATCGTGGTCGGAGTGCCCGATTCGAGTTTGAGCGCTGCCATGGGATACGCCGAAGCGAGCGGTCTTCCCTACGAGATGGGACTTATCAAGAACAAATACATCGGCCGCACCTTCATCCAGCCGTCGCAGTCGATGCGTGAGAAGGGCGTGCGGATGAAACTTTCGTCGGTGAGCGGTATCGTTTCGGGGCAGCGTGTGGTGCTGATTGACGATTCGATCGTGCGCGGTACCACCTCCCGGCGCATTGTGCGTCTGTTGCGTGAGGCGGGGGCCACGGAAGTTCATGTCCGCATCGCCAGCCCTCCGTTCAAGAATCCCTGTTTTTACGGTGTTGATACTTCGACGTACGAGGAGCTGCTGTGCGCCCGCATGTCGGTTCCGGAGGCGTGCGAGTATATCGGAGCCGATTCGCTGGCTTACCTCTCGCCCGATGCCTTGCTGAAGGCGGGCAATCGCTGCGAGTTGTGCATGGCCTGCTTCACGGGCAATTATCCGACGTCGCTTTACGGGACGATCGAGGAGGCGAACAAAAAAGAAAAATGTTAAACAAACCGCTTCGTTTTCGATCTGCGGTGTCAGGGAAGAACCTGTCCTGCATGCGTATTTCGAAAACATCGGGTGGAAATATTTAGGAAACAGCTAAAACCAACTATTGTTATGGCGGAAAGTTATGAAAAGGCCGGTGTGAACCTCGAGGCCGGATACGAAGTGGTGCGCCGCATCAAGAAACACGTGGCTTCGACCTCGCGGTTGGGCGTGATGGGTAACATCGGCGCCTTCGGCGGAATGTTCGATCTCTCGGCGCTTAATGTCAAGGAGCCGGTGCTCGTGAGCGGTACCGACGGCGTGGGAACCAAGCTCAAGCTGGCTTTCGAGATGGATAAGCACGACACGATCGGCATCGACGCCGTGGCTATGTGCGTGAACGACGTGCTGGCGCAGGGGGCCGAGCCGCTCTTCTTCCTGGATTATGTAGCCGTGGGGCACAACGAGCCTGCGAAGATCGAAGCGATCGTGGCGGGTGTGGCCGAAGGCTGCCGTCAGGCCGGCTGTGCACTCATCGGCGGCGAAACGGCCGAGATGCCGGGCATGTATGCCGGCGGCGAGTACGATATTGCGGGCTTCACGTGCGGCGTGGTCGAGAAGTCGCGCCTGATCGACGGTACGAAGGTGCGTGTGGGCGACGTGTTGGTGGGTATCGCGTCGAGCGGTGTCCATTCGAACGGTTTCAGCCTTGTGCGTAAGGTGGTTGCCGATGCAGGACTGGATCTTCGCAAGGCTTATCCCGAATTGGACGGCCGTGTGTTGGGCGAGGTGCTCCTGACGCCGACCAAAATTTACGTGAAACAGGTGCTCGAAGTGATCCGAGCCTGTAACGTGCACGGCATCAGTCATATCACGGGCGGCGGTTTCGACGAGAATATTCCCCGCATCCTGAGCGAGGGCCAGGGTATCGAGATTCACGAGGGGACGTGGGAGATCCTGCCCGTGTTCCGCCTGTTGGAGAAATACGGCAAGATCGCTCACCGCGAGATGTTCAATATCTTCAACATGGGTATCGGTATGGTGATCGCGGTTTCGCAGGATGAGGCTTCCGAAGTGATTGCCATTTTGGAGAAACAGGGCGAGAAAGCTTCGGTGATCGGCCGGGCGACGGATCGTCCGGGCGTGGAAATCCGATAGGGCGATGAAGACGATCGCAGTATTCGCCAGCGGAAACGGCTCCAACTTCGAAGCATTGGCTGCGGCTTGTGCCGATGGGCGCATTGCGGCCCGCATCGCCCTCATGGTCTGCGACAAGCCGGGGGCTTTCGTGAACGAGCGGGCTGCCCGTTACGGTATTCCGACTTTTACGTTCAACCCCAAAGAGTACCCTTCGAAAGCCGACTACGAACGGGAGATCGTCCGCAGGCTTCGGGCCGAAAGGGTCGAGCTGATCTGTCTGGCGGGGTATATGCGCATCCTTTCCGATGTGGTGCTGGAGGCGTACCGCGACCGGATCGTCAATATTCATCCCTCGCTGTTGCCTGCGTTCAAGGGGGCGCATGCCATTGCCGATGCCTTTGCTTACGGCGTCAAGGTCTTCGGCGTGACGATCCACTATGTGAACGGAGAGCTCGACGGGGGCCGGATCATCGCCCAGCGGGCTTTCGAGTATCTGGGGAGCGATCCGGAAGAGCTGGAAGCCCGGGTGCATGCCGTCGAACATCCGCTGTATGTGGAAACGGTGGCAAAGTTGGTTGCGGAGCAATAGGATCGCGGGAACGTCGCGGTTTAGTGCGGATTCGGACCTGGAAACACATCGTCGGATACCGTGAATAACGGCGACCGCGAGTCGAAAACGATAAAACTACGTATATATTAACGCGATCATATCCTTTAGTGTACCTCTTTGGAAATGCAGCGACCCGAGTCCCTTTCGAGAAAGGATTAGGGGAAGGCGGAGTGGTAAATGCGGTCATTGGACCGCGAATAAGCGACTCTCGGATTCGGTGTTGAGATCGTCGGAAATGGTGTATTGAAAGATATGATTGCCTATATAAATTAGCAATATGAGAGCATTAATCAGTGTGAGCGATAAGACCGGCGTGGTGGAGTTCGCGCGCGGACTTCGAGAGCTCGGCTGGCAGGTGATCGCCACCGGCGGTACGATGAAACTGTTGGCTGAAAGCGGCGTGGAGGTGATCAACATCAGCGATGTGACGGGGTTCCCGGAGATCTGCGACGGACGTGTCAAGACGCTCCATCCCAAGGTGCACGGCGGCCTGCTGGCTCGCCGCGACGATCCGAACCACCTGAAAGCGTTGCGGGAGAACGGCATCGAGTTCATCGACATGGTGTGCGTGAATCTCTATCCCTTCCGTCAGACGATCGCCCGCGAAGGGGTGACGATGGACGAGGCGATCGAGAATATCGACATCGGCGGACCTTCGATGTTGCGCAGTGCGGCCAAGAACTACAAGGACGTGACCGTAGTGTGCGACCCGGCGGATTATGACACGATCCTTGCGGAGATTAGGGGATACGGCAATACGACTCCCCGATTGCGGTTGCAGCTCTCGGCCAAGGCATATACCCATACCGCCGAGTACGATGCGATGATCGCTACGTACATGCGTGAAAAAGCGGGGCTCGACGAGAAGTTGTTCCTGGAGTTCGATCTGGTTCAGCCGCTCCGCTACGGCGAGAATCCGCACCAGCAGGCCAAGTTCTACCGCAGCGGCGAACGGGTGCCCTATTCGCTGGCCTATGCCCGGCAGCTCAATGGCAAGGAGATGTCCTACAATAACATACAGGATGCCAACGCAGCCCTTGCGATCGTGCGGGAGTTCGATGAGCCGTTCTGCGTGGGACTCAAACATATGAATCCCTGCGGTGCTGCGGTGGGGCGGGATGCGGCGGATGCCTGGACGAAGGCTTACGAGGCCGACAAAGTGTCGATTTTCGGCGGTATCGTCGCCCTGAACCGACCTGTGACCCGTGAGGCGGCCGAATTGATGAAGCCGATTTTTCTGGAGATCATCATGGCCCCTTCGTTTACGCCCGAAGCCCTCGAAGTGCTCTCGACGAAGAAGAATCTGCGTCTGCTCGAAGTTCCGATGGAGAAGAGCGATGCGAAGCAGCGCCAGTTGGTGAGTGTGACGGGAGGATTGCTGGTGCAGGACCTCGACCTCGAAACACGTCCCGTGACGGCGGATATGTGCGTGACGGAGAAGCGGCCGACGGAAAGGCAGCTCGCCGATCTCGATTTCGGCTGGCGTATTGTCAAGCATGTGAAGTCGAACGCTATCGTAGTGGTGAAGGACGGTCGTACGCTGGGTGTCGGAGCGGGGCAGATGAATCGCATCGGCTCGGCGGAACTCGCGCTCAAGCAGGCCCATGCCCAGGGTGTGACCGAAGGGCTGGTACTGGCTTCGGACGGCTTTTTCCCCTTCGACGACTGCGTGAGCCTGGCGGCTGCGAGCGGCGTCGAGGCGATCGTGCAGCCGGGAGGCAGCGTCCGGGACGAGGATTCGATCCGGAAGGCCAATGAATCGGGTATTCCGATGTTGTTTACCGGGATGCGTCATTTCAAACATTAAACTGCGGATTTCGTGTCCGTCGGTCGGATTATTTTTTATGGACGATTTCCGAGCCGCTCTTTGCGGAAAGTGCGGTCGGGAATAAACGATAGGTTATGAAAGTTTTAGTCGTAGGCGGCGGTGGCCGCGAACATGCCGTCGTCGATGCGTTGTCGCGTTCGCCGCAGGTTTCGAAGATATATTGCGCTCCCGGCAATGCGGGTATCGCTCGTCAGGCCGAGTGTGTGCCGGTCAAGGATACCGATGTCGAGGGATTGCTTTCCCTTGCTCGTGAAAAAGAGATCGACCTCACGGTGGTAGGACCCGAAGCGGCGCTCGTGGCCGGTATCGTCGATCGCTTCCGTGAGGAGGGACTTCGTATTTTCGGCCCGACGAAGGCGGCGGCCCGCATCGAGTCGAGCAAGGAGTTTGCAAAAGATCTGATGGGGCGGTACGGTATTCCGACGGCCGGTTACCGGGCGTTCGACGATTACCGGAAGGCTTCGGAGTACGTTCGTTCGCGCCCTCTGCCCGCCGTCCTGAAATACGATGGTCTGGCTGCGGGAAAGGGTGTCGTTATCGCCCGGACGATGGAGGAGGCCGATGCCGCGTTGCGCGACATGTTGCTGGACGACAAGTTCGGCAAGGGACGTGTGGTCGTGGAGGATTTTCTGACCGGACCCGAATTTTCGTTCATGTGTTTCGTGTCGGGGCGCAAGGTGCTGCCGATGGTGCTGGCGCAGGATCACAAACGGGCGTTCGACGGCGATGAAGGTCCCAATACGGGCGGTATGGGAGCATACTCCCCGCTGCCGTTCATTACTCCGGAAGACGAGGCTTTCGCATTGGAAAAGGTGATGCAGCGCACGGCCGACGCTCTCTGCGACGAGGGATGTCCTTTCACGGGCGTGCTTTACGGCGGTTTGATGAAGACCCCGCAGGGAATCCGCGTGATCGAGTTCAACGCCCGTTTCGGCGATCCCGAAACCGAAGTGGTGCTGCCCCGCCTGAAGAGCGACATTTACGATATTTTCAGCGCCGTAGCCGACGGACGGGATCCGGGCGAGGCCGAGTGGCACGACTTTGCGACTCTGGGGATCGTGCTGGCATCGAAAGGATATCCCGGCTCCTATGAGAAGGGGTATGAAATTACGGGAACGGAGCAGGTGGACGGCGTAGTGTACCACATGGGCACGGCGATAAAAGAGGGGCGGCTCGTTACCTCGGGCGGCCGGGTGATGATCGTCGTCTGTCGGGGTGCCGACCCGGAGCAGGCCAGGTGCCGGGCGCTCGAGGAGGTCCGGAAAATCGGTTGCGAGAATCTTTTCTATCGATCCGATATCGGTATGAAGGCTCTTTCGTTTTTAGTGAAAAAATAGTTATATTTGTCCTTCGAATCCCTGGATGGGACGGATAAAGCAATCTTTAAAATCAAAACAATATATGGTAATCAGCGGAAAAGAATTAGCGGCGGCTTGCAAGGCCAAGATGGCCGAGCAGGTGAAGACATTCCCGGAGAAATACGGCCGGCTGCCCCATTTGGTAGTGGTGCTGGTCGGTGAGGATGCGGGCAGCGTATCCTATGTGACGGGTAAGACGAAGGCTGCCGACGAGGTCGGTATCCTGAATACGACGATTCGCAAGCCGGCGGACATCTCGGAGGAGGAGTTGTTGAAAATTATCGACGACCTCAATGCCGACGATACGGTGGACGGAATTTTGATCCAGCTGCCGCTGCCGAAACATATCGATTCGGATAAGGTGATCGCACGGATTCGTCAGGAGAAGGATGTGGATGGCTTCCACCCCCTCAATGTGGCGGCTCTCTGGCAGAAACAGCCCTGCGTGCTGCCCTGTACGCCGAAGGGTATCATGAAGCTTCTGAAGGATTCGGGCGTGGAGCTGGCCGGACGCAAAGCCGTTGTGATCGGCCGCAGTACGATCGTGGGGCTTCCCGTTGCCAAGCTGTTGCTCGATGAGAATGCTACGGTGACCATTACTCACAGCCGGACGAAGAACCTGGCGGATGTGACACGCGAAGCGGAGATTCTGGTCGTGGCGATCGGCCGTCCGAAGTTCGTTACGGCGGACATGGTGGGCGACGGTGCGGTGGTGATCGACGTGGGTGTCAATCGTGATCCCGAAACGGGGAAATTGTGCGGCGACGTTGATTTCGAGGCTTGCGAGCCGAAGGCTTCGCTGATCACGAAAGTGCCCGGCGGGGTAGGTCCGATGACGATCGCCTGTCTGATCGAGAATACGATCGAGGCATTCCTCAAAAAAGTTGCGAAATAGATTCCGGGTATCTGGTGCAATCGTGCCGAATGAGGACGGATTGCCTTGATGCGGATTATATATCGATATCAGGGGCAGACGCAAGGAAAAACCTTGCGTCTGTTTTTTTATTTGTTTCACAAGGGCCGAACTGCCTGTTTTTTGTGAATACGTGGGAGGGGATAGGTCCGGGCGGTCGGGTTTCAGCGGATTTCGCACCGGACATAAAATAAGGGAAGATTCGATCATCGAATCTTCCCTTATTTTGAAGAGCAAGTCCCCGGACTTACTTTTTCATCGTCTTCAGTTTCTCTGTCAGGATCGGAACGACCTTGTGCACGTCGCATACGATACCCACGTCGGCGACGTTGAAGATCGGAGCGAATTTATCCTTGTTCACGGCGATGATGAAGTCCGACTCCTCCATACCGGCCAGGTGTTGGATCGCACCCGAGATACCCATGGCGAAGTAGAGATCCGGACGCACCGTTTTACCGGTTTGTCCGACCTGGCGCTCGTGTGCGAGAACGCCGGCATCGACCATCGCACGCGAAGCCGATACTTCGGCGCCGAGCACGTCGGCAAGCTCGCGCAGGGTTTGGAATCCTTCTGCCGTGCCGACACCGCGGCCGCCCGATACGAGTACTTTGGCTTCCGTAATGTCGATCATGTTCTTCTGTTCCTTGACCGTTTCCAGAATCCGTACACGGAACTTCGATTTGTCGAAATTGATTTTTACCTCCTCGACTTTTCCTTTGCGGGTCGGATCGGCCGCTTTGGCACGCATCACACCGGGGCGTACCGTGGACATCTGGGGACGATGTTCCTTGCAGATGATCGTTGCCATCAGGTTGCCGCCGAAGGCGGGACGCGTCATCAGCAGGTCGCCGTCCTCCGAAATGTCGAGTCCGGTACAGTCGGCGGTAAGTCCCGTGCCGATGCGGGCCGAAAGGCGCGGACCGAGGTCGCGGCCGATGCTGGTGGCACCGATCAGCAGAATGCTGGGCTTGCGCTCGTGGATTACCTGGGTGATGGCCTGTGCGTATGGCTCGGTGGTGTACTGGGCGAGTTCATCGGCTTCGATCGAAAGG
>UMGZ01042540.1_pt1 | contig 16599 bp, 15 predicted proteins | sample 1965421 | NCBI WGS metagenome assembly UMGZ01 (sample SAMEA4836087, study PRJEB28245) | human gut metagenome | biome: gut microbiome; material: fecal sample | place: Denmark | collected 2008
CTGAAATTTTAAGAATTTACAGGCATTTATTTTATGGAAGTCCCCAGAAGAAGAATTAAATAAATGTTCATCTCGATCACCACCAGCAAATAGCGCCTAAATGCAGCTACTCCCCGTCTAAACCTTCGAATTGGGCGGGGAGCAGTCACAGCATCCCTAAATCACAGGAAGATGTCCTTATACGCATAAAGCGCGGGGGAACCGCCCGTATGCACGAAGACGATGGAGCTTCCCGCTCTGAACATGCCTTTGCGCACGCAGTCGATTAGGCCAGCCATGGCCTTTCCGGAATAAACCGGATCAAGAAGGATGGCTTCGGTTTCCGCTGTCATTCTGACGGCCTCGCTCATGCCTTCAGTAAGCACAGAATAGCCTGGGCCAACGTATTCGTCCAAATTCAGGCAGAGATCATGGGGAATACGGGGAACTTCAAGAAAATCCGCCAGATCATCGGCCAGGGCCTGAACTTTGGGCACCTGCGCTTCATTGGAGCGGCTCACGTTGACGCCGTATACCGGGAAATTTGCATTGGCAGATTGAAAGCCTACAGCCAGACCGGCCTGAGTGCCGCAGCTGCCGCTGGGCGCAAAAACGGCGTCAATGCCGATCTGCTGTTCATATGCCTGGTTGAGGATTTCATTCGCGCACACTGCGTAGCCTGATGCGCCAAGGGCATTTGAGGCGCCTGCAGGAATGACGATCGGGTTCTTGTCCTTTTCCCTCAATTGAGAGGCTATGCGCTCCATGACGGCCTCACGGTTTTCGCCTTCCTTGACCAGCGTAATGCTGTCTGCGCCGAGAAGATGATAGAGAAGATTGTTGCCTGAAGCGTCTTTGCGATAGCTCCCGGGAACTCATTCCTGCAGAACGAGGTGGCACTCCATCCCTTCCTTCTTGGCCCAGGAAAGCGTCAGCCGGCAATGATTGGATTGCGGCGCGCCGCACGTGATGACTGCATCGATGTGGCTCATAACCGCCTGGGCCATGATGAAGTCAAGCTTGCGGGTCTTGTTGCCGCCTCCGGCTCCGGGGAGCAGGTCGTCGCGCTTCATGTAGATGCGCACTTTATTGCCGAGCGATTGGGTAAGGTGCGGCAGATATTCAAGGGGCGTAGGCGCCGTAACGTAACCGCGGCGCGCAAGTGTGGCAAGATGCATGGTTTATCTCCAATGGCATAGTGGTATACCAATATTATTCTACGAACGCTTTTTGACAGCAAAGTGCTGGGCAGGAGATTCTTAAAAGGTTCATTGAGAACCAGACAGCCGATTAGCCGCCTTTCATCCCAGCCCCATCCGAGGCGAGGACTCCTGGCGATTTTTGCTGAAGATAATTGAACGCGCAGGCGGCCATTACCGCTGCGGCATCCGGGAGAATTTCCTCATCCACGAGAAAGCAAGGGTCGTGCTGCGGCTGTCCGATGCCCCTTTCCGGCCGCTTCATGCCCATGAACCAGAGCGCAGAGGGCCTGCGAGATGAATATTCCCGGAAATCCTCACTTCCCGTCAGCATCTCAACGCTCCTGACGCGTTCGGTCCCGAGTACTTGAGCTGCAGACTCCCGTACGATCTGCACCATGTCGGCGTCATTTACAACTGCGGGTCCATTGATAAGAAGGCTGTACTCTGATCGGCATCGATGCGCATGAGCAGTCTCTGCCGCTACTTGTCCGAGTCTCTCTCCCATGAAGCGCACAACCTCTTCCTTAGCCGCTCGAATCGTGCCGGAAAGTTCGACTTCCTGAGGAACAATGTTGGTGGCTGTGCCGCCGTGGATGGTTCCGATGGTGATAAGCCGCGGCTCGAGAGGGCTCACTTCGCGTGATACTACCGTCTGGATGCCCTCAACGATCTGGCATTCGGCAGTTATCGGGTCCACCCCCAAATGCGGACTCGCGCCGTGGGTGCCCTTGCCGATGATTTTGAGATTGAAGCGCCCTGAAGCCATCATCGTCGGACCGGGCTTGACGAATGCAACGCCGCCGTCAAATACGCCCCAGACATGCATGCCGAAGAGAGCGTCCACATCATCGATTGCGCCGCTTCGAACCACGTATCCTGCTCCGGATAAGGGCTTCTCAAAAATTTTTGTGCGCGTTTCCTCGGCCGGCTGAAAAATGAATTTAATCCGGCCTTTGATTTCTTCCTCTCGAGCTTTGAGGAGCCTGGCAGCCGCAAGCAGCACGGCTGTATGAGCATCATGCCCGCAGGCATGCGAAACGCCTGGGTTTTGAGATGAATAATCCAGTCCTGTCTTTTCCTCAATCGGAAGAGCATCCATGTCCGCCCGAAGAGCAACACAGGGATGTCCTTCTCCAATGGATGCCTCGACGCCGGTTTTGAGCGGTCCGAATCCTGTTCGAACGTTTCCCAATCCCCATGCCCGAAGCTTCTCAGCGACAAAGGCTGTTGTTCGGACTTCCTGGAAGGAGAGTTCCGGATGCTGATGAATGTCGCGCCTCCATGCAGCAATTTCATTTCGCATCTGCCGCGCTTCTCTAAGAAGGTTTTCTGGGAGCGAATTTGATTTGCACATAGCTGTTCCTTCTTTTTATTCCTGATGCTTGAATAGCAAGTCAATTGAGCATGAGCGCATTGCCGATCATCATGACGAGCCATGCCCCGGCCATTGGGATTGCAGTGCGGCGGACGATGGCGACAGGCGATACGCCGGCGGCGGCGGCCACCACGATCGTTGCGCCGGCAACGGGCGAGATGCCGCGTGCAAGACCTGCCGTGAACTGCATTGAAGAAATCAGCTGCGTAACGCTTCCGCCTAGTCCGTCGGCGACGTCCGCAGCAATGAAACCGAGGCTCGTCAGAGCCCCTACGCCGCTGCCGGTAAGGAAGGTGACAACTGCGATAAGGCCCGAGAGAACTGCGGACATGCCCGTAACGCCGAAACCGCCCTGATTGGCGCCATGGAGAAGAAGCGCGACGAGACCGCAGAGCTTGATGCCGGTGGCGAAGACTTCTGCGGCGATGATGAGCGCGACGATAGTTGAGAAAAGCGATCCCATTCCCTTGATCATCGCCATGGCGTCGCCGAAGACCTTCTTGATGTCGCGGACTCGGATGAGCTCGACAACGATGCCGATGAGCCAGCTCAAAAAGAGCGCTGTGACGGTATTGAGCTGAATTGTTTCGAGTCCGAGCTTGGAAAAGACGCAGAGGAGCGCAATCGGCAGAACCGGCAGGAACGCATAGGATGCCGGACCGACCTTGAGGGCCTTGTCGGATGCGAAGACGGATTCTTCGTAGACGTCGTCGTTTCGGCGGTCGAAATAGCGCTGGACGACCATATTGAGGACCGCAATGACGATCATCATTGGAATGGCAATCGGGAGCTGGTATTCGACGAAGTAAATGATGGGCTCAATGCCGGCGATCTTGGCCGCATAGAGTGCGGTGCCCGTGCCCGGACCCATGCCGATCGTGCCTGAACAGAAAATGGCGGCGGCAGCGCCGGCGCGCGAGACGCCGAGCTTGAGGAGAATCGGATACATCGTCGTCAGAAGAAGCATTGCCATTCCGCCGTGGCTCGGTACAACCGGCACCATTGCCGCCCCGACGAGATAGCAGAGCCCGAGCACGATGTAGGGACTCCTCATCGCCTTAAGCGGAGAAATGCAGGCATTGACGAGCGCCCCGGACGCGCCGATGGTTTCCATATATTTTGCAAAGCCGCCGGCAACCATGATGATCATGCCGATCCCGGCGACCTACTTCACTGCGGCGAGCCGAATGATGTCGACCATGTCGAACCAGATGAAGCCGGTGGAGTTTGCGCCCTTGGGAAGTATTTGGTCAGCGCCGAAGGCAACTGCGATTCCGATCATCAAAAGACCGGCCGCGAAGAGACCGATGACGGTTGGATAGCGCTTAATGACCATCCAGCCGGCGATGACAGTAACGAGCACCGCTAGCAGAGACGCATAGAGCGACATGGCGGATTCTCCTGTATTACGAGAGCCCGTGCAGACTCGTCAGCCGTTCCGCAGAGGATCCGGGCGTCCCGATTGAGAACCATCGTCGCTTGTCAGGCGACTGAGGCAGCAGTTTCTTGCACTGGATGCAAAGTTGTTTTGTCTTCTGCGGGAATACCGCCTTAGGGCGCTCTGATGAGGATCTCTTCAACAACCTTCGACGGAAAGCGTTCCTTTAGTTTCGGCAGAATTTCCGTCTTCAGAACAGCGGCGAGAAGGACGACTGCCTCTTCAAAAAGGTCCTGAGGCACCTTCTCGTCTGCAAGTACATAGACTTTGCGCCTTACGCCTGGATCCGGCGATGCATATATCTGAAGTTCAGGCAAAAGATACTCATGCGCGAGGAGCGTCAAGGGTCGGATGATCGCCCAGCCTGCACCTTCTGCGACCATTTTGATGCACAATGCATTGTTGTCGGTCTGCAGCTTCGAGACGAAGTTGAGATCATGCGTTGTCAAGTGTCGGCTCTCGAGCCGCCCGCCGCCGCTTGCGAAATAGTTTTTGATGAGCGGCAGTCCGCAGAAAGCCAGTTCTCCCCATGTCCAGCTGCGTGAGATCCCGACGCCAGCCCGCTTTGGGAAAATGATCACCGAAGGCTCTTCCAAAAGAAGATGTCTGCGAAGCCGGGAATTCTCGAAGCACGGATTGATGGAAAGGATGATGTCGACCTTACCGTCACGCAGCAGTTCTACGAGGCGATCGGCGCCTCCGGTGAGGCATACAAGCGAACGAACCGAACTGCTGAGAGAGACGATGAGATGCGGCGCCGCGCTTTCCGCGAAGCTCTCCATCAGCCCCAAGTGCAGTGATGGCTTCAGACTCCCGGCAGCTTCCACGCGCTTGAGGGCTGCCTGGGCAGACTTCATGAGGGAAAGAAGCTCACCGTGAAGCAGTCTCCCTTCCGGCGTCAGGACGAGAGGGCGGCGCGCACGGTCGAAAAGCTCAACGGACAGCGAAGGCTCGAAATCCGCAAGCTGTCGGGAAACAGCCGAAATGGAAACCCCGAAGTTCTCAGCTGTGCGGCTCAAAGACCTCGTTCGAGCGATGTCGACGAAAATTTCCGCATTTCGGGAAAAGAGAACTTGATCGGTGCAGCTCATAGGGGTTCCCTCGCTCTGCGTCTTCGCGAAGATTGCGCGGAAATAGAAAAAACCGGCATGTATGCACCCATGCCGGCCGCAGAAAGAAAGGCGGGCGGGATTTCCCATCCTCAAAGCTGAGCGCTTCAGTGTGGCTCATGGTCCAAGACCCTTAGTCAAGTTCCTAAAACCATTTCCTGCGGCGCACGACTTTGTTAATTCCCGCCCGCATTTCTCCGCTAATCCTTGAATTTGAGCGTTTTCAGCTGAGCAACCAGCGGCAGGATGTTGGGATAGTCCTCGAGATGCAGAACAATTTGTTCGATTTCTTTGAGGGCGTCCTTATCCATCATGGCCGCGGCGGATTCGAACTTGTTTTCGACGAGCGCGAGATCAGCATCATCTGACGATCCAAGACGCTTCTCGACGAAGGTCGTTCCATCCTTGAGCGTTATTTCGACCGTGGCCTGGCGTTTTGGGAATGCGGCCGTAGCCTCCGGATCTTCGTCAACCTTCACGAGCTTTGCAAGCGCCAGCACCTCGGGGCTCTTTCTGATCGACTCAGCAAACTGCTTGAGACCAACCGAGCCGAACATGAGCTGCACCGCGAAGCAGTAGGGAAGCGAGAACTTCGCCTCATCTTCGGTTGCTGCCTTGAGCTTGGAGGTGATGTCAACGGCGACTCGATAGGTGCGCACCGTAATCTTCTCAACTGCTTCAGGCTTAATGTCCGGATGAGCCTTCATCAGCGCACAGAGCCCGTCGAGAGGGGAATTGGTATGCCCGCAGGAAGAGTACTTCTTGAAGAATGCCGTATCGGAAACAAGGGTTTCCTCAGAAGGATTCTCTAGATTTTCAGGGTGCGGATCCGTGCATGTGGCCGCGATAAAGCCCTTTGGTCCCATGATGGCGCTGTGTGAGCCTGTGAAACCCATTTTGGCGAGCAGAGCCGCATCAATGCCGTTCTGGCAGGCCTCAGCGATATTGAGCGCCTTAGCATGAGAGCCGAAGCTCTCGACGAGGCCGCCGTTCATCGTAGTGGCAAGGCCGAGCGCATTGTTGACCTCGTCAGGCGTGAGCTTCAGGAGACTGGAAGCAGCGGCAGCGGCAGCAAAAGTGCCGACGGTTCCAGTCGTATGCCAGCAGCGGTAGTGCGTCGGGTTGACCATTCGTCCGAGCCGCGTGAAGACGTCATAGCCGAGAATGACGGCCTTGAGGAAGTCCTTGCCTGTTGAATCCTGCGCCTGACCGAGCGCGAAGGCTACGGGAACCGTAACGGAGCCTGGATGTCCAATCGCCGTGCGGTGGCCGTCATCGAGTTCGCAGACGTGACCGGCAATGCCGTTGATGAATGCGGCGCTCCTTGCGGGGACATCGAAGGGCATGCCGAGAGCGAAGGCCTGCGGATTCCATCCGGCGACAGACATCAGCTGCCGCGCCATGCGGGTCTGCGGATAGCCGCCGCCGGCGACTGCGCAACCGATCCAGTCTAGGACGCGCAGCTTTGCATCGTCAACGAACTTTTCGGCGATTTTGTTGTAATCGCACCGCGAGATAAAGCGGGCCAGCCCGGCCTGGAGAGGTTCGTCCATGGAGGATCTCCTTCTATATGCGGTAACGTCCTGCTTTCCCCTGAGCACATTCCTCATGGCGGAAGGCGGGGAAAGCAGAACTGAGGATCATGTTTCGATCAGAATCAGATGACGATCGTGAACGTAAGGACGTAGTTGAGCAGGATGCAGAGCACGAGCGGAATTGCGTTTCTCTTCACAATCTGGAAGGGAGAAACTCCCGCGATGCCCGCTACCGCCACAATGGCGCCCGTCACCGGGGAGAGCGTGCGGCCGAAGCCGGTCATGGTCTGCAGCGGAAGCAGCATATCTGCGGAATGAACGCCGAACTTCGAAGCGATGCCCGGAATTAGGGATGCGAAGGAGAAGAACGGAGCGTTGCCCGAACCCATAAGGAAAGCGACCACGCCGATCACCAGGCTCATCACGACTACCATGAAGCCGACGCCGAGCCCCATCGATTCGACGCCCGAAATGAGGGAGTCGACCGCGCCGATGGCAATGAGGCCCTTGCCGAACACCTGGCCCGCAACAATAAGCGCCACCACTACGGCAAACTGCTTGGCCATGCCTTCAAAGAAGGCCTTCATGCCGCCGAGAACTTCAAGCACCTTGCGGGTGCGGATGAGTTCGAAAGCCATAGCCGTAAGGACGGAAAGGACGATCGCAGCCGGAACGCCGACCTTGATGCTGATGCCCCAGCGGCCGATGACGACCGGGTTGAAGACGAGGAGGATGACGAGCGGAACGATCGGAAGAATGGCGTAGAGCTTAGGAACTGGCAGTTCCTGGGCGGCTTCCTTCTTGAACTGTTCCTGCAGAGCCTGATAGCCCTCGTCGATGCCTTCGCGCTTGTCCCAGTATTTCTGGGTGAAGTACTGTGCGACGAGCATGCAGATGAGGAGCGGGAAATAGATCTTCATCTGCCAGCCGAGGAAGTATTCGGCCCATTCAATGCCGGACGTACGCGCAGCGAGCATGCAGTTGGCGCTGCCCGGCCCGAGGTCGAAGAAGCGGCTTGCGGCGATGATGCAGACGGCCGTCATGCGCGTAACGCCCGCGCGGATGAGCACTGGATAGAGCGTCACCATCAGCATGAGCGCAAGACCAGAAGCGCTCGGGATTGCCATGCCGATGATCTGAGTGACGACGAAGCCCATACAGGCAAGAATATAAGGGGAGCGGATGTACTTGAGAGGGCCGCCGACAACTGCGTAAAGCGCCGAACCCGCATGAAGCGTATCCATGTAGCGCGCAAAGCCGCCCATCGCCATGATCGAGAGGCCGAGACCGCCGAGCGTGGTCGAAAGAGTTGATTCGACGACCTTGAAGATGTCGAAGAAGGCGCTGCCAGTGCCCTTCTTGAGCGCAATGCCGGGATCCGCATCGATAAGCACCGCGCATGCGAGGAGCACGACGCCGGCGATCATAAGGACCGCTGTGGCGTACCCCTTCTTGGCGATCATCCAGCCTACCCAGACGATCACGATGAGAGAAATGATTAAGCCGAGCATTTTCGGTTTCCTGCTCTATTACTGTACGAGCCTCAGGAAGCTTCATGTCAGGCGCCCAAGGAAGCGCTGATGCCGCTCCTGTAAAAAAACGGCGCTCCGGCCGCTGCCGGTCATGGAGAAGAAAATCCGGTAAAGACAGAAACCGCGGATTTCTTCAAAAGACCTCAGGCGGCCGGAAGACCGCATCGGGATTACTTCACGGTTTCCTTCGGGGATTCCGCAATCGACTTATCGGTAAGTTCCTGGCCGATGCCCGGCAGATCGGGGATCTTGTACTTGCCGTTTTCGGGGAGGTAGTCGTACTTGCAGGTGCAGCGGTTGCCTTCCAGGAGCGCGTAGCGGTGGAGTTCGTGGATCGCGAAGTTCGGAATAGCCGCCTCAAGCTGCAGGGAGGCCGCGGTCATGATCGGGCCGCCGCAGACATGGATCTGGCAGGTCGTGTCGTAGATGTGGCCCATGTCGCAGATCTTCTTCGCTTCGGACATGCCGCCGCAGGTGCCGATGTCGGGCTGAATGAGGTCGATAATGTGGTTTTCGAAGAAGGGGCGATAGCCCCAGCGCGTGAAGACGCGTTCGCCGGCGGCGATCGGGATGCTGATATGTTCGCGGACTTCCTTCAGGCACATCGGATTGAGGTTCATCACCGGCTCTTCGTAGGCGGCGATGCGGAATTCCTCGATCATGCGGCCGAATTCGATCGCAGAAACCTTGTCGGTAAGGGCATGGGCCTCAACAATGATGTCGACGTTGTCGCCGATCGCTTCGCGAATTGCCTTCAGGCGCTTGTAGCCGACCATCAGGTCGCGGCGGGCAAAAGCGCCGTAGAGGTTGCGCTTCTTGGCAAAGCCCTGCTCATCGATTTCGTTGACGTCGACCTTGATGCAGTCGTAGCCCTGTTCGACGGCCTGGACCGCAGCGGCGGCGTACTGTTCAGGGGTAGTGAGGTGTTCCTTCTTTTCCGGATCACCCCAGCCGAACTGCAGCTGTGAGGCGTAGGTATGGAGTTCGTCGCGGCACTTACCGCCGAGGAGCTGGTAGCAGGGAACGCCGAGAGCCTTGCCCTTGATGTCCCAGAGCGCAACGTCGATCGCGGACATGCCAGCCGAAACGACCGTGCCGCCGCCCTGCCCCCAGAAGGTCTTCTTCTGCATCTTGTCCCAGATGAATTCGGACTTCATCGGGTCGAGGCCGATGATGATCTTGGCAAGGTCCTTCGCCATTCCGAAGCCCGCAGAAGCGCCGACGCCGTAAGCCATGCCGACTTCGCCGAAGCCGCTGATGCCTTCATCGGTATTGATGCGGACAACCACAGGACGCCACTTGGACACGGCGGACTGGTACGGGTTCTTGACGTCAATGATGTCAACGCTCACGATCTTCATGATGCACTTTCTCCATAAAGTTTTGTGCGGTCTGAGTGCCGCTGAATTTCTTTCGACCTCTTGATCTGGAAGGAGAGCGTCCGGCGGGCGGCGCCCTCCTCCGTTCATCTCAGCCACATCCCCGGCATTGAAAATTCCGCAGCAAAAGGATTGTTGGAATCCTTGCATGTCGGTATACCAGTTAGTCCATTAAGAGAGCAAGAGCGTTTTTCGAATACCTCAAAAGCGGTAAGAATTGGGCGACGATTTCGTTTTTCTCATTTTTCGCGCCGACTCGCTCTCTGCGGCATTTATGCTCATTAAGAGGTATTTTTGGAAAGGGAAACCGAATGGTTAAAGAGATTCGATTGATGAAATTGAATCTCATCTCAAGTTTTCTAACGTCAACTGCGGGAGAAAAGCGCTCTCGGCGGGTTCGTCGCCTTTTCAGAGCGTCGGACCCGCTTCAGCTTTATTATGACTTTCACCTAATCATAAATCGGTACTGATGTTTACAGCCAATTGACTCGGCGATTCAGCACGTCGGCAAACGCGCCGGCCACGTGCTGCAGAACCGGTTCGGTCAGACCCGCCATGGCGATCCTGCCGTTGTCAATACCGTAAACGGCGTGATGAACGCGCAGGCACTCCATCTCCTCGGGCGAAAAACCGGTAAAGGAAAAAATTCCGCGCTGCTTCAGGGCGAAACCAAGATCTACCCCGAAGGACTTTCCCGCCTCATAAAGTCCCTGCCGCATTGCCTGAACGCGCTTTCGCATTTCCGTGACCTCACCCATCCAGCGGATCCGAAGTTCCTCATCACCGAGCACTTCCGCCGCGATTTTCGCGCCGTGTGCGGGCGGGTTGGAGTAAAGCGCTCTTGCGGCCTGCTTGAGCACGGAAAGCACGGCCGTCGCCTCGCGCGAAACGGGTTCAACAACGTGCAGAGTTCCTACGCGTTCTCCATAAAGGCTGAGGCCCTTGGAGAGCGACACGGAGAGAAGGAAGGGCAAACCGCTCGATGCAAAGAGGCGTACAGGCGCTGCATCCTCCCAAAGTCCCTCGGCGAAACCTTGGTAGGCCATATCAAGAAACGCCAAGTGCCCGCAGGCGGCGACCGTTTCAAGGACAAGCTTCCATTCCTCAGGACTCAAGTCGAGTCCGGTGGGATTGTGGCAACAGACCTGCAGCAGAACAAGCGAAGGCTGCGGAAGGGCGCGCATGTCTTCGAGCATCCGCTCAAAGGAGAGACAGCTCTTCGCCTTGTCGTAATAGCTGTAATCCGATACCGTTAGCCCGCCGAGCCTAAAGAGTGCCCGATGATTGCCCCAAGTAAGGTTGGGCACTGACGCGTGACGGATTCCAAGCGCAGTTTTAGCGAAAAGCCCGCCGACATAAAGAGCGCCGGTTCCCCCGAGTGCCTGAATGGTCGAAACTCGATTCGTGGTGAGTACCTCGGACTTCGACCCGAAGGCGAGCTCTTCAAGAAGCCTGCAGTAAGGCCCGTACCCTTCGATCGGTAGATAGCTATGTACGGTCCCGCGATGGAGCAGTCTCGATTCTGCCTCTCTCACCGTCTGCTGCAGCGGAATGCAGCCATCCGCGCCAAGATAGTTGCCGACGGTCAGGTTTACCTTCTCTTTTCGTGGGTCCGCACGGAAACGATCGCTGATGCCGATGATAGGATCAGCAGGTGCAGGCGGGATCGCCTCGAATTTTTCAACGAGCATGGGAGCTGCTCCTTTCTAAATGAAGAAATGAACGCCGGACCCTGCTCTTCTCGAGCGGACGATCCGGCGTACGGGAAATCTCTTGAGTCGTCATGAGACTCAGAGCTCTGGACCCTCCATGAAGATCTCAAGCTGTTCGGCGTAGTTGAGCGTCTCCATCTTCGTATAGGTTCCCGATGCGATCCTCAGCAGATGATCGAGCAGCTCTTCGCCGACCACTTCGATGTCCCGGGCTTCAGTCATGATTGAGGACGAATCAAAGTCGAAGTTGTCCGGCGATTTTTGATACGCATTGGCATTGCCCGTAACATAGAGGAAGGGCGACACCACCGTCGGATTGATGGCTGGCATCATGGGGTGCATGGGCATAGCGCCGCCGCCCATCTGATAAATCACGATCGAAGCGCCGCATGCGGCAAAGCAGAGCGGGAGAGAGAGCGACGACATCCAGGAGTCGACGAACCAAAGCCCCGGGTGCGAAGGCCGTTCAGCGTAGTCGAGCACGCCCTGAATCTGTTCATGGCCGCTCTTGGAGATCGCGCCGAGAGACTTCTCCTCAAGGGTGGAAATACCTGCGGCAATGTTTGCCGGAATCGGATTGATCGCTCGGATGTCTTCACCCGTCGAAAGCGCCTTATCCTCCCAGCGCTTGGCTGCGGCGTAGATATCGCGCGCCACGGCTTCATTCACTGCGCGGGCAGCAACTTCATCCTCAGCGCCGATAATTTCAGTCGTCTCAGAGAAGAATGCTGTTCCCCCTGCCCTTACGACGCGATCAAACACCGCACCAACCGTGGGATTCCCGGCAATGCCGGAAGTGGCGTCTGAAGTGCCGCACTTGACGCCTAGCGTCAGAGCGGACAGCGGGCACACTGAGCGGCGGAAGTCCGTTGCAGCAAGTACAACCTCGCGCGTCTGACGGAGCGCTTCGCCGAGAAGCCCGTAGGAACCGCCAGCTTCATCAAGGCAGATGATGCGGTACGGTTTCCCGGAGGCTTTCGCCTCCACAGCGAACCGGTCGAGTCCCATATTGCGGTAGGCCGAACCCGAAGAGCGCTTCACGGCTAGGAGGACAATGCCGCCGACGTTGGCGTTTTGCATGAGTCCGATCATCGTGCGGGCGATCGTTTCACGGTCCTTCTTAGGGCGGCCGGTTTCAGCTGGTATCTCAAAATGTACCGTGCCGCGGGTCATCCGGGCGACGTTGGAAGCGATGAAGTTGAGCGAGCGCACAATCGGAAGCACCAGCACGACGTTGCGCACGCCTGCCTGCCCGTCGGGACGCATGAAGCCGAGGAAAGTCTTGTCCGTCATGATTCAACTCCACTATTACTGAGCAGCGCTGCGGTCGCCGCGGCCGCGGCAGCCTTCAATGTTTTCAACGTGAACAATGCGTCCCGGCGCGATGTCTGTGATCGCGCGGCCGATCGGACGGCCGTACTTTATGATGAGATCCCCTTTTTGAATCGTCTTCACGGACACCTTGAAGCCGAAAGGAATCTCATTTTCGACAGTAACGGGGGAGCCGAAAGGCGCACCCTTCAGAATGAACTCGACCGAGGCTCCTGGACGCAGGGGCTCGAGGGCAGTAGCCACATTGTCTGCGGCGTCGAGCAGCAACGCTCTGGGCATGATGAAACTCCTCAGGGGAAGTGATTGATTGGCGCGGCGTCCCCTAGAGCACCGGACCCTCAAGGTACATTTCAAGCTGTTCGTCGTAGTCAAGCGTTTCCGCCTTGGTCATAGTGCCGGAAGCAATGTCGAGAAGAAGCTCAAGAAGCTTTTCGCCGACCTCTTCCACGGGTCGAGCTTCGGTCATGATCGCGGAGGCGTCAAAATCGAAATTTTCCGGAGACTTTTCATAGGTTCGCGGATTACCGGTCACGTAGACGAGCGGAGAAACGAGGCCAGGATTGATTACCGGCAGCATGGGGTGGGTCGGCATCGCGCCGCCGCCCATCTGAAAGATCACAAGCGCAGCGCCATTGGCGGCAAAACTGAGCGGAAGCGAAAGGGACGCCATCCAGGCATCGACGAACCAGAGGCCGTGCGTCGGCGCATGCTCGCCGTACCGGAGGACGCCTTCAATCGGAAGATGACCGCTCTTCGAAATCGCTCCGAGAGACTTTTCCTCAAGCGAAGAAAGGCCGGCTGCCTGACTAGCGGGAATAAGATTGATCGCCCTTACGTCCTCGCCGGAGGCAAGCGCCTTCTCCTCCCACCTGCGGGCAGCAGCCCGGATCATCTTTGCGCCTTCTGGAGTGACGGCTCGAACGGCCAGATGATCCTCAGCGCCGATAATTTCTGTTGTTTCCGAAAAAAAGGCCGTCCCGCCCGCACTTACGATCCGGTCCACGGCGGCACCGACGCAGGGGTTGCCTGCGAGACCTGAAGTGGCATCAGTAATGCCGCATTTGACGCCGATGGAGAGCGCGCTCAGCGGACATTCCGTCCGCCTCGTCCGCGAAGCCTGCACAAGCACCTCTCGGGCAGCAAGAAGCGCGTCGCCGATCATGTGAGCGGCGCCTCCAGAGTTAGTCAGATATACGGCGCGCCATGGCTTCCCAAGCGCGTCCGCTTCTGAGAGGAACCGTTCGCTCTCCATATTTGGATATGAGGAATCCGTCCTCGAGGACTCTGCAAGGATCACGATGCCGCCTACATTGGGGTTCTTCATGAGTCCGATAAGCGTGCGGGCGATCGTCTCGCGATCCTTCTTTGGACGCCCCGTTTCGGCCGGCATATCGAATCGAAGCGTCCCGCGCGTCATGCGCTCGACCATTGACGCAATGAATTTGAGCGAGCGATGGATCGGCAGAATCAGCACGTAGTTGCGTACGCCCGCGCTGCCGTCCGACCGCATGTAGCCGAAAAAAGAATGCTCAGACATGGTGAGCCTCCTCTGCCGGCGCAGTTTTCTCACCCTCGATCGTTTTGTCTCCCCTGCCCCGGCAGCCTTCCATGTTCTGCACATGCACGAGTTCGCCCGCTTCAATCCGCGTCGTGGCTCGACCGATGACCTCGCCGTACTTGAGCACGTTTTCTCCCGGGTCGATCGGCCTCACGGCAACTTTGTAGGCAAACGGGATGAAGGCGCGGGCCGTGATCATATCGCCGCTTTCGCAGCCGCTCCTAATGACGTCAAACGGCATATTTGCCGGTATATCGCACATGGCGGTGGCGATATTGTCAAGCGGAGAGATCTGCAGTGCGCGGAACATGATCACGAATCCTGATAGAGAAGATCTGGGAGACGGACAGTCAAGGCATCAAAGGCTTAGAAGTCCAAGCCAAGCCCACCAGGGGATGCCGATGATGGCATAGACAGCGTAGCCGACAAGCGTAAAGAAGAGGCCGTTCGCCCACCAACGCTTCATCGGCACGTAGCCCTGACCGAAGAGCACCGGACCCGCAGCATTGGCGTAATGCGTCACCAGCGCGCCCATCACGCCGACGTTCACGAAGACGAGGAACATCTCCCAATGCGGCAGACCTGCAGCAAGGCCGATAGCGTACTGCACGGGTACGACCGATGCCATGTACGCGCCACAGGACACAAAGAGATAACGGCAGAGGGTGCCCATCGCGCAGAGGAAGATCAGAATGCCGATCTGCGAGAACTGACTGAAGTCGACGTTGGCCTGAAGGAGACCCGCCATCCAGTCGAAGATGAAGTCGACGTTGGCCTGAAGGAGACCCGCCATCCAGTCGAAGAACTTGAACTTGTTGAGAGCGCCGGCAAGACCGAGGATGCCGCCGTACCAGACAAGGGTAGACCAGACCTGACCGTTCGTCGCAATGCGCTTCCAGGACAGTACGCCCGAAAGAATGAAGGCGGCAATCAGGCCGAGCACGATGGCGGTCGAATTGATCTTCGTGTAGCTGCCGGTTGCCCAGCCGACAATCGCCATCAGGAAGAAGAACAGAAGGAACTTTTCATTCCTCGACATGGGCCCGAGTTCGGCCAAGCCCTTGGCGGCAAGCGCTTTATTGTCGATCACGCCGATTTCCGGCTTGTACACTTTATGAAGCAGCCAAGGGGCAAGGAGAATCATTGCGAGAGAAGGCACGCAGAAGGCCGTAGTCCACTGCAGCCAGGAGATCTCGAGACCGAGCATATCCTTCGTAAGCTGCCAGATAACAGTATTGGCGGCATAGGCCGTAAGGAACGTAATGCCCGTAATCATTGAGACGATATAAAGCAGCTGCATCAGATACGCGCCGATGCGGCGGGGATTTTCTTCAGCCGTAGACCCAAGCGCTTGAGAGATCGAGACGAAGATCGGTGCAATGATGCCGCCCGTGCGGGCTGCGTTCGAAGGCGTCACCGGTGCAATGATCGCGTCCGAAAAAGCAGCGGCATAACCAAGACCAAGCGACGTGCGGCCGAACTTGCCAATCATCCAATAGGCGATGCGGCGGCCGAGATTGGTATCCTGGAATGCCTGAGAGATGACAAAAGCGCCGACTACAAGCCAGGTCATCGTGAGAGAAAAACCCGAAAGCGCGACGCCGTGCCCGCGCATAATGACGGCATAAGCGCCGAGCGCAATCATCATTACAGCTGCTTCAGACATGGCCTGCAGCATGATGCCCAAAATAGCAAAGGCGTAGAACGGGAAAAGGCCCCACGCCTGAGGCGTCATGCCTTGCGGAGGATCCATAAATAGGAGGAGCAGCGGCGATGCTGCTGCAATCAGCTTTAAATAGTTTTTCATAATCATTTTTATCCTTTGTAGGTCAAAGTAATCTCATCGCACACGCTTCTCGAGCCTCTAGCAGGGCCCGGGAAGCGCCTTATGAATTTTTATTTGGCGTTTGCAATGCGGAAGATTTCCGCTCCGGCACCGGGGCCGGCAGATTCGAACGAGCGGCAGCAGGCGATGAACTCATCCTGAATCGCGCTCTTCAAAATGCCGTCGGTCATCATTCGGAATTTGTCGGCGAGCTGATCCCAGGAAACTTCGTTTTCCGGGTCGCCCGTCGGGGCCTGAATCTGAGCAGAAAGCTCCCGCCCCCTGCTCGTCACGGCTTCAATGCGGCAGGGCCAGTTCTTCGGCACGCAGGCATTGATCGCAGGGTCGTCGATCACCTCCGTCACCTGTTCAATGGCCTTAACGCGCGGGTCTTGAACCGCCTCTTCCGTGAAATCGGTTTCCCGCATGACTCCGCGGACGATCGCGGAGGCAACGCAGTAGGTGATCGAAAACTTCCCTTCGCGGCCAGTCTGCGGATCGGTCTTGCCGGCAATCGAAAGAGCCGTACTGTAGGTGTGGAGCTTGAGCTTCGTGATGGTTTCGCCGGGCTCGAGCTGCTTATTAACAAAGGTATTTAATAGTTGATGGATGGTGCTGTGTGG
>UMGZ01047895.1_pt1 | contig 16586 bp, 14 predicted proteins | sample 1965421 | NCBI WGS metagenome assembly UMGZ01 (sample SAMEA4836087, study PRJEB28245) | human gut metagenome | biome: gut microbiome; material: fecal sample | place: Denmark | collected 2008
GAAATTTTAAGAATTTACAGGCATTTATTTTATGGAAGTCCCCTTTAATAGTGGCATTAGAATTTAAATTTGTAATCGGATTGTTTGTTGTGCCGATATAGTTTTCGTCTCCTCCAATTATGGTTTCCCCTTTATCATTTTCATACCAATAAACGCCTGCAACAATATTGTCTCCGTCCAGCCATTCATTCTTAGTAATATCGGGAGATCCGTTCAAATATTTGGAGCCAGCATATGCTGAGCTAAAAGCAACAAACAAAGTAAGACAAAGAATTGATTTCGTGAATTTCATAACACTTTCTTCTGTTAGATTGATGGATGCTTTATAAAAATCGAATTGAGTTTAAGCGGACACTCTCAAGATTCAGGGAGAGAATCAACTGGTCATCTAGGAAATATCTCCGGTGTCGAGTGCTTTGAGCTTCGCCTTTCTATCGTTCATACACGACATGACAAGGATACAAAAAAATCAACTTTCGAAAAGGCCTTGTTGCGTGAGATTTACAGTGCCAGTAGGAATCCCGTAGTTTTACCTGCATCACTATGATCACAGAGACTTGCGTTCAGGATGGAGATCTTTCTTCGCTGCGTCGTCAGTTGGCTATGTTGGATAGCTGTCCACCTGATGATTTGCTTTGCACGATCCTTACGCGTTGCTCATCCGGATGTTTCTGGCACAATCAAATCAACATGCTGACATTTGTAATTCTACGCGGTGTTTGTAGCTTCTCGATTTAACTATAAAAATATTCAATGGTAATACGTTGCTTGGTTTAATTCAATCGTATTTTTAATTCGTGATTAATGTCTGCAATCGGAATCCTCTCCTGCTCCAGTCTTCCTTTCGTCTCGCACAGCACTTCCAGCAGTCTGAGTTCTCTTTCCGTCAGGCAGTCCGGCATTCTTTTCACCTGACTCGGCTCAGACACGGCCAGATGGCGATACTTCATGAATGTCTCCACATCCATCATGACGCTTTCCGTCTGGGAATAAATCTTTCTCAGTTCAGAAATGATTGCGAGGCCATGGGTATCAAGGTCTCCGAAATAGAGTATCCGGCAATCCACGAGCCATTCCGCTTCATCGAGTGCCGTTACGCCGTATCCCATTCCAATCAATATCGGAATGTTTGGCGGAATATCAAGCGAAAGCCCAGTCTGTTCATTTTCAATGATGACGACCGTTTTCTTCGACGGGGCAGAGGCCGCCAGTCGATCAAGCGTCAGCTGAACGACATCATTGGGGTCGCCCCCGGTCCAGAATGATGCATGACGCACGCGCACGAAGAGAGGCTTTCGCCTCAATCCGAGTGCAGAGAGGAAATCGACGTTCTCATTAAACGATTCTTTTCCGTCAAGCTCTTTAATCAATTGCCAGACGCCGGCAATGAGCGCCTGATGCTTTTCAAACCATTTGGTATCGACGCCTTCAACCGGAATTTCCCTAATGAAGAGATCTGAATTCGGGTGCGCGAGGAGCCATTTGAGGAGCAGCGTGAAGCGCTTTAATTCGTTCTCGTCGAAATCCTTGGGCCATAGGGCAGTGGCATTCCGAAGAATTCGGATGAGGCGCAGAAGAGGGCGGCCGCTTTCCTTTTGAACGTCATCGTCCGCATCAAAGCTCCTGAAGGGAATTCCGAACTCCATTGCAATGGCTCTCACGCGATGGACGGCTGCTTTCCAGGATTCGCCGTCAATTCCGTCAGGCTTCAATGCATCGCAGAGATCCGCGGCTTCACGCACTTCGATCCAGGAGGGAAGGTCAACCGAAATCCCGAGCTGACGCCACTGCGCCTTCTTCCACCCCACGCTCCATCCGTGCCGCGCTTCAATTCGCTTCCAGGATTGAATGAGCGCCTTCGTCTTCGTGAGGTTGACTGCGCCTTCCTTTTCATTCATTCGCCCGAGGGGCTTTTCGACGAGCGCGCTCCTGAGCGTTGGTGAGAGGAGTCCGAAGCTCGCGTCATCGACGAGCCACTCCGGAAAAGAGCGGGAGAAGGCCCGTCTCAATGCGTCATCCATTTCCTGGGGCGTCTTGATTGCCATGGCGATTGATCATCCGGAATGAATTGAGAACCTCCGACAGGGAGCCTTCAGAGGGCTTGCCGGAGGTTCAAGGGGAGGGAGGCAGTCAGAAGAGGCCCGGCAAAGGTTCAGGCTTCGCTTCTTCCGTCTTCTCAGATGCAGCCGCCTTTGGGGCGGCCCTGAGCACCTTCGGGCCAGCAGTCTTTACTTCATTCTGCTGCGGAACGACAGGCGCGGCATTTTTGAAGTCAAGCCTTCCGGTCTTGTCGTCGTAGCTCACCGACAGGCCGCTCGAGTTCCTTCTCCCCTCCATGACGACGTAGAAGGCGCCGCCGATGTAGGGCTCGAGCGTCACGACGGACTTTTCAGGGGTCGCGACTATCATCTGGAAGCCGAAGCGGTTGAAGATGTTCATCGAAATGTCGGTGAACTCGCTGTCGGCCTTGTCGAAGGCTTCGTCGAGAATGACCGGCGCAAAGGCGGGGAGGCCGTTGTCGATGCTCCCCAACTGGTAGCGGAGCGCCGCCGCAAGGCATGTGGTCGTGAGCTTCTGGCGCTGCCCGCCCGATTTGCCGGAACCCGAGAAGTAGGTTTCGAGGATTTCGCCTTCGTCGTTCAATTCGCTCGCCGTGAAGGCGACATGGCGGCGGACGTCGAGCACCGTGAGGCGCCAGAGTTCGGCCTGCTTTTCAGTCGTCTGCGCGGGATCGAGCTTCCTCACGAGCTCGGAAATGAGCTTGTAGCGCTTTTCGGCGTCGTCGTCCGTGAGCTCGCCTTCCCAGGCGCCCTGAATGAGTTCGCCCACCTGACGGCGGAAGTCCTCGACTTCCTTGATCTTCAGGTCCTTCACTTCGATTCTCAGGTGCGAGTCGCCTTCAGCGAGGCGCGAGAAGGGGGCAGTGGCGAGCGACTCGTTCACGGTTTCCATGCGCTGGAGAATGTCCTGACGGGCCTGGCGCATCTCGAGGTTGAGGTCGGCAAAGTGCTGAAGCGACTGCGTTTCGAGGAGTTCGCGGAAGCGCTTCTCGTGGCGCGGAAGCCCGTCCGTTTCAATCCGGTTGAGCTTCTTGAAGAAGTCGCCGGCAGACTCGAGCTTTGCGTCGAGCGATTCGGTTTCCTTCGGCCACTTGAGAAGGAAGATCTCAAAGCGCGATGTGACGCCGCCTTCGGCTGCTGTTACGCGGTTCGAATATGCGTCCTTCTCCTCATGGATCTGATCTGCGATTCTAAACACACATTTTTCGAGTTCTTTGAGTTTCACTTCTTTTTTGCCGTTATCGGTAGCACGACACTCGATTGAGTCGAGCTCTTCCTTGCCCGGCGTTTTTGCATTCCCCTCCTTCACCATGCGCTCAAGCTGGCTGATAGCGTCGGCATGCGCCGAAATGCGTTCCTCTGCCGCCTGGATTTTCGACCTGGCAGTGTTTTCGTCGGAAGAAGCTTTGCTTCGCGCCTCGCGGAGCTTCGCAAGCTGAGTCTCCGCATCGCGAAGCTCCACCTTGAGGCGCTCTAGATCGGGCGTCTTCTTTACGAACTCGTCGAGCTCGTCGTTTGCCTCCTGAAGCCTTTCTGCGGCGCTTTCAGCATCGATTTCATCCCAGTCGGTATTGAGAAGCGCATTGGCGGCGGAAATCCGTTGCTGAGCGGCTTTCGCTTCCGTCTCGATTTTCCGGATTCTCTGCTGGAGCGCCGTGATCTCCGCGCCGAGTCTCTGGGCTTCCTTTTCAAAGAGCGCGAGTTTTTCCTGGTTCGAGAAGCCCGTCACCCAGCGGCGGCGGTCGTCGACATCAATGCGGTCGTCCTTTTCATGGCGCTCCGCGTTGTGCTTTACCTGACCCGCGCGGGTCACGGCCTGGTCGGCGCGGCGGAATTCGTCGAGATTCTCCGCGCAGAGGTAGGAAAAGCGCTGCGCGCACTCGGCGGTAAGCCATGCGTCCCAGCGTCCCTCCTTGAAGTCGAGCTTCGACGGGATGCTCCGCGGCCTGAAGAAGCCGTCGAAGTCGCGGGATTGATTTCTCACGCGGTAGTAGACGATGCGGCCTCTCAGGCGCTTCGTTTCAAGAAGCTCCGTGAAGGCCGGGTAGAGCTTTTCGTCTACGAGAATCGAGAGCGCGAAGTTGTGAAGCACGCGTTCAATCGCGCCCTGCCAGCGGGACTCATCGGGCTTAACCTGAAGGAGTTCGCCGACGAAAGGAAGTTCTTCCTCGGAAACATTGAGGTCGGCCGCGAGCTCCGCGCGCAGATCCAGGTTCTTCGACGGAATATTGGACGGGCGCTCGCGCATCGAGTTGATTTCCTGGACCGTATCCTGAAAGACCTTCGAGCGGTCGCGCTCTTCAGAGACGAGGCCGTCGCGATCGCGGGTGCGGTCGGTGCCGGCCCGATCTTCCTCTTCGAGATAGAAGTGAAGTGCGTCGATGAAATTGAGCCAGGCGTCGCTCGATTTGGGGAGATCCTTCTCAAGGGTCGAGGCATGACGAAGCGCAGATTTCTTGTGCGCTTCGGCGCGCGCGTACTCGGTCGTGAGCTGCCGCACGCGGGCTTCGAGCTGCTGGACGGAGAAGCCGCCCGATTCATTGAGGCGCGTCCTGAGTTCATCCGCTTTGGTCTGCCCCTCGTTTTCCTTCTGAACCGCGATCTGCAGCGTGCGCATTGCCTTCTCAAGCTCGCGCTGGAGTTTCGGGAGTTCGGCTTCCTCGAGACGCTTTTCCGTCATCGGACGCCACCACTGAATGGCGTTTTTTTCGGACTCAAGAAATGTGATTCGCCTCTCAAGCTCTTTACTTTCGTCCCAGAGTTTTTTGGCTTCCCGCAGAATGTCACGCTGCTCCCTCGCTTCGACCACGGCCGAATGAGCGTCCGAGAGGTCGTGAAACTCCGTCGTGAGCTTATCGGCCATCGCGAACGTGCGCGGCTCCTCAAGCATGAAGTTCCTCAGGAACGTGTTGAGGTCTCCGAGGTTCTTCGCCGACTGGGCCTTTGCGAGAAGTTTGAGCGCCGTCTTGTCGCGGATCCCGAAGCGGTCGCAGAAGGCGTCGCTGTAGGCGTTGAAGGTCGTAAAGCTCGTGAAGGGCGGGAGCCGGTCCTTGAGCCACCGCCAGTCGAACTGCGATTTGGCGAAGCCCGTGAAGTCGTCCGCATTGAAGCTGTAGCTGCCGTCGATGATGAAGAACTGTTTGTTGACGGCCGCTTCCTCGTTCGAGCTCTTCCTGATGCAGGCAACGAGCAGGAGCGTCGTGTCGCCCGTGCGGCTCTCGCTGTCGAAAAGGGTGAGCGCGGCCGCCGAAAAGGTCGCGCCCGGGCGCAGGTACTGCGTCTTTGCGCGCGGCGACCCCGTGCCCTCGAGTTCGGCCTGGGTCGACCAGGCGCCCCGGATGTAGGTGAGGAGGTTGCGGTCGCCGCGCCTCTGCTCGCCCTCGCGGGCGGCGGCGTTGTAGGCGGGATTGGGGAAGAGGAGCGTGATCATCGCGTCGAGGAGCGTCGATTTGCCCGAGCCCGACGCGCCCACGAAGAGAAAGCCCTTTTCCGAAATGGGGATGTCGTGGATGTTCGAGAAGGTGCCCCAGTTGAAGACCTGGAGCCTCTTGATCCTCCACTGCACGAGGCCGCCGATAGTGTTTTCAAGCATCAGATCGTCTCCTCATCGCTTTCATCGTTGTCGTCCGCATCCGCGTCGGAGTCATCCTCATCGGCGCCGAGGAAGGCGGATTCCTCGAGCGCAATTCCCGGGATTGCTCCCGTTCCGCTCTTCAGAAGCTCATAGCGCTTCATGATTTCTTCGGCTTCCTCAGGCGTCTTCGCGTCCTCGAGAATTCGCCTGAGGTAGGCGTTCCTGAGTTCATCAATCGCCGCCGTGGGGAAGAGGAGCGGGAGGACGGGCGAAATTTCCATGGCGTCGCCCGACTTGAGCGTGAGGAGAATCCTTCGTTCCGTGAGGCGTTTGATGATCGCCTTGAAGTGCTGCTGGAAGATGCGGTCGTTCGTTCCCGCGGACCGGTCGAACAGCCGGAGCATTTCGGCGACGTCGGCGCGGGTGACCACGGCGCGCTCGCCGTTCGCGCGCGCACGCATGAGCTGGTCCCTCAGTTCAAGGAGCACGGCGGAATCGAGGAATCTGAGGCGCACGGTATTGAGAAGCGAAGGCGCATCGTGGTCGCCGAGATCAGGCTTCCGGCAGAAGGCGACGCCGAGCTCGTCGTCAACGAGGAGATCGAGATAGAGGTCTGAGAGCCGCGAGCGGATGATGTCCTCGCGGACCTTAAGTTCCTGCCAGAGGCGTTCGCTGCGGGAGCGTTCGAAGAAGGGGCCTTTGAGAAGGTGGACGAGCACCTGGCGCGTGAGCGCGGGGAGCGTTCCGGTGTCGCCCGCGTAGAGCTCGCGCTCTGCCGCATCCGCGTCGCCCTCAAAGGCGCCTTCCTGAGGTTCCGCGGGTTCCGTTGATTCCTGCGATGAAACTGGCATCGCTGCGGGATCTTTATCCATTTCTGTCACTTGACTTTCTCGGTTCGGTATTCAAATTCTGTACTTGCGGTTTTCTCTAGCGCCAGCGGTGGGATTCGCGCATTTTTTCAACGCTTTCGAGCGTAAACCAATAGAGCGGAATCCGCGCATGGCGCTCGTTCTGAAGGCGGTCCTTCCAGACGAGCGGCTCGTCGACGGCAGGAAGCTGAAGCGGCACCCGGAACTTCGGGTCCGACATGTCCGTTTCCGGGACGTCCTTTTTGGCTTTCACGTCTGAAAACCGAAGCGCCGGCATGCCGGGGCCGCCGGGTTCGCCGTAGCGGGTTGCAAGGGAGAGAAGACCCACCACGGACCCGAGCCCCTGCTGATTGGCGAGCGACCGGTAGATGTCGCCGATCGACGCGCGCTCCGGGGCGCCGGGGGCCGTGAGCACGGACTCAACGGAGCGCATGAGCTGCGGGTAGTCGATTTCAGAGGCGAGGATGCGCTCGAAAATGGCAAATGCGTCCACCTCAGGCGCGGAGCCGAAGGCGATGTCGGATTCCATCCGCGTCTCTTCCGGGTCGTCGAGTGAATACTGGTCGATCGAGCGGATCACGGCCGAGGAGAGCGTCACTTCCATGAAGCCTTCCTTGATGCCGACGGTCTTCGAGAGATCGAGCGCGGCGCGCCGGGCGTCGCGGATGAGCGTGGTGAGGCGCCGCTCCTCCACATAGTCGCGCGAGCTCACGAAGTCGCGAAGCGACTTGGCGAGCTGCGTCATCACGGCGTGCGTGTGGCCCGCCCGGTCAAGGAGCATGCGCTGAAGGGTTGAGAGCCGCCGGCGCTCCTCGCGCGTGAGCTTTCTGTAGAACCCTCGCTGGGCGATGCGCGTGAGGGCGCTTTCGAGCTCAGCCGACGCCCGGTTGTCCATCAGGAGCCGGTAGAAGGCCGTGAAGGCGCGGCCGGCGTCGCTCTCGGAAATCCCGTCGACGCCTGCAAAGAAGCGGTCGAGAATCGAGCCGCGGGAGGCCGAGGACTTGAGGATCCGTTCGCGCAGATCCCTGTTGAGCCTCTCAAACTCCTCGCGCACGCGCCGGAAGTCGGCCTCGAGCTCGGAGACGAGGTCGAAGATCTCGCTCACGCGGTCGAGCGCCGCCTGTTCGGAAATGGAGGGACTGCGGCCCGCTTCAATAGCGGCGATTTCCTCGTCGATGCGCGCCTTTTCGGCCTTGAGCTGCGCGATGCGCCCGGCCCTGGAGCGGTCTGAATCCGCGGCGAGGCGTTCGATCGCGTGCGTCACCATCTCGAGCCGGCTCTCGGTCGGGCCCGTGCGCTTCGTCTGAAAGCGCGAGAGCGTGCGGATGGCTTCCTGCCCGGCGCTCGTGAGTTCGTAGGTCTCTTCGCTCCGTCCTTCGGCAAGGCGGCAGACGAGGTAGCCTTCCTTGACCCACCGGCTCGCAAGCGCCCGCGCCTCATCGCGCGAGATCGTTTCCTGGGCGCCTTCGGCATAAGCGTGAATGAGGCGCTCAAGGAAGACGGAGGCAGGGAGCTCGCGTTCATTGTCAAAGAGGAGCGTCTGCAGAATGGCAATCGACTGCGGGCCCGTGTCGGCGGCAAGCAGCCGCCAGATCGGGCTTTGCCTGAGCTCGCGGTAGTTTTCTATCAGCGTGCGGATGGACATGCTTCTGGAATGGAATCAAAAGGGAGCTTATTCGGCGGCTGCCGGAGGCACCGGTGCCGCGGGCTTTGTGACGTCAATCCACCCGCATTCGCCCACGGCTTTTTCGAGTTCCGCCGGAGCAAGCTCAACGCCGCTCGCCTCGTCTCCGCAGGCGGGCCAGACGGTTTCGTAGGCCTTCAGCGACTCATCAAGATACACGGGAACGCCGGGCTTCCTGCCGAAAGGGCAGACGCCGCCCGGCGCATGGCCGACCAACGACTCAACGAGATCCCTTGAAATAAAGTGCGGAGTCGCATGAAAAAGGCGCTTGAATTTGCGCCCGTCAAGCTTCATGTCTCCGGCCGCCACAATGAGAAGGGGCCCTTCGGGTCCTGCAATCGCCATCGTTTTTGCAATGCGCGCCGGGATGATTCCGATTTCGCGGGCGGCGAGCTCGACAGTTGCGCTCGAGCCGGAAAAGCGGTGAATGCGGTCCGCAAAGCCCCGGTCTTTGAGCCAGAGGGCGGCAGCTTCAAAAGACAATTTTGAGCACTCCCGAAGAGGAAATTCTTAAAGCCTTTATTCTAACGATTCAGGTCCTGATCATCATGGCCGGAAAGCGTCATCAGCTCCGCAGAATCGGATGACGCGTTTCGAGAGACTTTTCCTGCCTTCTTAAGATCAGGACCCGATCCGCGCTATCATGCTCATCCTCTTCCCGGGCCCCGGACGGTCTTTTCGTTCGGATTCCCCATGGAAGACATTTTCAATTGCCCAATATCCGAAGGTTTCCCCGTGAAAATTCTCATCCTTCCCGACAGCTTCAAGGGTTCGCTCACCTCGGGCCAGGCGGCCGCGCAGATTGAGAGCGCCGCCAGGAAAGTGTTTCCCGAAGCGCAGATTGAGTCCTTCCCCATCGCCGACGGCGGGGAAGGGACGCTCGAGATGGTGCAGAAGGCTGCGGGCGGCGCATTCCTTCCAATTGAAGTCATGGGCCCCTGCGGGCAGCGCGTGCGCTCGCGCTACCTTTCGATCGGCGACACGGCCGTCGTGGAGCTCGCCGAAGCCGCCGGGCTCGGTCTCCGGCTTCCCGGCTTCAGCCCCATGAAGACCACGACGATCGGCGTGGGCCAGATCATCGCGGAGGCGCTCCATGTCGGACACCGCCGCATCGTGATCGCTCTCGGCGGGAGCGCAACGACGGACTGCGGCTGCGGCATGGCGGCCGCCCTCGGGACGCAGTTCCTTGATGAAGCCGGCAGGCCCTTCCTCCCCACGGGCGCGACGCTTTCCATGGTCCGGGGCATTCGCCTGAACGGCTTCTTCTTCGGAAAAAATGCCCCGCGCATCGAAGCGCTCTGCGACGTCGACAATCCCCTCTACGGTCCCCAGGGCGCGGCCTGCGTCTTCGGCCCCCAGAAGGGCGCAACGCCCGACGAGGTGAAGGTTCTCGACGCCGGGCTCAAAAACATTGCCGACCTTTTCCAGAAGCGCGCGGCGAAGCTTAATACTCTCAGGGGTGCGGGCGCCGCGGGCGGCACCGGTGCGGGCGTGGCGGCCTTCCTCAACGGCCGGCTCCTCTCCGGCATCGACGCGCTCCTTGACCTCATGAAGTTTGAGGAAGCAGCGAAATCCGCGGACCTCATCATCACGGGCGAGGGCGCCGTCGACACGCAGACGAAGGGCGGGAAGGTTGCGGCGGGCATTGCCCGGCGCGCTGCCGGAAAGCCCGTGGTGCTCTTTACGGGCGCCAATATGCTCGGCGAAAAGGATCTCGGGGCGCTCTACGAGCTCGGCATTACCGCCGTCCTTCCCATTCTCCAGAAGCCCTCAACGCTCGGCGAAGCCATGGCCGACGCCAAAACGAATCTCCATCTTGCGGCGCTCAACTTCTTCCGCACGCAGAAGATGTTCGGAGCCCGCTGAAGCCCTTTTCAAATCTCGAAGCAGAGTTTGCAAGAGACGGCCGCCTGCTTCTTCATCCCAGGCAAGAGGATGAAGAACAGGCGGTTTTCTTTACCTGGGTTTTGAGAAGATAAGGCAATTCACGGGCAGAATCGGGATATTCGGGTAATCCCTCTCTCCCTAGAATTTCCGTCAGTTCCTTCCAACAGGAATTGATTTTGGAGACCCTAAAAATGCAGGATTTTGATCTTTATCTTCCGACCCACATTGTTTTCGGCAAGGGCCGCGTCAATGAATTAGGAAAGCTCGTTGCCGGGAAGGGCGAACGCGTTCTCATCACCTACGGCGGCGGGAGCGTCGTGAAGAGCGGACTTCTGGACGCCGTGAAGGCGCAGCTCTCGGGGCTCACTCTTTTCGAGTTCGGCGGCATCGAGCCCAACCCGAAGATCGGGACGCTCAGAAAAGCGATTGAACTCTGCCGCCGCGAAAAGATCGACTTCATCGTGGCGGTGGGCGACGGAAGCGTCATCGACGGCACGAAGTGCATTTCGGCCGGCACCTTCTATGAAGGCGATGCCTGGGACCTCATGTACGACTCCTCGAAGATCGGCCGCACGCTTCCCTTCTATGCCGTGCTGACCCTTGCCGCAACGGGCAGCGAATACGACAATTCGGGCGTCATTTCGAACCCGGATACGGACGAGAAGCTCTTCCTCGCGGCGCCCAATCTCTTCCCGGCCGCTTCCATCATGGATCCGACCTATACCTTTACGGTTCCGGCGTGGCATACCGCAGCGGGTGCGGCGGACATCATGTCCCACACGTTTGAGCAGTATTTCGTGAAGGACGGGAACGAGCTCACCGACGGCATGTGCGAGGCGATGCTGCGCACCGTAATCAAATACGCGCCCGAGGCGATACGCCGTCCCGACGACTACGAGGCGAGAGCCCAGCTCATGATGGCGAGCTCCTTCGGCTGCTGCGGCATTCTCTCGATCGGCCGTTCGGGCTCCGCCTGGCCCTGCCACGGGATTGAGCACGAGATCTCGGCCTACACGGACATCACGCACGGGGCGGGCCTCGCCATCATTACCCCGAACTGGATGCGCTGGACCCTCACGCCCGAGACCGCTCCCCGTTTTGCTCAATACGGCGTGCGCGTCTGGGGGCTTGATCCGGCGGCCGACCCCATGGAAACCGCGAACAAGGCGATTGACCTGACGGCCGACTTCTTCAAGTCGATCGGTCTTCCCGCAAAGCTCTCCGACCTCCATGTGACGGACGAACACTTCGAAGCCATGGCCGACCATGTGCTCAAGCACTGGTTCCCGCTTGAAGGCGCCTTCCGTCCGCTCGACAAGGAAGGCATTCTCGCCATCCTCCGCGCGTCGCTCTGATCTCCTGAGCTTCTTCTGACGCCAAATAAGCCCGCAGGCGGCAGTCATCTTCCTGATGGATGACTGACTGCCGGCGGGCTTTTTGTTTTGAGGAGGCGGTGTTATAGTCGTCGCCAATAACGAGAATCAATTGCATTCGATCTGCAGTTTAAAGAGGCAAAGGGCCATGCCGCTCATTCAAATTCCGCTCAACGATGTCTTCCGCTGCTTTAACGACGGGGGCCTCGTGCTTTTCGGCGCGGGCTCTGAGGGCAAATTCGACGTGATGCCCTGCGGCTGGTGCGCCCCTTGGGGGCTCGATCGGGTGCTCTTCACGGCCGGCCCCAACCACTGCACCCGGGAGCTCGCGGAAGTCTCGGATCGCTTTCTCCTCGCAACGCCCACGGCCGGAATGGCGGAGACCGTCTTCAGACTCGGCACAACGACGATGCACGAGGACCCGGAGAAGCTTTCCCATGCGGGCCTCGGGTTTCTTCCCGGCTTGAGGGTGCTGCCTTTCCCTGCCGGCTGCAGCGCATGGGTGATTTTGCGGCGCGTCAAGGAGGGGCTCCCTCAGTTCCCCAATGCGCTTCTCTTTGGAGTCGCCGAAGAGGCATGGGTGGATGGGGATCTTTGGCACGAGGGAAGGCCTCTGCCGGAAGAGGATCTTCCGCTCGACAAGCGCCGTCTTCGCTATGAAGCGGGCGGCGCGTGGTATGCCTCAAAGGGCCGCGAGAGGGTGCTTCAGGGCGCTCAGGGCGGCAGGACCGGTTGATCTCAGGGATTTTTTGGAGCCTTTTGCTACCAGACTGTAAGGCTTCAAACTTTTGACTTCTTCAATATGCCTATAAGGCATATACAGATATAAAATATAAGTATTAGCTATTTTCTTTAGGGTTCCTTAACCTTCTTTCTCAATACGGAAGAGCCCGGCGATTCAATCGCATTGAGGCTCGCAAACGATCTCTCTTTCGGGAAGGAATCACCATGAAGAAAGCATTGGCTGCCGGTCTTGCAGTTGGGATTGCCGCGGCAAGCTCCGTCTCTGCTGCCGCGACTGTTGACGAAAGCGCTGCGGCAAGCGATTCCGGCCTCAGGCTTGCAGCGACCTGGGACAAGACCTTCGCTCAGAGCGACAAGGTCGAGCACCGCAAGATCACCTTCAAAAACCGCTACGGCATCACGCTGGCCGCGGACCTCTATAAGCCCAAAGATGCCAAAGGCAAGCTTCCCGCGATTGCCGTGAGCGGGCCTTTCGGCGCGGTGAAGGAGCAGGCTTCGGGGCTCTACGCGCAGACCATGGCGGAGCGCGGGTTCTTCACGATTGCGTTTGACCCGTCCTACACGGGCGAAAGCGGCGGAGAGCCGAGGAATGTGGCGTCGCCCGACATCAACACGGAAGACTTCAGTGTTGCCGTGGATTACCTCTCGACCTCGCCCGAAGTCAACCCTGACCATATCGGTCTCATCGGCATCTGCGGGTTCGGCGGCATGGCCGTGAACGCTGCCTCCATGGATACGCGCATCAAGGCGACGGTTGCCTCGACCATGTACGACATGAGCCGCGTCAACGCCCGCGGCTACTTCGACGCCATGGATGCGGATGCCCGCTCCGCGCTCCGCGAGAAGCTGAACGCCCAGCGCACGAAGGACTATGCGTCCGGGACCTATGCGCTGGCCCCCGGCCTTCCGGAGAAATTGAAGGGCGACGAGCCGCAGTTCGTGAAGGACTACTGGGAGTACTACAAGACGCCGAGAGGCTTCCATGCGCGCTCCATCAACTCCAACGGCGCCTGGAACATGACTTCGCCGATTTCCTTCATAGACTAATTAAGGTGCGGAAACCTTCGTCTTCAGACGAGGGAGGAGCACCGTCAGGTAAGTCTTTCGTTTTTCGAGCAGATGCAGTTTCTTAAAACTGACGCCTGCTGAGAGTTTTTGTCCGTCGAGTCGGCGAACATCAAAATAACCGCTGCTTCTTCTTCCGAAAATATAGCCCTCCTCGCCGCCAAGGCGCACTTTGTCAAACAGCCGGAAGCCTTTCACCTCGAACGGGGTCTGCTGGCGCTTGCGAATGCCGCCCCTGCCGATCGTCAGCTTGTGAATCTGACGGTTGTGCTTCCTTACCTGCTTTTGGTATAGGTATTCCGGCAGACGCTCTGCGCTCAGGTTGCCTACAATGCAGTACGCATCGGCGCAGTGGGATTTCTCGATCCCGTGCGTGATGCGTGTGTGCTTCGTCAAATAGCCGTAGGTGTTCTCAACCGTTTTGTCTGCGTGAATCTCCTTCAGCCGGTAGAAGAACGTCCACCGCATGATTCCCATAAAGGCTTCTGCCCTCATGGACCTGCCGCGCTTCAGCTTCAGGTCGATCCGACCTGCGTGATATGCCTTGTGGCATGTCTCGCAAAGCGTCACGAGGTTGTTGGGGGCGTCGCCCCCGGTGCGCCGGCTTTCGAGATGATGCACGTTCAGGATCGGGTCTCCCGACTTTCCCCTGCAGTGCTGACACTGGTGACCATCACGCCAAAGAACGTACTCGCGCACGTTCCAGAAACCGAGCTGTTCACCCTGCTGATACTCCGTGCCCTTAATGTCCGGGTTCTTGATGGCCTGCATATCGAAGCTCGCTGTTTCCACCGTGATATTTGTTACAGGCAGGAGCCTGCAGACATTCTCGACAAGCTTCAGGTGCGAGGCTATTTTGTGCTCGACCGAAGGTGCCAGCCAGCCCTTGTTCTTGCTGTGAACACGATTGCTGAATCTTGGCGCACGATAGCGGGTCTTGCGATTGCGGCGAGCACGCCGAAGAGCCAAGCGCGCAGACAGGAGATCCGTGATGTCGTCGCGCAGTACTGCTTCACTGGCATAGAGCTCGGCCTTTTCGGTGGAAGCAGAGAGGCCGACGTGCCTGTACCCTGCGTCAACTCCAAGAGAGACGTCCTGCCTGGCTTCGCCCGTTGCCGTCGTGAGCTGAATCGTAAAGGGAGTGCGGCGCTTCACGCGTACCTTCTTTTCCCGCAGAAGCACGCGTGCCTTTGCAGGAGAGCATGGCATTAAGGGTTTGCCACGCTGGTTGATAACAAATACTCTCAAGTTTTGTCTCCATGCCCTTTCGGGCAGTAAGCATCCTTCGTCGATGTTGGAAGGGGTTTGATGCAGGGGACACCGCTCCTTTCCCTCAGAGCTTTTAATCACCTGCCGCAGAGCGCGGGACTAGGATGTACATCCCGCGGTGCCTATGAATTCCCAACCAACGTAGTTCTCCTTGCGGTTTTATCCGTTCGGATCACTGGGACTAGTCAATCAAGGCCTGCTTTCACAAGCCTTCGGCTTCAGCCGAGGGTGTATTGACGAAGAAGAATCTCTGACGAATGAGCGGAGCTTGGCCGCTTCTTCAGGAATCCAAGAATCCCCGGGTTGCGATTGAACCGCCCGTGCTTTTTATGTTCTTAAGTAATGAAAAGCGGTATAAGCGTCATTGAACGATATTCCAGCATTGTTGTAATCAGAATGCCATTTTTCTTTTGCAACAGGTATTGGAATATTTGCACGTAAAATGATAAAGGAGTATCGGCTAAAGTCGCATGAGCATCTTTCAGCAGCATAACTCCATCGCTTTGCTATTGGAGAATCTAATATGTATTATATGTATTTGTAAACGATTTGGATTGGATTGATTGATTTACTTAAATTATTTTCCATTGACTTAGTGCGATCATATTTTCGAATGTCATTCATTTTGCATGGACGTCAATGGATTAACTATAGCTGTTCATTTCCAATGGGATTGCCAAAATCCATGCGCGTATGAAGGTTTTCAGGAGTAATTTTCGCCAGTATAGACTGCAATTCTTTTCGCTCTTTGGTAGTCATGCGTTTCGATTTACCATCATCATTACCTACTTCGGAATTCCCTATTTCAAAAAAGAGTATTGGGATTTCGCCTGATTTGCACTTGCGAAAGCCGAAATGCTCGTAGAAGGATGATTCTGACTCGCTTCCAGGTTCAACGACTAACGCATAAATATTTGATATGTCGGTAATTTCTTTTGTGATTTTCAGTGCTTCAACAAGCATCGCTTTGCCTAGACCTTTATTCTTCCAATTCCGGTCCACAGCTAGTCTGACCAGCAGCAAGCAGGGCATCGGATCCAGTTTGTTTCTGCGTTCCGCTGGAGATAAGCGATCACCTGAAATGACTGCATTGCTCAGGCAGAAATAGCCGGCGATATATCCCTCCGGCGTCAGTACGACATATGTGCTTCTGCCGCTGAACTTTTCACTCAGAAAAACACGCGAACGAAGCCAGTCATTGAGAACTGGAACTTCGCAGTCAAACGCTTCTAATGCATCAGAAGAAATATCGGGACTGATTTCCTGAGGCCTCGATACGCCGGTTATTTCCATAGCTCATAACTCATCAGATGACGACGACGGGCTTTTACTTCATCGTCAGGCGGCAAAGCAATTTCATCAAGGAGAGACTGTAATTGCTGATTGCTGAGTTCAATTGTCTCGGGATCGTTCGAAAACTTTCTGAGTACAGGCTGTGGTTCCTCGGTATTACTCTGTGTTTTGGAGCTTCGCCGCTTTTCCGAGAGGAAGTCAGTCAATTCGGTTTCATCCTCCGGCAGGCGGGGACTGTCTCTCTGGAGCGGCTTCGAGCGTGAAGTGCTTCTGGTGCTCATCCATCAGCGTGAATACGCCTTCGCCGAGCTTGTCGAGCATGCAGAGCGCAATGCAGTAGTTGGGCTGGATCGTTTCTGCTTCGGCCTCCCAGCGGAATACCGTCTTGGGCGACACCTTGAGAAGTGCGGCAAGGGCTTCCTGAGTAAGGTTGAGCCGTTCGCGCAAGGACGCTACATCCGGACCGCAGTACTGCGGCCAGCTGATTTCGCCGTTGAGATAGTCTCGAAACATTGACTGGAACCGGGTGATCTGCCCTGCCGCAAGCCTGCGGCGGCACTCTTCGGTCGTTAACGATTTAAGGGCGGACAATCGCATTTCTCATCTCCTCCTCTAGCCCCTGTGAAAGGCATCGAGGCGTTAATGATGGCCGATTTGTCCGGGGTGCGCGTAATTATTACAGTTGTATGGACTAAATGTCCATTTTAAAAATTTGAATGCGTAATTTTTGGCTCTTCGGAAATTACCGGGCAAACGATACCTATAGGG
>UMGZ01039100.1_pt1 | contig 16511 bp, 14 predicted proteins | sample 1965421 | NCBI WGS metagenome assembly UMGZ01 (sample SAMEA4836087, study PRJEB28245) | human gut metagenome | biome: gut microbiome; material: fecal sample | place: Denmark | collected 2008
GGAGGACGGCATGGGAACTAATCCCATGCCTCCTACCCGATTCTCCGCGCGTCGCCGGACTCCGCAACCTTATAATCAGCGTTTTCGTTTTTTCGAGCGGAGGAGCTGATGGCATCCAATCAGTACGAAACGCTCCTTCGGGAGATTTTTGAAAAGGGGACTCATAAGTCCGATCGAACTGGCACCGGCACCCGGTCGCTTTTCGGCTGCCAGATGCGCTTTCCGCTTTCGGAAGGCTTTCCGCTCGTGACGACGAAGAAGCTCCACCTGCGCTCGATCATTTACGAACTCCTCTGGTTCCTCTCGGGCTCGACAAACATTAAATATCTGCACGACCACAACGTGACGATCTGGGACGAGTGGGCGGATGAAAACGGGGACCTTGGTCCCGTTTATGGTCATCAGTGGCGCTCGTGGCCTACGCCCGACGGCGGCACGATTGATCAGATTTCGGATGTCCTCAGGCGCATCCGCGAGACGCCCGATTCACGACGTCTCGTCGTGACGGCCTGGAATCCCGCGGAGCTCTCCAAAATGGCGCTTCCGCCCTGCCACTGCCTCTTCCAGTTCTATGTGGCGGACGGGAAGCTCTCCTGCCAGCTCTATCAGCGCAGCTGCGACATGTTCCTGGGCGTTCCCTTCAACATCGCGAGCTATGCGCTCCTTACGCACATGATTGCCCAGCAGTGCGATCTGCAGCCCGGCGACTTCGTCTGGACGGGCGGCGACTGCCACATCTACGACAACCACATCGAGCAGACGAAGCTGCAGCTTTCGCGCGAACCCCGTCCCTATCCGAAGCTCGTCATCGCGCGGCGACCGGCTTCGCTCTTTGACTATCAGTACGAAGACTTCTCGTTCGAAGGCTATGATCCCTGGCCCGCCATCAAGGCGCCCGTCGCAGTGTGATCTGCCTCTAATCCCTGAATTCGCAACTGGAGACAAGCAGATGGCTTCAATTGAACTTATTGCGGCTGCCGCGAGAAACGGCGTCATCGGGGGCGGAAACCGCCTTCTCTGGCGCATCCCTGAGGATTTTGCGTTCTTTAAGAAGACGACTTTCGGCTCGCCCGTCCTGATGGGTCGGAAGACCTGGGAATCGATCGGAAGAGCCTTGCCCGGACGCCTCAACATCGTCATTACGCGAAGGCGTCTCTCAGTGCCTAAGGGCGTGCTCGTTGTCCGGTCGCTTTCTGAAGCCGTCGAGGCAGCCGGCGGTGCGGAGCGCATTTTTGTGACCGGCGGCGGCGAAATTTATCGTCAGGCGATGCCGCTTGCGGACAAAATCTGGCTCACCAGCATCGATCAGGATTTCGAAGGCGATACGTGGTTCCCGACCATACCCCGGGCAAAATTCAGAAAGTCAGTTTTGAAAATCCTGTTTCCGACCGCTCGCCGGCCATGGCGGGTTGAGTTCGAGGAGTGGTCCCGCCGGTCCCTCTGAACGCACCTTCCGCACAGCAAGATTTCCACATAGGTTCCGACTTCAGAAGAGAAGCGGAACCTTTTCTTTTATTAAAGCCGGAATTCTTTGCAGCAGAAGGCGTTTCGAGATGAAATGCCATCCGGAAAGAGACACTTGTCCACAGGCCCGGGCGAAAGGTTTTCCACAGAAAATGTGCATAACTCCCCTTCAAAAAGTGCACAAATGCTTTCTTCGCAAAGGAATCATGCAGTTACGAATTTGCCTATTTTTTAGGCAAATCGATTTTGAGGCTTATTCAGAACTGTGTATTGAGGCGAACCAGGAGAAATGGCATACGTTTTCAAATGGCAATAAAAAAGAGCAACTGTTCATCACAGCTGCTCCAATTTCCAATGCGCTTTAAAGTGAAATGGTGCGCCAGGCAGGATTCGAACCCACGACCCTCTGGTTCGTAGCCAGATACTCTATCCAACTGAGCTACTGGCGCACGTATTTCTTTGCGCGGATCACTTTCGACAAAAGTCCAAAATGATCTTTTCTGCGAATTGTGTGGTGCGCCAGGCAGGATTCGAACCCACGACCCTCTGGTTCGTAGCCAGATACTCTATCCAACTGAGCTACTGGCGCATCAAAATTTGCAGAGCACGAACTATAGACGAAACATGCGGAAAAAGCAAGAGACAAAGAAAAATATTTTTGGAAGCCAATAAAAAGCCCGGCGATCCGAAGATGCCGGGCTGATATGGCGATGGTTTGGTCAGCGTGGAAGCCGATCAATCCTCTCGACGGGCAATCAGACTCACGAACCAGTGCTTTCCATCCTTTTCCGATTCCGTCTGGCCGATAAGCCTGTGGCCTGTCTGGCGGGCGAAATCGGAGAGATCAGGAAGACTGTGCGGGTCCGTGCTCCAGACGCGCAGGAGAGCGCCGGAAGGGAGCTTCGCAAGCGCTTTCTTGGCTTTGAGCACCGGCATCGGGCAGGAGAGGCCGGGAAGCATCAGCTCTTCGGCCTCTCCCGCGAGCGCGCAGGCGTCCGCGGGACCCGTCATCAGAGACGCTCCTCAATCCAGGCGCGGGCCTTGACGAGCGCGTCGTTGAGGTGCGCCGCGTCGGCAGCGCCCGCCATGGCGAGGTCAGGCTTGCCGCCGCCCTTGCCGCCGAGGAGGCCGGCGACAAAGCTTGCGAGTTCGCCTGCCTTCACCTTGCCCGTCAGATCCTTCGTGACGCCGGCAGCGAGCTGCACGCGGCCGTCAGGCTGGGCTGCGGCGAGAACGGCAACGGCAGAACCGAGCTTGTCCTTCACCTTGTCCATCGTCTCGCGAAGCGCCTTGGCGTCAGCGCCGTCGAGGCGGGCGAGCAGAACGCGGACGCCCTTCACGTCAACGGCTTCGCTGATGAGCGCATCGCCGGCGCGGGAGGCCATCTGGCTCTTGAGCTGCTCGATGCCCTTCTCAAGGGTGCGGACCGTGTTGAGGAGGTCGGCGGCCTTGGTCGGGATTTCATCGGCCGGGGCCTTGAATTCACGTGCCGTGCGGGCGACCAGGGATTCCTCGTGCTGGACCCAGGCGAGCGCATTCATGCCGGTAACGGCCTCAATGCGGCGAACGCCGGCAGCAATGCCCGATTCAGAGACGATCTTGAAGAAGCCGATGTCGCCAGTGGCCTTGACGTGCGTGCCGCCGCAGAATTCGCAGGACTTGCCGATGTCAAGGACGCGCACCGTTTCGCCGTAGCGCTCGCCGAAGAGCATGACGGCGCCGGTGTGCTTGGCTTCCTCAATCGGAAGAACGCGCGTCGTAACCGGAACGTTGCGCAGAATTTCAGCGTTGACGATGCGTTCGACTTCAGCGATCTGTTCGGCCGTAACGGGCTTCGTGTAGGAGAAGTCGAAGCGCGTCGCTTCCGGAGTAACGAGCGAGCCCTTCTGGGCAACCTTGTCGCCGAGCACCGTGCGCAGCGCAAAGTGCATGAGGTGAGTGACGGAGTGGTTGCGTTCAGTGGCGCGGCGGCGGGCTTCATCAACGTGAAGGTCGAACTTGTCGCCCACGGAGATGGAGCCTTCGGCGACGTGGCACTGCATGCCCGTCACGGCAGCCTTCACGCGGAAGGTGTCGAGCACCTTGAGGAGCGACGTGTCGTTCTTCGCTTCGCCCTGGTCGCCCACCTGGCCGCCGGATTCGGCGTAGAAGGGCGTGCGGTTGAAGACGGCGACGCATTCGCTGCCGGCTTCGACCTTCTGAACGGGGTCGCCGTTGACGTAGAGCGCAACGACTTCGGCGTTCTTCTCGACGAGCGTTTCGTAGCCCGTGAAGACCGTGTCGGCGCCCGAATAGGCGAGGCCGGCGGCCATCTTGAACTTCGCTGAGGCGCGGGCGGCAGCGCGCTGACGTTCCATGGCGCGATCGAACTCTTCCGTGTTGACCGTGATGCCGCGTTCGCGGCAGACGTCGCCCGTGAGGTCGGCCGGGAAGCCGTAGGTGTCGTGGAGCTTGAAGACCACTTCGCCGTCAAGGACGCCGTCCTTGTTCTTCGCAATGGCGTCCTCGAGGATTTCCATGCCCTTCGAGAGCGTGAGGAGGAAGCGGCGTTCCTCGTCCTCGATCACCTTTTCGATTTCCGGATTATTGAGCTCAGGATAGGCTTCGGCCATTTCCTTGCGCACGGCATCGACCAGGGTATAGAAGAACGGACCGCGGGCGCCGAGCTTATAGCCGTGGCGGATCGCGCGGCGGCAGATGCGGCGGAGCACGTAGGCGCGGCCTTCATTGCCCGGGAGCACGCCGTCGGCCACGCAGAAGGCGCAGGCGCGGATGTGGTCGGCAATCACCTTGAGCGAGGGCGAATTGATGTCGGCGGGCGTTTCGGAAACGGCGTCGACCGCCTTCTTCGCAGCAGCAAGGAGATTCCTGAAGAGGTCGATGTCGTAGTTGCTGTGCACGCCCTGAAGGACCGTGGCGATGCGCTCGAGGCCCATGCCGGTGTCGATCGAGGGACGCGGGAGCTTGTGCATCTCGCCCTTTTCGTCGCGGTAGAACTGCATGAAGACCAGGTTCCAGATCTCCATGTAGCGGTCGCCGTCTTCGTCGGGGCTCCCCGGAGGGCCGCCCTGCACGGAGGGACCGTGGTCGTAGAAGATTTCAGAGCAGGGGCCGCAGGGACCGGTGTCGCCCATCATCCAGAAGTTGTCGGACATGTAGCGGGCGCCCTTGTTGTCGCCGATGCGCACGATGCGGTCGGAGGGAATGCCCACTTCCTTGTGCCAGATGTTGTAGGCCTCGTCGTCTTCCGCATAGACCGTCACCCAGAGCTTTTCGGGCGGCAGATGGAAGTGCTCGGTAAGGAGCTCCCAGGCGAAGTGGATCGCATCCTTCTTGAAATAGTCGCCGAACGAGAAGTTCCCGAGCATTTCGAAGAAGGTGTGGTGACGAGCGGTGTAGCCCACGTTGTCAAGGTCATTGTGCTTGCCGCCGGCGCGGATGCACTTCTGCGAGGTCGTGGCGCGCTTGTAGGGGCGCTTGTCGAACCCGAGGTACACGTCCTTGAACTGGTTCATGCCGGCATTGGTGAAGAGAAGCGTCGGGTCGTTGCCGGGAACGACGGGGCTCGAAGCTACGATGGTGTGACCTTTGCTTTCGTAAAACTTCAGAAAGGTACGTCGGATATCTGAGACTTTCATTGATTGTTCAAATGGATGGAAAAAGTCTGCCAGGGTCTTTGTACGAAGGAAGCGCTGCTTAAGGGAAGGCTTCGGTCCGTAAAAAGATAAAAATCGGGGAGCACGATGACTCCGGCTCGCAAATCCGTACAGGATGACGGAAATGGAGCGGACTAAAGTCCCGCGAGGGACCCGAAACTCCTGATTTTAGTCCTTAAGGCCTTGCGGGCGGCAATGAAGGGCCGGCCTTTTTGGCGTTGGGACGCCATGAAAACAACAAGAAAAAGCGGCTGAGGAGGATTGATGGACCTCCTTCACGCCGCTTTTCTCGTTTTCAGGCTGTATCTGCCCTTCGCTTCAGAGCGAAATGGCAGAGGCTTGAAGCGTGCTTATGCGATGCGGGAATAGCCGCCCGCACGATTCGATTCGCGCAGATAACGGTCGAACTGCATGGCGACCGCACGCACGAAGATCTTGCCCTTCGGGAGAACGACGAGGCGGTCGTCGTAAAGCTCGACGAGCTCGTGGTGCACGTAGGGCTTCATCTTCGAAAGCTCGAACCCGAAGGTTTCGTCGAAGTTGATGCCGAAGCGCTCCTCAACGTCCTTCTTGCGCAGTTCGAAATTGCACATGATCTGCATGATCACGTAGCGGCGCAGTTCATCGTCGGCGTTGAGCAGGTAGCCGCGGTTCGTGGCGAGGCGCCCGGCCGAGATGGCGGCCGCCCAGTCGTCAAGCTCGCGGGGATTGCAGGCATAGGCGCTGCCGATCTTCGAGATCGCGGAAACGCCGAGGGCAACCATGTCGCATTCGGCCTTGGTCGAATAGCCCTGGAAGTTTCTCTGAAGGGTCCCTTCGATCTGAGCCTTCGAGAGCTCATCCTCGTGCTTGGCGAAATGGTCCATGCCGATGTAGCGGTAGCCGTTCTGCGTGAGGCGCGTGATGGCGTCGAACATGATGTGGGCCTTCTCGACGGTGTCGGGAAGATCCGCAGGAAGAATGCGGCGCTGCGCCTTGAAGTGATTGGGCAGGTGCGCGTAGTGATAGAGCGCGATGCGGTCGGGCGAAAGTTCAAGGACCTTGTCGATCGTATGCGCGAAGGTTTCGCGCGTCTGCTTCGGCAGGCCGTAGATGAGGTCCATGTTGATGGACTCAAAACCCGCCTCGCGGGCCGCGTCGAGCGTTTCCTTCGTCATCTCGAAGGGCTGGATGCGGTTGACGGCCTTCTGCACGTCGGGGTTGAAGTCCTGCACGCCGAGCGACATGCGGTTCAGGCCCACTTCGCGGAGCTTCTTCACCTTGTCCGGACCGCAGGTGCGGGGGTCAACCTCGATTGAGAATTCGCCGCCTTCCTTGGCGAGCGGGAAGCGCTTCGTGAGCGTCTCCATCATGAGGGAGATTTCGTCGTTCGTGAGGAACGTGGGCGTGCCGCCGCCGAAATGGAGCTGCTCGAGTTCCTGCGAGCCCGTGATGTGCTCTTTGACGAGGTCGCACTCGCGGCCGATCATCTCAATATAGGCGGCGCTGCGCGAATGGTCGCGCGTCACGATTTTGTTGCAGCCGCAGTAAAAGCACACGTCGTTGCAGAAGGGAACGTGCACGTAGAGCGAGAGCGGAGCCGGATGCTTGGCGGCGCCGCGGCCGGCGAGGGCCTTCTCATAGTCAGCCGGACCGAAGGAGGCATTAAAGCGGTCGGCGGTCGGGTAGGAGGTGTAGCGGGGGGCCGGCACGTCGAACTTCTTGAGGAGGGCCATGTCGGGCAGTTCAACGCCGCTGGTTTCCGGGGTCATCATGTTGGGTGTGCCTCTGATTTATGACTTAGGTTAAGCTTCCTGATATTATTCGGGAGGCGAGAACATCTTTGTTGACATGAATCAACGCGAAAGAGGTCCAGACTTCAAGGGGGTTGCTTCTTACGGCGAGTGTTCCGCCGCCCAAGCGTCCTGATGTCCGCTTTGGATATTAGGCGCGCGAGATTATTCCAAAATTAGCAAGCTGTTCGGATCGGTTGAACCGGCTTTCCCCGGAGCCGCGTGCGGTCTGAAAAAAGCTGCAAAGCCCGGCCGTCCGCATTCGTGCGGGCGACTCTTGAGGGAGAGGTCGTGATCAATCTGTCGGCGCTTCGTGTTGCCTGTTCGAACTGCAATCTGCGTGAGGCTTGTCTGCCTACCGGACTAACGCTCAAGGAAATTGAACGCCTTGAGGATCTAGTAGCGGCAAGACGCCGCATCAAGCGCGGCGATGCGCTCTTTCGCGCCGGCGACCGTTTTGAAAACCTCTACGCCGTGAGGCTCGGCTTTCTGAAGAGCACCGTCATGAGTTCCGACGGCCGCGAACAGGTGACGAACTTCTTCATGGCGGGCGAAATGATCGGCTTCGACGGGATCGCGAGCGGCGTTCATTCGAGCGACGTTTTTGCGCTCGAGGATACGGAAGTCTGCGTGATTCCCTATGCCCGTCTCGAGGATGCGGCGACGTCGATGCGCTCGATGGGCGCGCACGTCATGAAGCTTCTCTCGCGCGAGATCGTCCGCCAGCACGGCGTCATGCTGCTTTTGGGCTCCATGCATGCCGAGGAGCGCCTTGCCGCCTTCCTTCTCTCCCTCTCGCAGCGCTTTGAGCAGCGCGGCTACTCAAGAAGCGAATTCGTGCTCCGCATGACGCGCGCGGAAATCGGCTCCTACCTCGGCCTCAAGCTCGAAACCGTGAGCCGCGTGCTCTCGCGCTTCTCGCACGACGGCCTGATCGAGGTGAACCAGAAGCACGTGAGAATTTTTGATCCTGAGGGGCTCCGCGCGATTGTTTCCGGCGTTCCGCTTCCGAGTGAGGTGGAGATGCCGAGGACGAATGTCGGCTGACGACGAATCCTTCAAAGAATGTCAAAAGGCGGTACCGATGCATCCGGGCCGCCTTTTTTGATGCGCGAAAAAAGCCGCTTCGGAGCATTGCTCTGAAGCGGCTTGAAAGGCAGAGAGAAAAAGTTCTGGGAAAATTCTCTTTTAGGCGGCCTTCCTCGCGCCTGCAACATGCTTCATGTCGCCGATGAAGAGAATCGCGTAGATCGCGAGCGCAACGATGAAGCCGAGGAGGCAGCACTGAGCCATCGACATGAACTTCATCGACGGGATCAGATACCAGCCGCCGGCGTCGGAATACATCTGGATGATGGATTCCTGCAGCGGCGAGAGCACCGTGCCCATCGGGACGTCGGAGTTGTCGTAGCCGCAGTCGCCGGTCGGGAGGAACCAGTCGGGCGCCCACTTTTCAAGCGGGAGGCCGAACGGGTAGTGCGGCTCGAGCGAGCAGCCCTGCATGCCGAAGAGCGCATCGAGATCGTCGGAGTGGATCGCGTGGTGAATGTCGGAAAGCTTGACCGAGCACATGATGCCGTAGATTGCGCCGTAGACGCCGCAAACATAGGCGATGAGCCTGCAGATCAGAGCCTTCGGCCAGGCGAGCGTGAAGAGGCACCCGAACGTCATGCAGAGGAAGGCGAAGCGGATGTACACGCACTGCTCGCAGGGCTTCATGTAGAGCCAGACCTGGAAGACGTTGTGCGCGATGAGCACAAGGCCTGCGGAGAGAATGGCAATCAGAAGCCACGGCCAGCGGGTCTGAGAGAAGAGCCCGATGCGATCGAGGAGACCGTTGGAGGAATTCATTTTCTAAAAAACTCCCGCCGGATTACTTCTTGGAGAGTTCGGTAATGAGGTCGACGAAGCCCTGAACGGAGCGGATGCCCTTCGTCATGATGAGGTACTTGCCGTTGACCACGTAGGCCGGGATGCCCTGGATCTTCGCCACGTCGTAGCAGGGCTTCCAGCTGTCGGCGAGAGCCTGAACTTCAGGCGTCTTTCTCGCGGCGGCAAATTCCTCGGGCTTGGCGCCGATCACATCAAGACCGGTCTTGAGGAAGGCCTCTTCGCCGGCCGTCCAGCGTTCGCCCTTGCGGTGGTAGGCGAGATAGATGGCGTCCTTCGCCTTCTTGAAGAGCGACTTTGGATCTTCCCAGTCCGTGACGCCGGCCGCCTTGTCGCGGAGCATGCACCAGGCGAAAAGTTCCGTACCGGCGCGGCCGTACTTGCCCTTCGTTTCGAGGTGGTACATGTCGAACTTCAGACCCGTGGCTTTTTCAGCAGCGGGAATGGCCTTCGGATCGACGCCCACGTCGAACTTGAAGCAGAACGGGCAGTCATAGGACCACACCTTGACGATCTTGCCTTCGCCGCCGGCAAGGGGCTTCTCGAGAGTGATGTAGTCGGCATCCTTGCCTTCGGTAAAGGCAAAGGCGCTCGGAGCAGCGGCCGCAGTAGCGAGGAGAACAGCCGAAGCGATGAAGGTACGACGAAGCATGTGTGTGTCCTTTTAGGGTTAATTTGCTATCAGAAAGTCGTTTGAGGCTTTCGATGCCGGATGTGCGGCATCCGGGTTTTCTTGAGTCAGGCGAAAGTATAGGGGGCCGGACAGGAGAAAGGAAGATGTTAAGTATCGGTAAATTATGGAATTACGGGAATATCCTCTAGAAGCTTCACAGAATGAAAAAAAGGATTTGCGAAATATGAAAATATCTCAGAAGGAGTATGGTTGAGCGTGAAAATCTGCAGCAGGCAGACGAGGTCATGACAAGCCGGGCTTCCGGACGAGAGATGCAAAAAGGCCTTCCGGCGTGAGGAATGCGCGGGAAGGCCTTTGCAGAATGGCTGAGATTCTCTGGGGAAATCAAAGCGCAGGAGAAATCAGGTCGAGCCTGTCGGTGCAGAGCGCGTCGACGCCCATCCCGAAGAGCGCCCGCACGACATCGGGCGAATTGGGCGTATAGACGAAAACCCAGAGTTCGGCATCGTGCGCTTTCCGGATGAATTCGGGCGTTACGAACCGATAGTCTGGATGAATCGAAACGCATTCGAGTTCCATGACGGCTTCTATCCAGTCTCCGGGAATGTCGTCGACGAGAAGGGCGCGCGGAATGTCCGGGGCGGCTTCCCTTGCAGCGGCAAGAGCATCTCTCGAATAAGAGGAAAGAAGCGGAACCTCGCGAACGATCCCTTCGCGGGAATCGCCGCCCGATCGGATGAGATCCTCAAATTCCCCGGCAGTCGTCTCCGCGACGATTCGGCCGGTTTCTTCAGCATGACCCTTTGCCGGCTTGATTTCAATGTTCATCCAGACTGCATTTCGACGGCACCAGCGGATAGCCGTCGTGAGGCGCATGGAGGAGGCGCCGTACCAGATGGGGGAGAGCCAGCTTCCGGCATCAAGGGACTCAAGTTCGGCTGCGGTGACTTCGGGGACGCTTCTCTTGTCGTCCCGGATCACGCGTCCGAACTTTTCGTCATGCATGATCATCGGGATCCGGTCCCGGGTAAGCATGGCATCCGTTTCAATCGCACGATAGCCGTGCAGAAGGCCAGCGCGATAGCCTTCGAGCGTATTTTCCGGCCCGACGGTGCCGCTGCCGCGATGGGCAAGGATGCGGGGGAAAGGCCAGGGAAGAGTTTTCAATGAGTTTTCGGAAATTGGCATTTGTCTCACCTCCCGAAGGGTGAGGATGAAAAAAAACCTCGCAGGCGTTTTCCCTTCGCCCGCGAGGTTCAACCCTCAATTTCTCAACCTAAAGTCAGGAGAAACACAGCGGAATCTGTTCTCTCAGCAGTATTTCGCTGTGAGATGAACTATATCGGAGGCGATGGGAAAGGGCATTGCAGATTCGTGAAGCATGCAACAAAACGTGAAGACTGCAAACTCTGTGTCAGTTTTGCTGTTTGCCGGCCTGGGTCTTCCGTCTTTCTTCTTCAAGAATCCACGCGGCAGCGGGGGCGATCTCGCCTGCGGTCAGTCCGGCAAGATGGCCGGCTCCGGCTCGGGCATGAAGCGTTACGGCGCCCACCACCGATTCAACCGTATCGTAGCGCTGCGCAAAGAAGGCGCCGATCATGCCGGAAAGCACGTCGCCGCTGCCGGCCGTCGCGAGCGAAGAGGCGCCGATGGGAGAGAGCCACGTGCGCGAGCTTCTCATGGCAACGAGCGTGCCCGGACCCTTCAGCACCGTGATGGCGCCGGTCTGAAGCGCGAGATCGCGGACGGCGTTGACGCGGTCGGACTGAATGACCCTGGGTTCAACATGAAGAATGCGCGCTCCTTCAACCTCGTGCGGGGTGATGACCGTCGCGACCGTACGGTGCAGAAGCGCCGTGAGGAGGCTCTTGTCGGCAGCGATCAGGTTGAGCGCATCGGCGTCGATCACGAGGGGGCAGCTTGCCGCGAGCGCCGCGCGGAGTCTCTCCTTTGCGCGTTCGCTCGTGCCGAGGCCCGGTCCGATGACGGCAGCCGTGAATTTTTCAAAGTCGACGGGTTCGGCCGAGAACATGAGTTCGGGCTGAACGGGGTCGACGGCAGGGGCATTGTCGGCCAGAAGCTCGACTGTGACCGTGCCCGCGCCGAGCTTGAGGCCCGCACGGGCGGCAAGGAGCGCCGCGCCGACATGACCGTTTGCTCCGCCCACGACGGCGAGGTGGCCGAAGGTTCCCTTGTGGGAGAAGTTGCGGCGGGGTTCCAGAATGTGCGCGAAGTCCGCGGATTCAATGACGCCGAGGCGCGTGAGCGGAATGGAAACGTCGAGCTCCGTCATGACGACGGTGCCGGAGGCGTCGGCGCCTTCGTTCATGAAGAGCCCCGACTTGTGGGAGAGAAAGGTGATGGTGGCGTCGGCCCGGACGCCCGGGACGGTGCCGACCCAGAGGCCCGTTTCACTATTGAGGCCCGAGGGGACGTCAAGCGCAACCTTGTAGGCCATGCGTTCATTGAACCACTGCACGGCATCCATGTAGTCGCCCGTGATCGGGCGCTTGAGGCCGGTGCCGAAGAGGCCGTCGACGACGACCTGGGCTTTCATCGCGCTGTAGGGGTCTTCGAGCGTCTCAAGCCCGAGGTCGCGCCATTCCTTCAGCATGGTGCGGGCGAGTTCCGTTTTGGGGTCGCCCCCGGGAAGAACCAGCTCGACCGTAAAGCCGCGCTTTCTGAGTTCAAGCGCGCAGACGATGGCGTCGCCGCCGTTGTTGCCGGGGCCCGCCAGGACGACGGCGTGGCCTCCGGAAACATGTTCGGAAATCCATTCGGCCGCAAAGGTGCCGGCACGGCGCATCAGTGCGTCAAGACCCATGCGGTTGGCGCAGCGCGCTTCGAGCTCGCGGGCTTCTTCGAGATTGAGAACAGTAAGACTCATGGTTTTGAAAAGGAACGGGAAAATGATGTTGCGGGGCACATTCTAAGAAGATGCGCCAATGCCGGGCGCTTTCCGACAAGTCTTTTGGCGGTATTGTTCCCAATTCCTGATTTCTTCTTTTCTGGAGCTCAAATTGCGCCGCTTTCCGCTTCTGAAGCCGCCCGTTCCCTTTGCTGCCCGTGCGGACGATCCCCTGGAGGAAAAAACAGTTTCCGAATCGATTCTTTTCGACGGCAAGTTCGTGAAGCTTGTCCGCGATGAAGTGACGTTGCCCGACGGACGCAGCTCCCAGCGCCTATTTCTGAGGCACGGCGGCGCCTGCTGCATGGCGGCGCTCGACAAGGACGGCACGATTCTGCTGGAGCGCCAGTGGCGCCACCCTCTGGGTCAGAGCTTCTGGGAGCTTCCCGCCGGAAAGATCGATCCTGATGAGGAGGAGCTTGACTGCGCGAAGCGCGAGCTTCTTGAAGAGTGCGGCGTGAAGGCGAATTCGTGGACGAGGCTCGGCCTCATCAACAACGCCATCGGCTACAGTTCCGAGCACATCGTGATTTATCTTGCTGAAGACCTCACGCAGGAGGATCAGCATCTCGATGAAGGCGAGCACCTTGAGGTTTACCGGGTCCCCTTTGATGAGGCGGTCCGCATGGCGCTCGACGGCAGGATTACGGACGTGAAGACGATCTGCGGCATCTTCTGGCTCAAGGAGCATCTTAAAGGCAGGAAGAGCCCGGGACTCTCGGGCGCTGATCTTCGCGGCATGATCGCTGCGGCGCATCAGTAGTCTTTCATCGCAGCGTCTCAAAGAAGAAAGCCCGGAGGATTCTCTGCCTCACGGGCTTTTTGCTGGGTGCGGGCAAAAGAAAACCCCGTCAGCTTTAGACTGATCGGGGTTTCTTTAATTCTTTGACTTATGGCCTAACGTATGACCGAAAGGGCTCATCGTCTCGAATTGCTTGTCGCAGAAGAAACAATGGCGGAGAAGGAGGGATTCGAACCCTCGAGGCCCGCAATTTTGGACCTGCACCCTTAGCAGGGGTGTGCATTCGACCTCTCTGCCACTTCTCCGCATCATTGTTCGTACATGCGGCAAGGCATATTGTCTGTTGGTGCGCCAGGCAGGATTCGAACCCACGACCCTCTGGTTCGTAGCCAGATACTCTATCCAACTGAGCTACTGGCGCACTGAGAAGAAGAATTCTGCCGTTCTCATCGATTCAGTGCAAGGGCTTTTTTTAAGAATACCGCTTATGCGGGATGCTGCCTGCAATCGTGAGACGGATGTCTTTAATAGCGGATTCACGGTGCTTGCGTTCGTTTGCCGCACGCCATTTTCCATACATGAACAGTTACAATAAATGGCTTCAAACAAATCGGCATTTTCCGGGAGAAAAAGGAGTCTGCGGCTGGCGGGAGAGATGATCTCCGGCTTCCATAAGGCGGCTTTCCCCGGGAGTTCGCGGCCGATACCCCGGTTCAACTCCACCAGATCCGGCCGCCTGAAGCGCCGGAAGACATCGGCATGACACCAAGACTGAGCCTTCGCAACATTACGAAGCGCTATCCGGGCATCGTCGCCAACGACGGCGTCTCTCTCGAGATTGCCCCCGGAGAAGTCCTCGCCATCCTGGGCGAGAACGGCGCGGGCAAATCCACGATGATGAAGATCATCTACGGCGCAGCCCGCCCCGACGAGGGTGAGATTTCCTTTGACGGCAAGCCCCTCGCAGTAGAAAGTCCGGCCGAAGCCCGCGAGCTCGGCATTGCAATGGTGCACCAGCACTTTGCGCTCTTCGATACGCTCACCGTTGCGGAGAATGTGGCGCTCGGCCTTTCCGGGAAGCTCTCTCCCGCCCAGATTGCAGAAGAGATCCGCAAGCTCGGCGAAAAGTACGGTCTTGAGGTCGATCCGGCTTCGATCGTGATGGAGCTCTCCATGGGCGAGCGTCAGCGCGTTGAGATTCTGCGCGCGCTCATGACGAAGCCGAAGCTGCTCATTCTTGACGAGCCGACCTCGGTCCTCACGCCTCAGGCAGTCCGCACGCTCTTCAAGACCCTTCATCAGCTCGCCTCCGAGGGCGTTTCCATTCTCTTCATCTCTCACAAGCTCGATGAAATCCGGGAACTCGCCGACCGCTGCGTCGTGCTTCGCGCCGGCCGCGTCGTCGCTACGGTGAATCCGAAGGAAGAGACCGAGGAGGAGCTCGCGCGCCAGATGATCGGCGCCGATCCTCCCAAGGTGCGCGAGGCCGCCGGTCAGGCGGGCGACGTTATTTTCGAGATGTGCGGCGTTACCCTTCCGGGAAGCACGCGCGTCTGCGGCGTGAGCGATGTGAATCTTGCCGTCCGTGCGGGCGAAATCGTCGGCATTGCTGGCATTTCCGGCAACGGTCAGGCGCGCTTCATGGCGGCTGCCGCGGGCGAAGCAGCAACGCCCCCCGACTGCGTGAAGCTCTTCGGTAAGCCCGTCGGGAACCTCGACACGCATGCCCGCCGCATCTCAGGCCTTCGCTATGTGCCCGAGCAGCGTCTCGGCCACGCCGCCGTGCCGGAGCTTTCGCTCACGGCCAACACGTACCTCACGGGCGACTCGCTCGTGAGAAGCGGCTTCATTCTTCGCGACAAGGCCCGTCAGTTCGCCAATACGGTGATTGAGCGCTTCCACGTTAAGACGCCGACAGCGGAAAAAGCCGCCGGGAGCCTCTCGGGCGGCAATCTGCAGAAATTCATCATGGGCCGCGAGATCCTCAATCGTCCGCGCGTTCTCCTCGTGCATCAGCCGACCTGGGGCGTCGACGTGGGCGCCGCCGCCGTCATCCGCAACAGCCTCATCCGTCTGCGCGACGACGGCGCCGCGATCATCGTCGTGAGCGAGGAAATCGACGAACTCTTTGAGGTTTCGGACCGCATCGCCGTCATGTACCGCGGCGCGCTGTCGCCTGCCGTACCCAAGAAGACCCTCACCATCGAGGAGGTCGGCCGCTGGATGTCCGGACTCTGGCCTGATTCTCCCTTCAGCAAGACTCACACGGAGGTGCGCTGATCATGCTGCAGTTCCCGATCGCCATGACGCCGCGTACTGAGCCCGCCCGCGCGCTTTCATGGATTTCCCTCCTGATTGCGCTTGCGCTCACTGTGCTCACGGGGTTTTGTCTTTTTGCCGCGCTCGGCCAGGATCCCATCCGCGCGCTCGGCATCTTCTTCATCGCGCCCCTCGACAGCCTTCGCGGCTGGACTGAGGTCGGCGTCAAGATGACGCCGCTCCTTCTCTGCGCCGTGGGCCTCGTCGTCTGCTTCAAGGCCAATATCTGGAATATCGGCGCGGAAGGTCAGCTGATTGCCGGCGCCATCACGGGCGGCATCGCAGCGCTCCTCTGCGAACCCTCGTTCGGGAAGTGGTACGTCATCGTCGTGATGCTTGCCTCCGCCTTCGGCGGCGCAGTCTGGGGCGGCCTCACGGCGCTCCTGAGGCACAAGTTCCACGCGAACGAAATTCTCGTATCCCTGATGCTCGTCTACGTCGCGCAGTTCCTTCTCGCCTGGTGCGTGCAGGGGCCGATGCGCGATCCGCAGGGCTACGGATTCCCGCAGACCGAACTCTTCGAATCGGGCGCGATGCTCCCTGTGATTGAAGGCACGCGCCTTCATCTGGGCGCGCTCTTTGCCCTGATCGCCGCTTTCGGCATCTGGATTCTCATGGACCGCATGGCGCTCGGATTCCAGTTCAAGGTTTCCGGCATGGCGCCATTTGCCGCGCGCTACGCGGGCTACCATCCGGGGAAGCTCATCTGGGCGTCGCTCATCATCTGCGGCGCGCTTTCGGGGCTTGCCGGCGGCATTGAGGCTTCGGGCCCGCTCGGACAGCTCACCCCCACGATCTCTCCGGGGTACGGCTTTGCCGCGATCATCGTGGCCTTTGTCGGCCGTCTGTCGCCGCTCGGCTGCATTCCCGCCGCCTTCGTGATGGCGCTCTTCTACCTCGGCGGCGAACTCGCCCAGAGCCGCCTCGGGCTCCCTTCATCCATCACCGGGGTCTATCAGGGGCTCCTCCTCTTCTTCATCCTCGCCTGCGACACCACGATCTTCTACCGGCTCTCCTGGCGCGGTTTTACTGAACGCCGTACGACGGAGGGCGCCTGACATGTCACTCGCCGCTTCTATCATCTCCTCCACGCTCAATGCCGGAACGCCGCTTCTGCTTGCCGCCG
>UMGZ01013453.1_pt1 | contig 16481 bp, 14 predicted proteins | sample 1965421 | NCBI WGS metagenome assembly UMGZ01 (sample SAMEA4836087, study PRJEB28245) | human gut metagenome | biome: gut microbiome; material: fecal sample | place: Denmark | collected 2008
CGTGCGTTGTTGCGCTGCGTGTGTGCCGTCGTGTCTCGTCGGTGTTTGTCTCTCCGCTCCTGTACCGGGCGTCATAAATGGCGCCCTTACCGGGTATGCCGCCGTGCGGTCGTGATGTCTTGTCGGTGTGTGTCTCGCCGTTCCGGCGACGGGCGTCATAAATGGCGCCCCTACGTTGAGGCTGTTTTGTGTTCGAGGCAAAGCGGGACGTTTTTCCATAGCGGGAGTGCGGACGCCCGCCACAGGTGGCGTTCTTACTTGTGTGGCGGCACGAAAAACGGGACGGTTCCCGGCATGGTTTGTGGCCGTGGGAACCGCCCCGTGTGGGTGTGGACAAGGGTGGTGTCAGTCGATGCGCTTCACGTAGTAGGTGATGGTGGGGAAGTGGTCGCTGAACCCGTTTTGGAACGTGGTGCCGTCGAAAGTGCGGAGGGGGTAGCCCTTGCGCTTGCCGGCGGGCGTGGTCATGAAAGGACGGTTGAATACTTCCGTCTTCCAGTAGCGGAGCTGCGTGTAGTCCTTGGTGTCGCGCGTAAGGAAGTTGTCGGAAATAATCTGTTGGTCATAGAGGCACCACTTGTCCTGGTAGCAGAGCGAGCCGACGCCTTTGGCGAAGAGGGGCCAGGTGGCGTTGAAGTATCCGCCCTGAGGCGTGGTCTTCTGGCTGCGTGCGGCCTCGAAGACTACGGCGCAGCTGTTGTCCGAAGGGTCGTCGTTGAAGTCGCCCATGGCGATGACCTTGGCGGACGGGTCGGCCTGGCGGACGGAGTCGGCGATGTGGCGGGCGAGTTGGGCGGCGAAGTCGCGAAGGGGCGACGACTTGGCTCCGCCGTAGCGCGAGGGCCAGTGGCCGACGATGATGCTGACGGGCTCGCCGGCGAGACGGCCGCTGACGAGGAGCTGGTCGCGTGTGCGGTAGTCGGGCTGGTCGGGCTTGACGTAGCGGTAGGCCACGGTGTCGGTCACGGTGAAGAGCCGGGGGTTGTAGAGCAGGGCCACGTCGATGCCGCGGCGGTCAGGCCCGGAGTGGTGGATATACTTCAATCCCATTGAGGCCATCGGCTCGGTGGCAACGAGGTCGCGGATGACGCGCTCGTTCTCGACCTCAGAGATGCCGATGACGGCGGGACCGCCGGGGCAGTGCTCGCGTGCCAGCTGGGAGATGACGGTGGCGATGTTGTGGAGTTTCTGGCGGTATTTCTGTTCGGTCCATTGGTAGGGACCGGAGGGCAGGAACTCGTCGTCGCCGGGATTGGCAGGGTCGTCCTCCGTGTCAAAAAGGTTTTCGAGGTTATAGAACGCCACAGCGTAGACGCCCACCCGCCCCTGTGCGGCGGCGTTCAAGCCGAGGCACAGAAGCAGGGCGGCGAGTAGAAAAAGACGGAGTCTGTTCATGACGTGTAGCAGTTAGGCCGATTATTCGGTTTCGAGTTTCACGCTGAACAGTCGCAGACCGTAGGTGTTTGTCGTGGCCTCAGCGGCAAATTCGAGGGTGGTGTTGTTGCTGACGGCAACGTGCGGGATTTCAAGGGAGAAGGGGAGGTTTCCTTCGCTTCTGTCGCCCGAGACGACACGACTGGGCACGTCGAGCTCAACGCCGTTGCAGCGCACTTTGAGTGCGTTGAGGTCCATCTCCTCGCCTGCGTCGTAGACGTTGGCACCCACTTCGATGGTCAGCGTGGCCTGAGTGGCGCTGCCGCAGTCGATCCCGTTGATGAGGAGGCTGTTGTCATGATTAGCCGAGAACCAGACGTTGCCGCGGCCGCCTTGTGCGCGGACGGTGAGGTAGCCTGTGGGGTCTTCGAACATGCTGGCCGGATTGTCGAAGCCGGTGTAGCTGCTGACTGAGGGCCAGTTGCCGTCGGATCCCCGCTCCGGTGTGCCGAACGTCTCGCTGAACAGGACGTTCTGATCGGGCTCTTCGTCGCCTCCCGTGCCGTCGACGGGCTTGCCGTCGAAGCCATAGACGTCGTCGATGGTGCGGATGGTGAGCTGCCAGGTACCGTTGTAACGGCCGAGGATGCCCATGACCTTACCGTAGCCCACGGGGAGGGTCTCGGTGCGGAAGTTGCTGTAACCGCTGGTGCGGACGAGGAGCTGGTTGCCGTAGCGGTCGGAAAGGTATTCCTGTCCGTATTCGCCCTGTACGGGGGCGAACTGCGCCTCGCCGCCGTTGAGGAAGTAGACGTTGTCGAGGCGCACAAGGGTGAAGACATTGCCCTGCACGTCGTTGTTGAGCTCGCTCAGGTCAGTGAAGGCCTTGGGCTCGACGCTCTCGGGGTGAGGCCAGCCGTTGCGGTGGGCGTGCTCGTCGAACGTGTCGGAGGGAATGCGGTCGCCATTGGCGTATCCGATTTGGAGCTCGCCGCCGTAGATGGAGGTGTAGAGCCCGTTGAGGTCGAGGTAGATTTCCTGACCGACGTGGTAGGTGTTGAAGAGGTTGTTGGCGTCGACCTGCACGGAGATGCCGCCGGTGCCGTCTTCGATGATGAGCTGCTTGTAGATGTTGCCGCCTTCGTCGTCGCCCGTCACGACGGCGCGCAGGATGAGGTCGTCCTCGATGAGCGTGCCGCTGGGAGCGGAGCCGAAGCGGTTGCGATACTCGGCGATGGTGATGTTGGCCTCGGGGCCGTCATAGGAGGGCGCGGGGAGGTCGGGCATTTCATAGTCGCCCACGCACGAGGTGGCGGAGAGCAGGATGGCAAATGCGGCCAAGAGCTTATGAATGGTTTTCATGCTTGATGATTTTATTTACGTAGTAAGGGTGGTTTTAGAAACGGTAGCTGACGTTCAGGAAGCAGTTGATGCCCTGCATATAGAAGTACTTCGACTTGAAGAGGTAGGGACGGTCGGGGTCGACACGGCCTTGCTCGTAGCCACCAGTGCGGATGTCCTTTTTGTTGAGCAGGTTGTTGACCGAAAGGTTGACGTTGAGCGACGTGCGGTCTTTGAGATAGAAAATCTTGCCCACTGAGAGGTCGACGGTGTAGCCGGGGTCGAACTCTTCCTGCGACGACAGTTCGGCCAGGATGGCGCGGTCTTCTTCGAGGGTCGGCGTAAGGCCTTCATAGGAAGAAGCCTTGTGGCGCGCGGGAGCAGGCTCGACATAGTTGCGGCCGAAGGCGTTGAAGTTGGCGCCGAGGAACCAGTAGTTGATAAAGTAACGGACGCCGAAGGTGCCGGCCATCTGCGGCACGCCACCGACGTGGAGGCCGTCCATGAAGATGGTCTCGGTCTTGTCAGCCACGGCGCCGTTCTCGGAGTTGCTGGTGCCGATGGGGTTGTTGCTGTAATAGTATTCGGCGATGGTTCCGGCCAGGTCGAAGCTCCAATGGTCGTCGAGCTTGTAGGTGGCACCAATCTCGATGCCGTGGTGTACGCGGCTGACGCCCCGGAGCACGTGGTTGATGAACGTTCCCAGCTGGTTGTCGTAGTAGCTCGAACGCTCCATCTGGTCGTAGAAGTTCGTCTGGAAGACCGAGATGCGCCCTGTGAGCTTGCTGGTCGAGAAGATGTAGCTCAGGTCGGCCGAGAATACGCGCCCGCTTTCGAGGGGAGTAGTCCGGTCGCTGATGCGCGGCGAGATGTAGGCGTCGTAGGGGATGGGTGCCTCGCTGCCGTAGCTCAGGTTGGCGCGGAGCAGGTGACGGCCGTTGAACTTGTAGGTGGCGCCGCCCTTGAAGGCGAGGTCGGTGAACGCATGGTGGCGTCCGGCGCCGTAGGAGTTGTCGGGGTATTGCCCGTTGCGCATGTTGCCGTCACGCCAGAAGTCGGTGTACGTCAGCTTGACGCCATAGTAAGCGTCCCAGTGGCGGGTGTTGTAATTGTTGACCAGCCAGGCGTTCAGCGAGTTGATGCGGAGCTTGAAGTCGTAGCCGAAGATTCCACCCTCGTAGACACGGCGGTTCGGGCGGTTGAGGTCGCTTTGAATCTTGTTGAGGTCGGAGGGGAAGTCACGCTCGGCGAATTTGTCGATGTCGAGCACGTAGTCAGCGCCGAGGAGGTCTTCGACCGTCTTGAACTGGTGCGACGTCGTGGTGCGGGCCCCGATGCCGGCGGTGAGGCGCATGTGTTTCGAGAGACGGGCGTCGACGGTCGAGTTGAACGTGGTCTCGAAAAGGTCGCTGCGCCGCTCTTCCACCATGTAGACGGCGGCTCCGTCGCCGGTGAGTTTGTTCACGAGGTTGGCCTCATAGAGGGCGTCCCAGTCGATCTGTGTGAACTTGGGGTCGCCCGAGAGCCAGCGGTCGGTGTATTCGTCGGCAATGACGGAGTTGTCGTTGAAATAAGAAGGCAGGTAGCGGTAGTAGTCGGGGCGCGGGTCGGCACCGTTGTACCAGTTGAGCGCCGTACCGCCGTAGCGGCCGTAGTGGACGCCGAGCCCGGCCGTGAAAGTCACTTCGGGCTTGATTTTCCACTCGTAGCTGAGAATACCGGTCGGGTCATACGCGGTCACCACGCGGGCATTGCGTTTTTTCCCGTTCTGGTAACCCCAGTTCGGGTTGTAGAGGTTGTTGCCCGTGAGGTCATAGACTTCCTGCATCGAGCTGCCTTGCTGTCCGCGCTGGACGGGTGAGCCGAAAGTGGTGAACGACAAGCGGTGTTTGCCGCTGTCCCATTGTTTTTCGAGGAGCATGGCGTAGGAAACGTTGCGGTAGAACGTGCCGTCGATGTTGCCCTCGTTGGAATAGCGGCCGCCGACCAAGGCGGTGAAGGCCCAGCCGCGGTCCGAAAGGCCGGTGGAGTATGACACCATGCCGCGCAGGTAGTAGTTGCGGTTGGTATATGAAAGGGTGGCCTTCCCGCCGCGGGCGAAGTCGCCTGCCCGCATGAGGATGTTCTCCGAGCCGCCGAGCGAGCCGAAGGTGTACGTGCCGGGATCGTTGTTCACCGTCTCGTCGCCGTTGCGGGTGAGGTCGTTGATTGCGCCTATCGACGAGTAATTGAAGACGCCACGGAACTGGTCGTTGAACGCCACACCGTTGATGTACTTCTGCTCGTAGATATTGTCATAGCCGCGGACGCGGAAACGGGCGGGCGAGAGCTGGTAGGAGACGCGGTTGAGGAAGACGTCGTGGGAGACGAGCACGGTCGTGTTGACGTCTTGCCCGCCCTGGTCGTCGCTCTCGTCGTCACCGAGAGCTTCGAGGTCCATGACGCCCACCATCGAGAGGTCGGCCTGGACGACGGAGTCGGCCTTTTGCCGCAGCACGTCGTCGTTGGTCTGCGCCCACGAGACGACCGGGAAGAGGAAGGCTCCGATGAGGATAAGTCGATAGTTCATGTAAAGTAGTTTTAACTTTTTCGGAAGCTGTGAGGATAATAAGAGCAGCCGCGCCACCTCTGGGCAGGGCTGCTCTTATATGTTTCATCGGGGATTATTTCGTTCCCACCAGTTTGATGTTGTCGATGCGGTAGCCGGCAGTGTTCGTGGCTTTTTCGGAGATGAAAGTCAACGAAGTGACGCCTGCCGTCAAGCCTGTGATCGTCACGGTCTGGTATTGGTTCGTCGTGGTGATGGCCGCGCTCGGCACTGTGATTTCCGTGTCGCCCCACATCAGGCGGATGACGCTTTGCTCGCCCGAAGCGTTGGCTGCGATGTCGTAAGTGAGCGTCAGGTCAGTGCAGCCAGTTGTGTTGAAACCTTCAATCTTCATCTGGCTTTCTTTTTCTGCCGGCAGCCACGCGTGGGGATCCATCGTGCTGGTCTGGCGGATTGAAACGTTGCTATAACTGAAACCACCGCCGATTTGCTGCGGGTCGGTGAACGTCAGGCCGCTTGTGCTGGTCCAAAGGTCGGTCTCGTCGAGCGAGGGCCAGTAGCCGTTGTCTTTCTTGGCCACTTCGTCGCCGAAGGTCTCCTCGAAGATGGTTGTCTCGGTGCCCGGCTGTGGGTCGGGGTCGGGATCGGTAGTTCCGCCGTTGAAGTCGACGTCGATGTCGCCGCCCGTGACGGTGGTCCAAGGATTAATGGTGGCTGAGCCGAACTGCACGTAGATGCTGCCGCCGCTGTTGCCGAGGCGGACGGGGATGGAATATGACGTTCCGGCTTCGAGCGCGCTGACGGTCAATGCTTTCTCTACGGTTTGTCCGTCGAGGGTGAAGCGGAGTGTGATGCTTGAAGCGTCAGTCGCCGGCAGGAGGATGGCCGTGGCTTGTGTGCCGTTTTCGTTCGTGTTGAACGTGACGGTGCCCGTGCTGCTTGTTGTGGCCGTAAGGGTTCCGTCGCTCAGGTCAAAGGTGCCTTGTGTGAGCACGTTGGCTGCTTGTACGCTCAGTCCGGCTGTGGTGGGGATGGTGGCGTCGGCCGTGATGTTGAGCACGACCTGTGCGAGTTGATGGTCGAAGCCGAGGTTCACCGTGCCGCTCGTGATGTTCTGCGCATTGTCGGCGTAGAGCAGGTCGAGGGCCGCCGGGCTGGTCTGGTCGGTGACGTTGACGGCCACGGTCGTTCCGCTCACGGTCTGATAGGGGTAGTAGGCCACGAAGTCTTGTGCTGCACCGCTTTCGGGGAAGGCGAGGGCGTCGTCGGCCGTAGCGGCGGTCAGGTTGCCTTGGGCGTCAGCGATGTATTGTCGGTTGCTGGCCGTGGCTGAGGCCAGTCCTGCGCCGTGGTTGGTCATGAAGATACCTACGCGGTCGCCGTTGTCCCAGTTCGTTCCTGCGGCGCGATGGGCGGTTCCGCTGATGTAAGACGTGAACTTGATGTCGCGTGAGTCGTCACGCCATTCGCTGTTGTCATCGAGGCTGGTGCAGGCGGTCATCGCAAATACGGGAAGAACGCCGAGCCACATGATCTTTTTCAGTGTCATACTCTCTTTGTTTTATAAGGGTTGATGGTTTTCCTGTTGTTTATTGCCAGCGGCTCAGGTCGAGTGTCTGTTTGACTGAGGCGTCGAGGGTCGGGAAGAAAGTGAAGCCTGTGAGTGCTTCGAGGTCGCTGACGGACATGGCGCAGTCCATGTAGCCCTGCGGGTTGTCGTAGCGGCGCTGGTCGAGTTTGAAGGCGATGGTGTAGAACTGGCCTCCGATGCGGCGGGCAAGGGCCTTGAAGTAGTATTTAGGCACAGCTACGTTCCGGCCGTCGTTGTCGCGGACGTAGGTTATCTGCTGGTCGGTCGGGGTGGTGGGCATGGCTCCCGTGACAACGAAGAGGGTGTCCGTTCCGCTGCTCCATCCGCGCACGCGGTCCTCCAGGTTGGCCCAGATGCTTTGGTTGAGGCCCTGTCCCAGCTGTGGCGTCATGTTGGTGTAGTAGAATGTCGTGGCGTTGTCGGCGTTTGTGCGCACGCGGTCGGCACTGGGGATCTGGTGTCCGCGGTCGTATCCGTTGAAGCCCCGTCTCAGGTTGGCTTGCAGTTCTTGTGAGAGGCTCGGGTCGAACTGCCAGTCGTCGGTGCGGCTGCCGTCGCCGTTTGTGTAGTAGCCGCAGAGGGGATAGGCCACCCAGTAGGCTATTTTCAGGTCGGAGTCGTAGAGCATGGCGTAGTTGCGGACCGAAGGGTCAGAGGCCATCATGTGTACGATGTAGTGGAGGTTGTCCTGTTCGAGCTGCGCGTTGGTGATGAGGGGCGTCTCGGTGCGTTTGAAGTAGGTGGCTTCGCCTGTGGCGGCGCCGCTGCCTCCCGTGACGTTGAGGTTGAAGGTGTAGTCCTTGCCGCCCTCGAGCTGGGTCAGGGAGGGGGCGACGGTCTGTACTTTGTCGCCGAGGCGGAGGGTTACTTTGAGCCCTTCGGCGTATGTGCCGGGGATGAGCAGGGCTGTGGCTGTGGCCGAGGTCGTGCTTTCCGTCGTGACGAGCATGGCGACGTCGGCCGTGGCTGTCGGTGTGGAGAATGTGCCCGTCGTGAGGTCGAAGTCGGCTTGCGTGGCCACGTCTTCAAGGGTGGCTGTGAGGCCGTTGAGCACCGTGCCGTCGGTGGCGGTCAGCCGGAGCGTCAGGGTGGCCAGCTCGTGGTCGAAGTCAAGGCGGGCCGTGCGGTTCGTGAGGCTCAGCCCGCGGAGGTTGTCGGCGCGCATGAGGTCGATCTTGGCGGGCTCGCTCTGGTCGGACACGTTGACTTTGTAGGTCGTGCCGCTCAGGGTGGCGTCGTAGGGGTAGTAGGCCACGAAGTCGACCGCCGAGCCGTCTGAGGGGAAATAGAGCGGCGAGGCCGAAGAGAAGTTGCCGTCGCCCGAGGGGGTCTCGTAGCGCACGGCGGCGTCGGTGCCGACGGTTTCACCGCTGGCGGCCATGAAAACGCCGATGGCGTCGCCGGCCTCCCACGTGGTGCCTGTGGCGCGGTGAGGAGTGGCGGTGGTGAATGTCACGGCGCGGTCGGCGTCCATGAGCGACTGTATTTCATTGGTGCAGCTGCTGAGCGCGGCGGCCAGCAGGGTGCTGAAACAAAGTGTGCTGATTGAGAAATTCATATTCTTTATTAAATGTGTACTCTTTGGCGTTCGTGGCGCGTTTGTTCCTGCTGCAAAGTTAATATGCTTTGTTTGTTCGGTGTCTGACTATGTGCGCTTTTTTCGTCCGCATGCCCGGGGGTGATGCTATGGCGTGGTGTGATTTTGAAAGCCTGTTCCGGTGTTTCGGCCGGTTTTGGCGCATTGTGCCGGACGGTCTGGCAGGATTAGAACGCTTTTGTATGAATTTTGATATCTTTTACGTAAATTGCTAAAAAACAGTTACGTGTTTCCGGCGCTTCTTTCGCATGCACTCAGAAGGCTGCTGACGGCTCTTGCGGCGCGTCTGTTTTTCCGGTCCGGTGGGTTGGTCCTTCCTTTCGGCCGCCGCGTGGCGATGCCCGCAGGGACGCCATTCATGGCGTCCGGTGCCAGGACGTCACAAAGCGGCCGCCGCATTCCGCATGGCGCAGGCGGTAGAACACAGTCTGTCACCCGGGCGGGTGTGGCGGCTTCCGGTCGTTGCCGAAAATGTCCTTGCGGTTTCAGCTTGCCTTTCCGGCGGAAGCGGTCGGCCGTTTGGCCTTTTCTGTCGCAGTATGGGGCGTAAAACGAAGCGGTTTTTCTATGGTGGTTGAGAATGTGGGGAAAGGTGTTTGTTTATAGGCAGTTACGAGGATATGGCAGGAAGGTGGAAATAATTCGAAGCGGTTTTCAGCTTTGCATTGGGCTTACATTGGCTTTACATTAAAGGGTGTTTCAGGGGTGATTGGAGCTCCATTTCTTTACATCGCAGTGTGTATGTCCTTTGTTTGGGGCTGTGAGGCTTTTTTTTATGGCATGTGTCGGTTCCATCAGCGACCGATTGGACATTTCCTTGCTGATGGATGTATGACGGCTTAAAGGCCGTTTTTTTGTGGCTATACATGACTTTTATACTTCTATTTTCTTCCAAATACTGATTATTTGGTATATTTGCAGTTGAAAGTCATACGATATGGCCAAGGTTATACACGTACATTTGTTTAGCAATATAGATGGTACTAAACGAAAGGACTGGTATTTCAGTTCCATTTCGGCCGTATATACGGTTTTGACGGCGGAACAGGTGGGAGCAACGAAGAATTACCTGCTTCACGCCGGTTTGTCCGGGAATGGTACAGTATGCACGAAAAAGGCTATTATAAAGCAGTCTACGCTGATTTCAGGCGGCAGCAGGGCTGGTGATTAGAACGATAAAGTAACGTCGTTAGAACGGCTTTCGGACGTTATTTCCTTGAATGCTGATGAGGGGGCGAAATGCCCCCTTTTTTGTGCCCGTTTTGATTTAGGGTTACAATTAGGGTTACGGTTTATGGTTACAACTTTACGGAGTTTAGGGTTACATTTAGGGTTACAAAACCGCTTTTTGGAGTGCACGTTGGAAATAGGAAACCCGGACGGGATTGCAAGCAAGTGCCGTTTTTCCGCGTTTTCGGCGAGGAAAAACGACACTTGAAATGCGCTTACACCTTATTATATATAGGAGAATAGCACTGAAAGACAGCGATTTCCAAAAGTTTTCAAGCGTGAGATGGGCGAAAAAGCGTGCGCGCGTGCTTGTGCGGGCATGGTAGCGGGACGTATGCGTACTATTCGAGGCGAACGAGGCCGCGCACAAGTGCCACACCGTAGAATTGGCTTTTTGCCAACTCAAAAGGCTCATAGGCGGCGTTGTCGGAAACGATAAGGACATGATCATCGTCCGATCCGCGCCGGACTCGTTTAATTAGTGGCCCCTGTTTGGTGTCGAGGACATAGGTCTTGTTCCATTGGAAAAAGAGGTCACCAAGGGACACGCGCTGACATGCCACGAGGTCACCGGGATAGTATGTGGGCTGCATGGAATCACCTTTCACCGGAATCAGGAAGTCAGCTCCCTTGAATGCCGGGATGACATAGCGTTCGCATTCGTATTCCATCACCGAAGTTTCGCCCGTGAATGCTCCGGCCATCGCGCTGAGCGGGATGAGCGGTATGCCCTCGTGACTGTTTTCCAGAACCGGGAGGACCGGTTCAGCCTTTCTCTGAGTAACGACCTCTTTGTTCCTAAGCATATCCCCTTTTCCTGTAATAAGCCATTCGATATTAACGTCTGGCGCATAGGCAAGAAATCTTGCTATATTATCTTCACTAATGCCATTATTTTGCTGTAGTATTCCCCTTGTAACGCCCGAAGCCTTGTAAAACTCGTACGACGTTACTCCTTTTTCAGCCAGATAAAGCAAGATATTCTGCTTTATAGGCGATTTTTCTTGTTGTTTTTCTTGCATAGTCGAGAAATCTTGTTTATCTTTGCCACGTGTTTAAGAAACAAACAGCGGTCAAAGATAAGGAAAAAGGCCGAGGTTAACGAATTTTAGAATTTAAAGAATATGAACGAGGAGATCAAGGAGTGGAAAACGCAGAGCGTGAAGCACAAGGTAGCCGCACTGCTGATCATGGACGGCGTGAGCTTCCGCTACACGGAGGAGGACGGGATTGTGTTCACCGCGCCGGAGGAGTATGTGCGGCAGATGGTGAACCGGCTGATGACGTGCTACGGATGCAGTTTGAAGCCCATTATAACGGAGTACTAACGATGAATAAAGCTACAAGGAAATGAACGACGAAAGCAAGATTCTGGATATGGTGGCTAGCCAAGTGTCGGCATGGATAAACGTTTGCGTGGACGAGGCGGACCGGTACACGCTGGACATGAACGAGGACTACGCGCACTTCTTCTGCTGGCACTCGGAGGACATGTACAAGGTGCAGCAACAGCTGAAAGAATACCGCATCCTGAGCCGCGAAATCAACACCGGCGATCTGGGGCAGATAAAGGAGTTCCTGCGGCATACGGTGGAACATTACACGGATGACCTGCTGTACAGCGACGTAAGGAAGCACAGTACGGGCGAGGCGTTCAACACGGCCCACCTGCTGGACCGGGAGGTGAAACAGGACACCGTGCGGCGGTACAGCCACCTGCTGGCACGCATCAAAGGCAAGGAGGAGGAGAAATGAAAGGGGAGATGAGTGGCGGCGATGTGTGGGCGGTGATGCTTACGGCCACGGACGGCAGAGTGTGCCGCTGGGAGTTCTGGAACTGCACGCTGACGCATGTGAGAGACCTGATAAAGGGGTATGTGGAAAGTTGCCCCTACGATTGCGACTGGACGATCAAGGGCGGGGGCATGACGATCAGGGGGATGTCAAGGCAAGACGATTTTGGAAAAGTCAGTGTAAAAACAAAGGTTGAAGGATAGCAAGGCAAAGAGATTGCCGGATAACTGGCAGCCCGGAAAGACGGGCAAGGGGCGGCAGGCGCGGCCGGAAAGTTGGAATAAGCGAAAAGCGAAAGCGTAGGACAGCCGCCGGGGTTCGACTCCCCGCGCCCCACGAAGTTCAACGGATTAAAGACAGACGACTATGGCGAAGACAACAGACAGGAAAAAGCAGGAGGCGCAGTTCAAGAACAAACTGCGGACGATGATCGGCTGCGTGACGCACATGCAAGTGGTGGCCGACCAGGCGATGGAGATGGCGGGCCGCTTCATGACGGAGGAGGCCGACGACAGCGATGCCCTCCGGGTGATCGAGAACCTTTCGTGCGTATGCGAGGAGGCCTTGCAGGTGTTCTACGAGGAACTGCAAAAGGGCACCCGGCTTTACGAAAGGCTCTGCGAGGATGAACCGGAGGTTTGCAGCAAGCTCGCAGAAAAGGCCATGCGCGATTTATGACGTAAGAGAAACAATCAATCAAAAACAGTAATCAGATGAGCAAGCAGATTTTGACAGACAAGGAAACGAAGCACTTCCTGATGAAGGCTTTCGGCTGCACGCAGCAGTTCGTGTGGCAGGCGCTGACCTTCCGGCGCGACAGCGAAACGGCCCGGCGCATCCGGGTGCTGGCCCTGAAACGCGGCGGCAAGCTGGTGGACGGCTACGTGCCGAAATGCGAAACTACGCATGAAGAAGTCGAGAAGACCATGACCCAAACTTTCGGGCCAAGAGTGAAACTTGTGGTGGATAAAGAAACCGGAGATGTTTCGGTGTACGTGGACGGACAACTTAAGGACAGCTACAAGAACATCACCGTACCCGACCTCATGCAGCTGCAAGGCGAGGTCCAGCTGATGGCCGCCGCATTGTAAGATGACGAGCGATGGAGTACTATGGAAAGATACTGTGCATATCCCACGAAGACCTGACGTATGACGACCGGCCCACCGTCAAGGACGGCCTGGCCGATTACGGCAGGAGCCGGGCACTGGGCGGCGTACATCCATCGATGCTTTCGGACGAAGTGCTCGCGCCGATCATGTCAGAGGCGAACTACAAGCAGTTGGCGGCAAGGGGGCAAATCCACATCGTCCGGCAAGGAAAAGGGAAAGGCAACTACGCCTTGGTGGAGATGGCCACGATGCCCCTGCGCTTTCAAGAGAAAATCAAACTAAAATACGGAGACATGAAAGAGGACATACTGAAAAACTGGTTCGGCGGCCACTTCCGCATCGATGCGAAAGCGCGGGAGTTCTACACGAAGTTCCGTTTCGACAATGGCGACGCCCTGCCGCCGGAACACATCCAGGAGTACACGGTGAACGCCTCGGCGATAGAAGCCGTCCTCGCGGTGATGGCCGACACGGTGTTGATGCGCAAGGCGATGAAGGGCGGCCCGGTGAACTGGGCCGAGATGGCCGGTGCCATCGGCTACTACCGGGCGGAGTTCGGGCACACGCTCCCGCTGAGCGCGAACCGCTTCAAGCGGCGCGTGTGGGACTTCAAGGCACAGGGCTACGCCAGCCTGATCAGCGGGAAGTTCATGAACCAGAACCGGCGCAAGGTGACCTACGGCATCGAACGCCTGCTGCTGGCCATCGACGGGCAGCCCCAGCAGCCCTTCAACACCACGGTGTGGGAGCAGTACAGCATGTTCGTCCGCGGCGAGTTGGAACTGTTCGACCCGGAGACGGGCGAGGTGCTCAACCCGGCCGATTTCACGGACAAGGACGGCAACCCCATCGTGTTGAGCCCCGCCACGGTGGCGGCTTACCTGAACAAGCCTGTCAACAAGGCGCTCCGGGCGAAGTTGCACATGAGCCAGTGGGACTTCAACAACGCCTACCGCCCGTACCACCTGCGCCATGTGGGCGAATTCTCGCTGAGCAAGATTTCGCTCGACGACCGCGACCTGCCGCGCCCGATGAAGGACGGCGTCCGCGTGAAGGCCTACTACGCCTACGACGTGGTGAGCGGCGCCGTGGTGGGCTACGCCTACAACCGGATGAAGACCGCCGACCTGTTCCTGGACTGCATGAGAAACATGTTCCGCACGCTCGACCGTAACGGCATGTACATCCCGGCCGAGCTGGAAGTGGAGCACCACCTTGTGAGCGACTTCGCCGACGGGCTGATGCAGGCCGGAGTGGTGTTCCCGCTGATACGCTGGTGCAACCCTGGCAACTCGCGCGAAAAACGAGCCGAGCACTTCAACCGCCAGAAGAAGTACGGCGTGGAAAAGCTCACGCAGGCCGGCGTCGGACGATGGTGGGCCCGGCTGGAAGCCAACCGCCCCAAGGAAGAGAAAGTGTATGACGAGAAGAACAACACCTACAAGGTGAAGAGCTACACCTACGACGAGCTGGTGGCCGACGACATACGCGCCATCGGAGAGTATAACAACCAGCCCCACCCGAACCAGAAGAAGTATCCCGGCATGACGCGCTGGGACGTGCTCTGCGCCTGTCAGAACCCCGACCTGAGGCCGTGGGACAAGCCCCTGCTTTACCGCTACATCGGCCTGCACACGCGGACCACCGTCCGGCAGAACGCCTACTTGACGGTGCAGTACCAGACGTTCCGCCTGCCCGACCCCTCAGTCATCGGCCGGCTGGAAGCGCGGAACTACACCGTGGAGGCCTATTACCTGCCTGACACGGATGGGAACATCCCGGAGGTGTACATCTACCAGAAAGGCCGTTACATCGCCACCTGCGGCCCCGTGGCGCGCTACAACGAGAACACCGCCGAGCAGACCGAGGCCGACCGCGCAGCCTACACCGAACAGGCCAAATACGTGGCCCGGTTCGACAAGATGATGCGGGACGGCAAGATACACCGCGTCGGCATGTTGAGGAAAGAGGAGGCCCGCGTCGTGGCCGACATCAAGGCCGAAGCGGCCGACGTGCGGCCCCACACCGAGGACGACGACTATTCCGCCTACCTGGACGTGGCGCACTACGAGGCCGAAGCCGTGGCCAAAATCTAACGACATTAGAACGACATTAGCAAGCTGATTGTCGGTTGCGCTCGGTCAAACGAGCCGGGCTCTTTGACACTCACTTGCATGACAATTAAAAACAGCATCAAGATGGAAATAACGAACGAGGTGAAACAGCGGATAGCGGGGGCGATAGCCTCCGACCGCGAGAATTATCCCAGTGACAACCGCCACGCGACGGCGCTGGGCATATCGGCCAGCGTGTACAACGCCATCAAGCGGGGGAACTACGACCGCCAGGTGAGCGACGCCGGCTGGGTGGGCATCGCCCGGAGGCTGGGCGTGCAGCTCAGGGCGGAAATGCCGTGGACGGCGGCCAAGACCCCGACCTACGTGTTCATCAGCAAGCAGTTGGAAGCGTGCCAAGACAGCGGCCTGAGTGCCATCCTGTGCGACATGCCGAACATCGGCAAGACCTTCACGGCCAAGGCCTACGTGAAGCAGCACCGGAACGCCGTCTACGTGGACTGCTCGCAGGTGAAGACGAAACTGAAACTCGTGCGCCACATCGCCAAGGAGTTCGGCGTGGGCTCGAACGGGCGCTACTCGGACGTGTATGCCGATCTCGTGGCCTACCTGCGCACCATCGACACGCCGCTCATTGTGCTGGACGAGGCCGGCGACCTGCAATATGAAGCTTTCCTGGAACTGAAAGCCCTCTGGAACGCCACGGAGCGCTGCTGCGCCTGGTACATGATGGGGGCCGACGGTCTGAAAGAGAAAATCAACCGCGCCATCGAGGGCAAGAAGGTGGGCTACACCGAGATGCTCTCGCGCTACGGCGACACGTACAGCCGGGTGACGCCCGACGACGCCAAGGAGCGCGACAAGTTCCTGCGCGCGCAGGCCGCCATCGTGGCCAAGGTGAACGCGCCCGAAGGCTCGGACATCGCCCGCATCGTGAACGCCACGGGCGGCGGCCTCAGGCGGGTCTATACGGAAATCGAGAAAATGAGGAGGGCCGCGTCATGAAGCTCCGGCGCGCATACAGCCCCGGCGAGGTGATGGGCATGAAGATACCGCGCTACGAGTTCACCGGCCCGTGGCTTGCCTCCATCGGGCGGCCGGCCCGGAGCGGCGTGTGGATCATCTGGGGCGCGAGCGGCAACGGCAAGAGCTCGTTCGTCATGCAGCTGGCCAAGTACCTCTGCCGGTTCGGGCGGGTCATCTACGACAGTCTGGAAGAGAGCACCGGCCTCTCGCTGCAAATGTCGCTCCGCCGGCACAAGATGGACGAGGTGCGCCGCCGGCTCGTCATCCTCGACCGCGAGCCGGTGGACCAGCTCGAAGAGCGGCTTGCCCGCCGCGGCAGCCCCCAGGTGGTCATCATCGACAGCTTCCAGTACAGCGGCCTCTCGTATCCCGCCTACAAGGCCTTCAAGGAGCGCCACCCCCGCAAGCTCTTCATCTTCATCAGCCATGCCGAGGGCGCGCACCCGGCCGGGCGCACGGCCCGCAAGGTGGAATACGACGCCGACGTGAAAATCATGGTCTCGTGCTTCAAGGCATGGTGCAAGAGCCGCTTCATGGAAGAGCCCGGCGAGCCCTACGTCATCTGGGAAGAGGGAGCCGCCAAGGCCCTGACGGACAGCACGCCGGAAGAGAAAGACTGAAAACCGCGCCGGGCGGATTCCCGGTAACGCATAAATACCAAAAAGTTATGATTAAGTACAAAGTAGTAGAAAGGGAGAACCCCGTGACGAGACAGAAGACCTATTTCGCCCAAGTGGCGCCCGTCGATCCCGTGACGCTCGAACAGGTGGTCAAACGCATCGAGAAGAGCTCG
>UMGZ01041078.1_pt1 | contig 16419 bp, 15 predicted proteins | sample 1965421 | NCBI WGS metagenome assembly UMGZ01 (sample SAMEA4836087, study PRJEB28245) | human gut metagenome | biome: gut microbiome; material: fecal sample | place: Denmark | collected 2008
TAAAAATACACGGAACACCTCGCCAGCTGCGCTCAGCTGGAGCAGCCTGACGGGGTGACGCTGTGAAAAATCGTTTTGTTCCGGCACGAAAATCCATGTTGTGAAATTTGAACTTTTTTCTTGTTCAAAAGCTATTGCTGTTTTCTTTCTGATTTCGTTTGTTTTTCAACAATCACTCCGAAAACGACACAATTTCCGTTTCGGGATAATAGTGCATCAGGATCTCCTGCCAGTCTGCGCCGTCTTTTGCCATGGCGTTTGCGCCGTACTGACTCATCCCCACGCCGTGCCCGAAGCCCCTTGTGGTAAAGGTGAACTTCCCGTCAGCGCAGGCGACCGTGAAAGCGGCGGAGCGCAGTGCCAGCGCATCCCGCACCTCCTGCCCCGTGCAGGTCTGTCCGCAGACGGTGAGCGTCTGCACCGTTCCGGCGTCAGTGGTGCTGACGATGTGAAACCAGTCCGCCGGCGCTGTGTCCCAGTCCGCATCCGGCAGCAGCCCGGCGAGCTGCGTCTGCAATTCCTGCGCTGTAAAGTCCGCCGTTTCCAGATAGCGTGGAGCGGTGGTGTCGGCACTGCTGTCCACGGAGACCAGATAGGGGACGCTTGCGCCCCACACGTTTTCGGCGCTCTCTGTCTTGCCGGCGGACATGGAGCAGAATGCGGCGACAATGGGCGAGCCGCCGGACTCCAGCACGTAGGGCAGCACCTCGTCCACGGCATCGCAGATTTTGGCGTAGCTTGTCTGGAAGCTGTCGCCGTAGTACTGCCGGGCCTGATTCTCCGTGAAGCACGCCTGATACTGGCTGCTGTCGTTGGAGAAGTCCGCCCCGCAAAGCTCCGGCGTGGGCTGTTCCTGTTCCAGAAGATGCTGCCGTTCGGCGTAGGTGTGGGCGGCGACCGCCTGCGCCTTGAGCGCCTCCGGCTCAAAGGTGGCGGGCATCTCGGCGCACACCGCCCCGATCACGTAGTCCCGCACGGAAATTTCCGCCACTTTGCCGCTGGTGATGTCCAGCATCCGGTAGCTCCGGCACAGGGACGCTGCCGGTCTGGCGGCGGCGGTCACGGGCGTTGCGGTCTGTGTCACTGCCGTTGCCGCAGGCGGGGAATCCGGCACGGGAGCAAGTCCCAGACACCTCGCCGGAACGACGGTGATGAGAAACAGAATGCCGGTAAATACGCCCAGAATCATCAGATATTTTTTCATTGTCGCCACGCTCTTTCTGTTGGAGGTCAAAGCCGGTTTCGTATTCGGAGATCAGAATGAAAAAATGCGAAAGGCTCTCAGAGAAATGATTGACAGATGCGCCGGTTTCGTGTATAATATAAGTTACGGATGGCGCAGACTGCATGATTTGGGCAACACCACACAAAGCTTGTGCGTAAGATGCGCAGTTCGATTTTTTGGCAGATCACATAGAAATTCCGCAGGCATACTGTCGTATGTCAAGGGATTTCTGTGTGATATGGCGGAAAATCGGCAAGCAGATTGCGTGCAAAGCCCTCAGGCGGGCTTTGTGCGGTGCTGCCCTTGCAATGTGACTTCTGGAGTCTGGCTGCACACTGCATGTCGAACCAGACGGGCTTCGCTTCGGCGGATCGCTGCGGTGTGCGGACTGACGGAACGCATTCGGTCTGTCCGGCTTTTTCCGGACAGATCTTCACAACCCAAATAAGGAGGCAATCGCTATGACACCGCAACTGATCTATAACCAAAGCATTGAGGAATCGGATATCCATAACTTATGCAGAGATTTGGAACAGTATTCTGCAATTGAACCGAAATACTACGAGAGATTTGATGTCAAGCGTGGCCTGCGCAATGCGGACGGCTCCGGTGTGATCGCCGGAATTACGCGGATTTGTAACGTGCACGGCTATGTAATGAACGAAGGAGAACGCCAGCCCATTCCGGGACAGCTGATTTACCGGGGTTATGATATCAATGACCTGATCGAGAACGCCGAACGGGAAGACCGCTACGTCTTTGAGGAAGTGGTCTACCTGCTGCTGTTCGGCATGCTGCCGGATGCCAAGGAGCTGGAGATCATGACCCGCTCTCTCAGTGCACGCCGGGAGCTGCCGCCGGGATTTCTGGTGGACTCCATCATGCAGTCGCCCTCGAACAACATTATGAACAAACTGGCTCGGAGCATCCTCTCCCTGTATTCCTATTCGGACATCACCGAGAATACCACCATCGAGGATGAAATGCGCATCGCACTGGATCTCATCGCCAAAATGCCCATCCTCATGGACGGCGCATATCAGGCAAAACGCCACAAGTACGACAACGCCAGCATGATCATGCACCCCCTCCGGCCGGACGAAAATACGGCGCAGTCGATCCTCTCTCTCATCCGGAACGACCGTGTCTACACCAAGGAGGAGGCACAGCTGCTGGACGTGCTCCTTGCCATTCACGCAGACCACGGCGGCGGAAACAACTCCACCTTTGCCTGCCGTGTGGCGACCTCTTCGGGCACAGATCCCTTTGCAGCGTACACCTCTGCCATCAACTCCCTCAAGGGCCCCCGCCACGGCGGTGCCAACATCAAGGTCATCCAGATGCTGGACGACATCAAGGCGCACGTCAAGCACTGGGAGGACGAGGGCGAGGTGGCAGACTACCTCACCAAGATCCTCAAGAAGGAAGCAAACGACGGCTCCGGTCTGATCTACGGCATGGGACACGCTGTCTACACCCTGTCTGACCCCCGTGCCGTCATCCTCAAGCGGAAGGCAATGGCGCTGGCAGAGGGCAAGGAGATCGAGCGGGAGTTCCGCCTGCTGGATCTCATTGAGAAGCTGACACCGGAGCTGATGCGCACCGTGCGTGGCAGCGACAAGGTGGTCTGCGCCAATGTGGATATGTATTCCGGTCTGGTTTACCGGATGCTGGGCATTCCGGACGAGCTGTTCACCCCCCTGTTCGCCACAGCACGGATGGTGGGCTGGTCTGCGCACCGGATGGAGGAGATCCTCACCGGCAAGCGGATCATCCGGCCGGCTTACAAGGCAATCGCAAAGCCCAAGGAGTATGTGCCGCTATGCGATCGGGACTGATAAACGCCGGAGTGCGGCGGCGGCTGCGGCTGTCCGCCGCATTTTGCCTATCTCTGTGCCTGCTGTGCAGCCTGCTCACCGGCTGTACGCTGGGGGCATCGGTGGACTCCATGCTGAAGCCGCCCAGCCTGAGCAAGGAGCAGCAGCAGATCTACCGGGCACTGCAGGACGCTGCCGGCACCGGCATCACCTTGCAGTATCCCCGCTCCGGCGCTTACCTGTCCGCCTTTACTGTCGTGGATCTGGACGCTGACGGGGAGGACGAGGCGCTGGTGTTCTACAAAAAGACCAACTTCACCGCCACGGAAAACAGTCTGCGACTGAACGTCCTGGATCAGGTGAACGGCAAGTGGATGTCCGTCTGCGACTATCCGGCGGACGGCGCAGAGATCGAACGTGTGGTCATCCAGCCGCTGGGGGCAAGCCCCAAGAACCGCATTCTCATCGGCTACAGCAGTGTAGACCAGTCGGACAAATCCCTCAGCGTCTACACCTACGGGGACAGCGGGCTGACCGCCCTGTTCCAGACCCCCTACACCATGTTCGACGTGGCGGATCTGGATGCGGACAGTTTGCAGGAGCTGCTGGTGCTCAGCCGTGCCACAGACAGCGCCGCGGCATCTGCCGCCCTGTACCGCATGGATCAGGAGGCGGTGTCGGATGCGGGAAAGCTGGAGCTGCGCTGCGGCTTTTCGGATTATAGCCAGGTGCTCTACGGCAGGCTCGCCGGCGGGAGCATCGGCATTTACATTGACGGGCAGAGCGGCCCGACGGCAGTGCAGACGGAGATTCTCTGCACCGACAGCGACAGCGGTGCCCTGTGCTACGCCCTGCCGGACAGCGCCACCGTGGCGGCAACTGCCCGCAGCGCCGGCTACCTCTCCATGGATGTGGACGGGGACGGTTCGGTGGAGATTCCGGTACAGCAGCCCTTCCCCGGCTATGACGACAGCTCTTCGGAGCAGGTGCGCCTGACACGCTGGCTGAGTGTATCGGGCAGCGCCCTCACGGAGCGGATGCGCAGCTATTACAGCCTCAGCGACGGCTGTCTGTTCATTCTGCCGGAGAGCTGGTACGGCACGGTGACGGCGGTGACCGATGCCCTCACGGGGGACATTGTGTTCTGCCGCTATGACGGGGCGATCTCTGACCATATGGCGGAGCTTCTGCGGTACGGCGCTGTCCACGATCAGGAGGAGCAGGACGACCGGACGGCGAACGGCTACCAGCTGCTGCGCTCCCGGGGCAAGACGGCGTATTATATGCGGGCCGCCCAGCCGGAGAGCGACGAACTGGCGCTGCCGCAGGAGGAGCTGCTGGTGCGGTTTTTCTTCGTGAATGCCGGATAAAACGATACGCCGATAGGCGCTTATGATACATGACGGGAAATAAGAGCTTGTGTTCATAGGAAATATATGCGGATTTTCGAGCAAATTTTCGTATGGCAAGAATTTTTAACGCAGTATGCAACAAAATTTGCCGAAAAGACGCAGATAGACGCCGATGAACACGAGCTCTAAGAAAGCTTTTCAGAAAGGAGCAGGCATCCCATGAAACGGATTCTGGTTTGCGAGGACGAAGATGTCATTCGTGATTTTGTCGTGATCAATTTGAAACGTGCAGGCTACGAGGTGATCGATGTGAACTGCGGTGAGGAGGCGCTCCGTGTCTTTGACGAGGAGCACGGCGACTTCGACATCGTGCTGCTGGACATCATGATGCCCGGTATCGACGGCTTCACTGTCTGCAAGAAGCTGCGGGAGAAGAGCTCCACGCTGGGCATCATCATGCTTACCGCACGCACACAGGAAATGGATAAGGTCAGCGGTCTGATGTTCGGGGCGGACGACTACATCACCAAGCCTTTCTCGCCCTCGGAGCTGACTGCCCGTGTGGATGCCATCTACCGGCGGGTCTGCATGAGCTTCATCAAGGACGAGAAGTCCAGCGTCATCGAGAGCGGACCCTTTACCCTCAATCTCAAGAGCCGCACCGTCACCAAGAACGGCAAGCTCATTGACCTGACACAGGTGGAGTACCAGATCATGGAGTATTTCCTGAACAATCAGAACACGGCGCTGGATCGTGCCAGCATCCTGAATCACATCTGGGGCGACGGGTATTTCGGGGACGACAAGATCGTGGATGTCAACATCCGCCGCATCCGCATGAAGATCGAGGAAGAGCCGAGCAAGCCCCACTACATCACCACCATCTGGGGCTATGGATATAAGTGGAATGACAAGTAAAAGAAAACGCAAAAAGGACGGCGCAGTGCGGGGGACGATCACACGCCGCTGGATCCTGAACAATCTGGTGCTGGTCTTTCTGGTGCTGCTGGTGCTGGACTTTGCCTTTATGTACGCCATTCAGAACTACTACTACGGCGCTTCCCGCCAGTACCTCACCACCAAGGTGACCTCGGTCTCCGGTGTCCTCAACCGCTATGCGCAGGATGCCGACACCAATTTCTCCTCCGAGATGCGCAGCACCATTGAGAACTTCTCCGATAAGGACAAGATGGAGCTCATGGCGATCAACGCCCGGGGGCGTGTCATCCTCACTTCCTCCGGCTTCTCCCAGGAGGAGGACACCGCCATGCCGGACTATGAGCAGGCGATGGAGGACGGCAGCGGCTACTGGGTGGGCAAGGTGAACGGCGAGACCATGATGGCAGTTTCCGTGGACATCTCCGATGTCAGCACGGATTACAGCGCCATTCGTGTGGTGGCATCGCTGGAACAGATTCAGGGTGCCGTCCATACCTACGCTGTTGCTGTGGGGGCGGTGTGCTGCGGCGTGCTGCTGCTGCTGGTGGTGACGGGCGTGTACTTCATCCGCTCCATCATCCGTCCCATCAAGCAGATCAGCGCCACCACCAGGAAGTTCGCCAAGGGCGACTTCTCCGTCCGCATCGACAGCCAGAGCCACGACGAGATCGGCGACCTCTGCGCCTCCATCAACCAGATGGCGGACGAGCTGTCCAATACGGAGAACATGAAGAACGAGTTCATCTCCTCCGTGTCCCACGAGCTGCGCACGCCGCTGACGGCGATCAAGGGCTGGGCGGAGACCATGTGCATGGACACCGACCCCGACACCATTCAGCGTGGCGTGCATGTCATCGTCAACGAGACGGAGCGCCTTTCGGAGATGGTGGAGGAGCTGCTGGACTTCTCCCGTATGCAGAGCGGCAGATTCTCCCTCCAGTGCGCCACCATGGACATTCTGGCAGAGCTGGGGGATGCCGTCCTCATCTATGAGGAGAAGGCACGGAAGGAGAACATCCGCATCATCTATCAGGAGCCGGAGATGCTGCCCTTTGTCTACGGGGACAAGAACCGCATCCGGCAGGTGTTCATCAACGTCATCGACAACGCCATCAAGTACTCCAACCCCGGCTCCACCATTACCGTGAGTGCCGAAGAGGTGGGGAACATGATCCAGGTCACCGTGACGGACAACGGCGTGGGCATCAGCGAGGCAGACCTGCCCCACGTCAAGACCAAATTCTTTAAGGCAAACCACACCCGCCGTGGCTCTGGCATCGGGCTGGCTGTAGCAGACGAGATCATTTCTATGCACGGCGGCAGACTGGACATCACCAGCGAGCTGAACGTGGGAACCAACGTCACCATCACGCTGCCTGTCGAGTCCCAGCGCCGCAGCAGCGCCACCACATAATACGGGAGGAATCAGGGATGCAGAAGTTACCGAGAATCGTGATCCTGCGCACCGGCAATATGAAGTTTTATAAGGGCATCAAGCCGGATGCGGAAAGGCAGTTCCGGGATGAGCTGCGCTTCGGCGGCGATTACGTCGCACAGCACCACACCGGCGGCGAGGCGTATAACTTTGCGCCGTGGTACGGAAGCGAGGAGGAACGGCTCTGTCTGGGCTTTGTGGAAACCATGTCCAGCGGCGGCAAACGCAGAAGGATCCTGGTGGAAAATATTCTCGGCTGCGATGATCTCCGACCGTCTGATCCGGCGGCAGAGGATGTGCTGGTGGTCTGGTGCGCCCGCATCGAGGAGGCAAGCGAGTCGGTTCGTGTCATGGGCTGGTATCATCACGCCACCGTCTATCGGGAATATCAGGAGTACCCCTTCACGGACGAAAACGGCGAAATACAGACCTTCGAATATAATGTCAGCGCACCGGCAAAGGGCTGTGTGCTGCTGCCGGCAGGAGAGCGCTATTCCTACCGCTGGCATGTGCCAAGGGGAAAGCACAATCTGGGGCGTTCCAACATCTGGTACGCACGGGAGAATCCGGCGTTTCTGGAACAGCTGGTGCAGAAGATCGAAGAATATGAGAAATATGGCGGGGAAAACTGGCTGGATGTAGACGCAGATTGGGATGCTGTGAAAAATACCGTCACGATCGACTAAAAGAGCCGGTTTTCACAAGAAAGGAAACAGATACATATGGCAAAACAACCCAGAGAGAACCCGAAGCACATGACCAAGATCGGCGGTCAGGCGCTCATCGAGGGCGTGATGATGAAAGGGGCAGATACCGGCGCCATGGCGTGCCGGCTGCCAAACGGCGAGATCGAGGTGGAAACATGGCCGGAGAACAACGGCAAGCATATGCCGTGGTACCGGAAGTGCCCGCTGGTGCGGGGCTGCTTCAACTTCGTGCTGTCCATGAAGGACGGCTACCGCTGCCTCACAAAGTCCGCCGAAAAGCAGATGCCGGAGGACGGCGAAGAGGAAGAAGAGGAGGAGATGAACCGCTTCGAGAAATGGCTGGATGACAAGCTGGGGGACAAGATCTTCGGCATCATCATGACCATCGGCATGATCGTGGGTATTGCGGTCGCCGTGGGACTCTTCATCTTTCTGCCCAAGTTCCTCATCGGACAGCTCATTGCCCACACTGCCATTCCGGAGAACAGCCGGTTCGTGCGGTCGCTGCTGGAGGGCATCCTGAAGATCGCCATCTTCCTCGGCTATATGGCGTGCACCGGCATGATGAAGGATATCCGCCGCACCTATGAATACCACGGCGCAGAGCATAAGACCATCGCCTGCTATGAGGCAGGGGAGGAGCTGACTGTGGAGAACGTGAAGAAGCACACCCGTTTCCACCCCCGCTGCGGTACCAGCTTTATTTTCATCACCCTCATTGTGAGCATTCTGGTCATGTGCATCGTGCCGGTGTATCAGGTGCTGCCCCGTATTATCGTGAGCATCCTGCTGCTGCCGCTGGTGGTGGGCATCTCCTATGAGTTCATCCGCATCGCCGGACGCAGCAGCAGCTGGCTGACCCGTGCCCTCTCGTGGCCGGGACTCCAGATCCAGCGCATCACCACACGGGAACCTGACGCCTCGCAGATCGAGTGCGCTATCGCAGCCCTGAAGCCGTGCATTCCGGCGGACATGGAGGACGACAAGTGGTGATGACCTCCTACGAAGCCGTCCGCCGGACACGTGCGGTTCTGACAGAACACGGTCTGCCGGATGCCGCCTTTGAGGGCGATATTCTGGTGCAAGAGGTGATGGGCGTGCGCCAGCCGGTGCGCACCCTGCCGGAGCGGACGCTCACCGAGGCGCAGCAGGAAACGCTGGCGGACATGACCCGCCGCCGCTGCTGCCACGAACCTCTCCAGTACCTCTGCGGTGCGTGGGAGTTCTACGGGCTGCCTTTTTCCGTGGGGGAGGGCGTGCTCATCCCGCGGCAGGATACGGAGGTGCTGGTGGAGGAGGTGCTCCGCCTGCGCCGCGGCACAGCTGCTACCCGCCTGCTGGATCTGTGCAGCGGAAGCGGCTGCATTCCGGCGGCGGTTGCTGTCCACCTGTCCGGCGTGACAGGGGACGTGGTGGAGCTGTCCGCCCGTGCGCTGCCCTATCTGCGGCGCAATCTGAATCGGCATGCGCCGGCGCTGCACATCTGGGAGGGCGATGCCCTCGCACCGCCGGCGGAGCTCCGCCAAAACACATACGACATCATCACCTGCAATCCGCCCTATCTGACGGCGGAGGACATGGCGCAGCTCCAGCCGGAGGTGGCATTCGAACCCGCATCCGCCCTGTACGGCGGAACCGACGGGCTGGACTTCTACCGCCGGCTGACACCTCTGTGGAGCAGGCGGCTTGCCCAGGGCGGCTGGCTGCTCTACGAGGTGGGACAGGGACAGGCACACGCCGTCCAGCAGCTGCTGGAGCAGGCGGGACTGACCGGCTGCCGGATTCTGCCGGATTTGGCAGGCATCGGCAGGGTCGTCCTGGGACAACGAAAAGAAAGGATTTCTGACGATGGCAAAAGTGGATAACAAGAAAAAACCGGTCATCAGTATGCCGGAAACAGACGAAGAGAAGAAGAAGGCGCTGCAAAGCGCCATTGCACATATCACAAAGACCTACGGCACCGGCGCGATCATGCGGCTGGGGGACAACAGAACCAACCTCAACATCGAGGCAATTCCCACCGGCTCCATGATGCTGGATCTGGCGCTGGGCATCGGCGGTGTGCCGCGGGGACGTATCGTGGAGCTGTACGGGCCGGAGAGCTCCGGTAAGACCACCGTCGCCCTGCACATCATCGCCGAGGCGCAGAAGATGGGCGGCGAAGTGGCGTTCATTGATGTGGAACACGCCCTCGACCCCCTTTATGCACAGGCGCTGGGCGTCAACATTGACGAGCTGCTGGTGTCCCAGCCGGACAGCGGCGAGCAGGCGCTGGAGATCGCCGAGGCGCTGGTGCGCTCCGGTGCGATTGATGTTCTGGTCGTGGACTCTGTGGCAGCCCTCACCACCAAGGCGGAGATCGACGGCGACATGGGCGACAGCCACGTGGGACAGCTGGCACGTCTGATGTCCCAGGCAATGCGGAAGCTGACCGCCGTTATCTCCAAGTCCAAGTGCGTGGCAATCTTCATCAACCAGGTGCGGGAGAAGATCGGCGTGCTCTACGGCAATCCGGAGACCACACCGGGCGGACGTGCCCTGAAGTTCTACGCCTCTGTCCGCATGGAAGTGCGCCGTGGCGAGGCGATCAAGGAAAACGGCACCCAGATCGGCAACCGCACCAAGGTCAAGATCAGCAAGAACAAGGTGGCACCGCCGTTCCGGGAGTGCGAGTTCGACATCATGTACGGCACGGGAATCTCCCGCACCGGCGAGGTGGTGGACGTTGCCACAGATCTGGGCATCATCCAGAAGAGCGGCTCGTGGTTCAGCTACGGCGAACAGCGTCTGGGACAGGGCAGAGATAACGTGAAGAAGCTGCTGGAGGAGAATCCGGAGCTGATGAAGGAGATCGAGGGCAAGATCCTGGAGCACAAGGACGAGCTGCTGGGCAAGCCCAAGAAGGACAAGAAGAAGTCCAAGCTGGAGGAGGCTGCGGCAAAGGCAGCCGGCGGCGCACCTGCGGCAGACGATGTGCCGGCATCCGGCGTGAATGCGGACGAGGATCTGGAGATCAGCGCCGAGGACGATTTCGAAGAGTTCACACCGGTATAATCCATGGAGATCACAGAACTGCACGCCTACAAGGGAAATACGTGGCTGCTGCGCATGGACGGTAGCGAACCCCCGTACTTTCTCCATGTGTCCGTGGTGCAGAAATTCCACTTGCAGGAGGGCATGCGCCTGCCGGAGAGCGCCTGGGAACAGGTGCAGACGGCGGAGCTGTCCCGCAAGGCGTTTCAGCACGCCTGCTACCTGCTGGACCGGCGGGACTACAGCTATCAGGAGATGTACCGGAAGCTGGAACCGAAGTATCCGGCAGCGGTCTGCTACGCTGTGACCGACCGTCTGGCAGCCAAGGGACTCATCAGCGACCGGCGATATGCGGAACAGCTGGCACGGCACTATGTGGCGGGAAAGCACTTCGGGCTGCGCCGTGCCCGGCAGGAGATGTACCGGCACGGGCTGCTGGAGGCGCAGATTCAGGAGGCACTGGAACCGTATACGGAACAGATGGCGGAGCAGCTTCAGGCGCTGATCTGCCGGAAGTACGCCGGCTATTTCGCCGACCCGCAGGACCGCCGGACGGTGGAGCGTGGCAAGGCGGCGCTGGTGCGGCAGGGATACGATTTCTCAGAGATCAATGCCGCCGTGGCGTGGTTTCTGGCACAGGAGGAAGAAGCCGATGAGTAGCGTTTGCGCATTTTTTTCGTATGCGAATGCAGACCGGAAACTGGCAGATCAATTCCGGGGAGAGTTTGAGAAAAAGCACGTGATCTGCGAGACCGGAAAATCCGGGAGACCAATCAGGTTTGTCTGCCGATACAGCTGCGAGGGTGCGAATGTATGCTGATCTCCTCTTATCGGGAGAGCATTCTTTCGTATCTCTCTTAGAGCTTGTGTTCGTAGGAAATATATGCGGATTTTCGAGCAAATTTTTTTGCAGACAAGGCAAAAATTTGCAGGCATACTTTCGTATGGCAAGAATTTTTAACGCAGTATGCAACAAAATTTGCCGAAAAGACGTAGATAGACGCCTATGAACACGAGCTCTTAAAGGCGCACGCTGCAAAGGGTATCAATCAAAGGCAATACCGCACAAAGAGCGTCTGGCGACTTTGCACAGTATTGCCCAAAATAAAAGGAGTAGAGAAACATATGCCAATTCGTGTTGGGATGGTTTCTCTCGGATGTTCCAAGAATCTGGTGGATTCGGAGCGCATGCTGTCCAAGCTGCGTACCCATGGCTACCAGCTTGTGACCGAGCCGGGAGAAGCTGACATTGCAATTGTAAACACCTGCGGATTTATCCAGTCCGCCAAAGAGGAGGCCATCGAGACCATTCTGGAGCTGGCTGCCCTGAAAAAAGAGGGGACGCTGAAGAAGATCGTCCTCACCGGATGTCTGACGGAGCGCTACCAGCAGGAGGCTGCCGACCTGTTTACCGAGGCGGACGCAGTCATCGGCATCGGAAACAACCGGGATATCGTAGATGTGCTGGATCACGTGCTCGCCGGCGAGCGTGTGGTGCGCTTCGGCAAGAAGGAGGATGCCGAGACCACCGGTGCCCGCATTATCACCACGCTGCCGTTTTTCGCCTACCTGAAGATCGCCGAGGGATGCAGCAACCGGTGCAGCTACTGTGCCATCCCTGCCATCCGTGGTCCGTACCGCAGCGTTCCCATGGAGCAGGTGCTGGAGGAAGCGCACTGGCTGGCGGAACACCACGTCACCGAACTGGTGGTCATCGCACAGGACACCACACGCTACGGCTGCGACCTGTACGGCAAGTGCCGTCTGCCGGAGCTGCTGCGGGAGCTTTGCCACATCGACGGCATCCGCTGGGTGCGGGTGCTCTACAGCTATCCGGAGCGCATCACCGAGGAGCTGCTGGACGTTATGGCGGAAGAGCCGCACATGGTGCCCTATCTGGATATGCCCATCCAGCACTGCGATGAGGCAATTCTCCGCCGGATGAACCGCCCGGGAAATGAAGCGTACCTCCGGAATCTCATCGCCCACATTCGGGAGCGTGTGCCCGATGTCACCCTGCGCACCACCATCATCACCGGCTTCCCCGGCGAGACCAAGGAACAGTTCAACCGTCTGGGCGACTTCCTTCACGATATGGAGTTCGACCGCATGGGCTGCTTCGCCTACTCCGAGGAGGAGGGCACGGCTGCTGCAGAGTTCGAGGATCAGATCGACGAGGAGGTGCGTGCCCACCGTGCGGACATCCTCATGGAACAGCAGGCAGAGGTGAGCGCCGCCAAGAATGCCGCCAAGATCGGCAAGCGCATGACCGCCGTCATCGAGGGCTACGACAAGTACGCCGGCTGCTATTTCGGCAGAACCGCTGCGGATGCGCCGGACATCGACGGCAAGATCTTCATTAAGAGTGACAGCCGGCTGCGTCTGGGACAGTACATCACGGTGGAAGTATTCGACACCATGGACTATGACCTGCTGGCGGAGGAGGTAACCGATGAATCTGCCGAATAAGCTGACACTGCTGCGTGTCATTCTCATCCCTGTTTTTTTGGTCTGCATTTATGTGGACGCCATTCCGGCGCACTTCCTGCTGGCGCTGATCGTCTTTGCCGTGGCATCCTTTACGGACATGCTGGACGGCAAGATCGCCCGTGCCAGAGGGCTGGTGACGAACTTCGGCAAGTTTCTGGATCCGCTGGCGGACAAGGTGCTGGTCATTACGGCGCTGACGGTGCTGGTGGAGCTGGACGAGTTCCGGATGTCCGCCATTCCGCTGGTCATCATCATTGCACGGGAATTTATGGTATCCGGTCTGCGGCTGCTGGCTGCGGAGGAGGGCGTGGTCATCGCCGCCGGCATCTGGGGCAAGCTCAAGACCGCCTTCACCATGGTGACCATTGTTGCCGTGCTGCTGTACCTGTCCCTGACAGGGGACTTTCATGTGGCAATGCCGGACGCTGTCCGCACATGGGTGCTGAACGGGCTGATCTGGATCTCCACCGTGCTGACCATTATCTCCGGTCTAGTCTATCTCAAGGGCTGCTGGAAGTATATCGACAGCGACAAGTAAGGCAATCCAAAACAATACAAGTTTAAGAGCGATAAAAACAGCCGCACCGGAATGGAAGATCCTCCGGTGCGGCTGTTGTGTTTTTGCGGGATATTTGCGGGCTGCTGCCGTTACTTCGACGACGGCATGACCCGTGCCATAGCGCCCGCCATGTTGGAGATGGGCATGGTCTGGAGCCAGATGCGTCCGGGGCCGGTGACCCTGGTGTTGAACAGCCCCTCGCCGCCCAGCAGGACGTTGCCGATGCCCTTGACCGTCTGCACGTCAATGGAGCAGGTCGCCTCCATGGCAGCCAGATTGCCGGTGTCCACCAGCAGGGACTAGATCATACGCCATGGTGCTGCCGTCGATTTCCAGAAACAGCATGCCGTTTCCGCTGAATTTCTGCATGATGAAGCCTTCGCCGCCGAAGAAGCCGCCGGCGATCTTTTTCTGGAAGTACAGCTCAAAGGAAACGCCTGCCTCCGAGGCGAGGAACGCCGATTTCTGCGCCACGATGGGACGCTCCGGTGTGATGGCAACGGGCATGATCTCCCCCGGCAGGGCGGAGGAAAAGGCGATCATGCCGGTGCCGCCTTTGGCGGTGTACTGGTTCTGGAACATGGCTTCGCCGGTGAGGGCACGGCTGAACATTTTGCCCAGTCCGCCGCCCTTGGTGGCCATCTCCATGTTGGGTGTCATCCATGACATGGCGCCTTTCTGACAGAGGACGCTCTCCTCCGGCTGGAGGGTGAGGACGGCAACGGGGTACGGTTGACCTTGAATTTGATATTGCATGGGTATTGCTCCTTTCGGTGTGGGTTTGGTTATGAGATGCTTTTTCGCAGCGCTTCGGGGAGTCCATGTCCGTCATGGAGTCATTGTGGGCGGCGGGTTTGCCGCAGCCGCAGCCGCCGTCACCGCTGACCGTCCTCCCGGAGAATGCCGGATTTGCGGGCGGTGCTGTCGGCTTCGGTGATGGTGCGGATGACACGGCAGGGGTTGCCGGCTGCCAGCGAGTGGGGCGGGATGTCCCGTGTGACCACGCTGCCTGCGCCGATGACGCAGCCTGCTCCGATGGTGACACCGCCGCACACGGTGACGTTGCCCGCCAGCCAGCAGTTATCGCAGATGGTGATGGGCTTGCCGTATTCCAGATCGTACAGCGAGCCGTCTGCACGCCGGCGGAGGTTGCGTTCCTCCGGCAGGTAGGAGTGCATGGGCGTGAGAAGGGAGCAGTTCGGACCGAAGAACACGTCGTTGCCGATGGTGACGGGGCAGGTGTCCAGTACCACGAAATTGAAGTTGGTGTAGCACCGCTCTCCAAAGGTGGTGTAGATGCCGTAGTCAAACTGGATGGGGCCCTGCAAAAACGTGTCTGCGCCCCGGTTGGGGAGCAGCTGTCTGAGAATTGCCTCCCGCTTTTCGCCGTCCGCTTCCGGAGTGGCGTTGTACTCCTGTGAGAGCCGGTGCGCCGTCTGGCGCTGGCGGTCCAGCAGGGGGTCGCCGGGGTCGTAGAGCTTGCCTGAGAGCATGTATTCCTGTTCGGTCATGATGAAAAACCTCCTTGATACTGGTCGGGGTTGATGTGCAGGGTGTTGAGCTGCACCAGCTTTTGCAGAAGCTGGAATTTCCGGTAGTTGCTGTCGATGTAGGGCTTCATTCCCTGATAATAGTGCTCGTCAAAGGGAATGAAAAGGTACGCCTCATCCTGAAAATATTCGCTGTGGTACTCCTCCTCGCCGAACAGATGGAGCGCATAGTCGTCCACGTCGGCGGGGTAGCAGGGCAGGCTGCCGCTGTGGCGGTGGTCGTAGTAGTAGGCGGCAAACGCCTCGCCCTCCTCGTTGAAGATGGTGCGGCGCAGTTCTCCGCCCAGCTCGTCCCGAATGACCGTCCGCAGGTCGAAATAGTCGTCCTCGTTTTCCAGTACCTTCTGAATTTCCTCGGGAAAGTCCTGCTGAAACGCCTCGGACATCAGGTTGTGTTCAATGCACCAGCGCAGATAGACCGCCATGTGGCTGAATCCCTCGATCTCCATGCGGGGCAGGTCTTTCCGGCGGATGGTGCCGGCGTGGATCGCCTCCCAGTCCATGAGATAGCCGCTGTCTGCGATGTTTCGGCGGGAGAGATCGGTTACGGAGGTGACCGAGCCGGCGAGCAGTTCCAGCAGGGCATCTGTGCCGCATGCCGCCTGATAGTCCAGTTCCTGCCGGGTCAGAAGCATGATCTGGTAATAGCGGACACAGAGTCCGGGGCGGATGTTGCAGATGGATGCAGCGCTGGGCAGGATGCCGCAGTTCAGCAGCACGCCGCCGCAAAGCCTGCTGTCCGGCACAAATGGCTCGCCGTTTTCGAAGCGGCTGCCCCAGCAGAGAAAGTCCTCCTGCTGCATGACCTGCCGGGCGAGCTTGGTCACCAGCTTCACATACCAGGATTCCCGCACGTTTTCCAGCGGCAGGGTCGGCGGCAGGAGCAGCATCAGTTCGATGCGCTCCAGTCCTTTTCCGGCAAGCTCCGGCGGTGCCGGCATGGCGTGCAGGCTCAGCCCCTCGGTCAGCAGGATGTAAAAGTTTTTGTCCCTGGTCGCCGGCGAAACCAGGTGGATGCGGAACGGCTGGTCAGCAGCCCGAAGCCCCTCCAGCACACGCCGGCTTCTCCCCATCCAGACGTGCCGGTGGGCACGAAGCTCTTCGACGAGAAGTTTTGTATCAGAATAGTCCAGATCGGACGGTGGTTGTACTGTCATGGAATGCCTCCCCCAAAAAGATGCAGATCACCGGGTGATCGTGCTTTTATTATATCGGATTTGCGGAGATGTGTCAAGGAAATCAGCTTTCGCAACAGAAAAAGAGAATTAGCCTCCCCTGAAAGGGGAGGTGGGCGGCGAAGCCGCTCGGAGGG
>UMGZ01005366.1_pt1 | contig 15980 bp, 16 predicted proteins | sample 1965421 | NCBI WGS metagenome assembly UMGZ01 (sample SAMEA4836087, study PRJEB28245) | human gut metagenome | biome: gut microbiome; material: fecal sample | place: Denmark | collected 2008
ATACCACTATACAGTAGTAAAATTGAGTCGTTCTGCCGTAGATATCTCTGGAAACATTGAGCCTTGGATAAAGGCTGGAGACGACAATGAACATATAGCACAATAACAACACTTAAAATATAACGTTTATGAAGAAGTTTAAAATCTTCTACATCGCTGCTGTAGCATTGCTGTTTGCAGCTTGCGCTAACGAAGAAGACGGTATCGGCAACAATGGTCCTGTTGCTGCTACCGTACAGGCGGACATTGTTAAAAACGTCACACGCGCCACCACTGGCAACACCTGGTCTAAGAACGATGCCATAGGCGTAAATGTCACATCAACTGGCTATACAATAGGAGACAATGTGAAATATACAACTACTGGTGACGGAAATTTCACATCTGACAATCCAATATATTTTGCAAGCGCAACTGAAGAAGTCCAATTCTGTGCCTATTATCCATATCAAGAAAATGTTGATGGTAACGGCATTGTAAATAATTGGAATATGGCAGAGGTAAAGGAAGGCGAACCATGCCCAGCAGATTTTCTCTTTGCAAGAGATGCAACCGCCACCAAGTCTTCCCCACAGGTGCAATTTACTGGAGACAACCAATTCAAGCATTGCATGAGTATGATACGGTTAACTTTCAGGGCTGGCAAAGGCATTAATGCAAATAATGCGAACCTTAAAATTAAAGGGTATCTATAAGACAGGTTCTATTAATACACTAACTGGTGAAGTTACAGTCTCTGGAGATAGAGGAATTTATGAATCCGATGTGGATAATAAAAGTTTGAAAAACGATGTCACCTGTTCCTGTGAGTTCATAGTATTCCCTCAGTCTTTGGACAACAACAAGATGGATATAGAATTTGAAGTAGCTGACAATGGCACAATCAATACTTACACTACTTCATTGCCTTCGTCAACAAACAATGAGTTTAAAGGCGGCTATCTGTACACATATACAATAAGTATCCACAACACAGGTGTTGTTATAGACAAAGCTGGCATTACAGCATGGAAGCCAAGTGATGAAGGTGGTCTGGACGCAGAACAGCAATAACAATGATAAAGAAGGTGCAGCAATAGGAAATACAGGGTTAGTGAGCTTGGTCGCTCACTAACTCACTAACAATAAAAAACTGAAGATTATGAAGACGATAAAACAAAGAATTTCCTATGCGGTAATGGGCCTTATGGCTATGGGCTTTACAGCATGTACGCAAAATGAAGATATGGCTCCAACGCTGAAAGGGCAGGAAATCAATGCTACTTTCTCTGTTGGAGGTATGCAGACTCGTGTCAATACATTGGGAGACGGTAAAAATTGGGAGGATAAAGATAAGCTGAAAGTAAGTATATTTACGGATTCTAATCCTGGTAGTACGACTGTTCTTTCTTTTAATGGCGAATCAAATGAATGGTCCCGCAGTGGTAGTTTCCGTTGGTTAAATGAATACGAACAACATACTATTTTGGCTGTATATCCATCTGACATGGATTTTGGGAAAAATAATCTACAGTATGATTTACAGACAGACCAAAGCAGCGAAGGTAATTTGAAAAACGCTGATCTCATAACTGGATATTGGTACGATATTCCTTTGTCCTATTATGTAGACATTCCTATGAAGCATCGCATGTCGCTGGTCACGATAGTATATCATGTTGGTACTGCGGATTATCCTAATATGGATATTAGTGAACCACAAGTGTATTCTAAACACAACAGTGTTGATTTTAGTAGAGACCAAGCCCGAGGGCAATTTGTCATGAGTACACCTACTGCTAATCCTGCTTGGGTACAAGCCTGTAAGCATGACGATGGTATGTTTTCTGCAATCGTTATCCCTGGTTCCTACAAAGCTGGCGAGATTTTCGTGAAATTCAAGATAGGCGACCAAAACTTCCATGCAAAAATGATGTCAAATACGGAGTTTCAAGAGGGCCATCGCTACACCTACAAACTCGATGTAGGAAAAGACAAAGTGAAACTGACCCAAATCAGCGTAGATGATTTGAAAGGTTGGGACAGTAACAACGAAGAAGATCTCAAATAATTGGAGGAAAGAATATGAAAAAGATATTTCAATACATCATGCTGGCAGTCGTTACTATAGTAATGGCGTCATGCACAAGTGATATAGAAGAAACAACCGCAACAACAGGCAAGAGCAACGTACAGTTGGTTGTTGGTGAATTTCCAGTATTCGGAGATTCACAGACTCGTGCTATTGGTACACCTGATGAAGGCAAGACTTCATGGGCAGAAGGAGATGAGTTGCTTCTGGAGATGACAAGTAAGACTTTAGGAACTAAGTATGCTGCTTTTACATATAATGGCAGTAGCTGGGAATTGACAAGTGGCGAGTTGTCTTATAAAGAAGACGAAGTGCCAACCTTTCCTCATGTATATTATGCCCCTAATTACAAATGGGAAGCTGGCAAATTAGTTTTGAAAGAAGGTAAGGCTGCAGGAACGGATGAATATATCGAGGGAACAGCCAATATCACCCCTAATGGTCAGGGTATAAATGTATCTTTTGCCAAGGCAACACGCAACTATTCACGCCTCCGCATTGCAACTATGCCAAATAAGCAAATAACTGTTGACATCGATCAATACATTCCTGCGGGCAGCAATATGGAAAGGTATCAAGATATTGCCCTTACATCTGATGAAAAGGGCAATGCCTATTTATATGGTACTTTTGGTAAATCTGCCGAAGTCACTGTGAAATATGGAAGAGCTCCTTTGGCAACTCATAAATTCTCGCAAGCAACAGTAAATGCTAAGAGTTATGTACTGGATGCAACTGTCATTTCGGCAAATAGTGCAGAAGAAATAAAGTCAGCTATCGAGCAAGAAATAGCAAATAGCAAGTACGACAAGAATGTGATATTGACATTGCCTTCCAATGCGTCTTCAAGTTTATTTGAAGCTATAAATACTGCCATTAAAAACAGTGGTGTTGAAGACGGAACTGTTAATTTAACCTTAATGGGGGTTATGACAATTCCCGAAAATGCTTTCAACAGTTTAAGTGGCGATGCACCAGGGTTACTCAGTGTTTACTTGCCAGATGTTACCGTTATTAAAAGTCAGGCTTTTGAAGGCAATAAATTGAGGGAAATCGATGCTCCAAATGTCGAAGAGATAGAATTTAAGGCTTTCTACAAATGCACACAACTTGAAGATGTTTCTATGCGTAAGGCATCAAAGATAGGACTACTTGCATTTAGCGAGTGCCGCTTGTTGAGAAGTGTCTGGTTCGGTGCACTTAGTTCAGTTATGAGTTACAGTGATGATGGTTTGGGAGGAATATTTGATAAAGTTAATACCACAAATATTCAACTGACGTTGTCTACACGACAAGCTAAGCTGGGTCTTGTTCCTACATATGAGGCTAAATATGAATGGTATCCAACTGGACAAAGCTACTGGGATTCAGAAGACTACTCCAAAAACAAGATTCTTGGCTATACATTTAGACGAATCATTCGTGCAGACGATTAATTATACTCCTAAGCTGGGCAGGAGTATAAAGTGCTCAGTAACATATATTCACCCGCACTTCACGGGAAACGACAAGGGTCTATATGCCACGATGATAGGTGGGCGTATAGACCCTTGAATGTAAATCAGCATCTGTAGTGTTGCAGCTCATTAAAACTTATATATAGTTAAAACCTTGACCTTAGAAGTTTTATAGGTTTTGCTTGGTAGTTTCAAGAATAAAACGTACTTTTGTTGATGAATAACCATATATACATTAAATAAGGAGTAAGTATGAATACCTCAATCATAAATGAGCCACAGCTTTTGGTAACGGTATCTGACCCTACTATGTTGACAAAGCTGAAAAACGCCATCAAAATGATGAATGGTGTTAGTTCTATTTCTATTATGAGACCTAAGAAGACTGGTCTGGAACTTGCCGAAGAGGACAAGGCGAAAGGTAGGGTTACACAATGGAATTCTGTTGACGAAATGTTTGACACTGTTTTAGGAGAATAATGTATAAGTTTGGTACAACCAAAAGATTTGACAAGGCTTTAAAGCTTTGCAGAAAGCGTGGCTATCCGATAGAAGAACTAAGAAAAGCCATAGCCATATTGGTAGAAAATGGTAGCCTACCATCAGAATACAAACCACATATTCTTCATGGTAACCATGAAGGTGAATGGGAGGCGCATATAAAACCAAACTGGCTGTTAGTTTGGGAACAGAATGATGACGAATTGACTCTTTTAATGCTAACAACGGGTACCCATTCCGATGTATTTGGCAAAACAAGAAGATAATATTCACCCGCACTTCACGGGAAACGACAAGGGTCTATATGCCATGCCACAATGATAGGTGGGCGTATAGACTTTTTTCTTCTTCATTGTACTGTGTAAGTCTATATGCCACGATGAGAGGTGGGCGTATAGACCCTTCATCGTGTCTTGATACCTGTTGGGTGGATGATATGGCAGTGTGGTGGTTTTGAAATCCAAACTTTTCCCGAAACTTTTCTCCCGTTTTCTTTGTGTTTTCAAAATAAAAGCTTAGCTTTGTAATCAACAAGAAGTATAACTTTAAAATGAATAAGTATGGCTTTAAAAATTAAAACTCGTGAAGAAGCAATAGCAGTATTACGAGATATGGTTAGACGTAAAAAAGAAATGGAAGCAAAGGCTCAAATAGACTTTGCCAAAGCACGTGAGGAGGCAGCAGACTGCTATGCATGCCTTTAACTTAACTCGCCTCAATTTTCATTCTCCTTATAAGGTCTGGATAGATAATGGTTCATATAAGTTCTTAACAGATTATGGTGTTCAGTATCGAATAGAATTTGTAGAAAACAATAATATCTGGGAGGAAGAAAAAGCATACGAATTTGGCATTCTTAATGAAAACAATAAGAATTCTCCTAACGATTCTAAAGTTAAAGCAACTATACAATGTATTATAGAGGAATTCTTTCTTACAAATCCCGATATTCTTCTATATCAATGTGAAACGGGTGATAGCAGACAGGCTATGCGCGCTCGTCTTTTTACCAGATGGTTTAACGAATTCGATAAACGAGATCGGTTTTGTGTCAAGGTTTCTGTTCTTAGAGATGAAGAAGTTGACAATTACATAGCCATTATAGTTCAAAAGAGTAATCCTAAGTTGAATGACATTCTTCGAGATTTTGATGAGTTTATCGGTTTCTTTGACAGAAAGCCCGAATAATAGTAGTAAATCTGCAATTTACTTGGTTGACAAGGGTCTATATGCCACGATGAGGGGCGGGCGTATAGGCCCTTTTGTTATATTGTGCGATATTCGTAATCTAATGGCATCAAACCAGGGTTGTCATTTTCAAAAAAAATCTCGCAGATGGATATGTTTAATGCCATCTATATTGGTTTGACTAACTTGCACATACGCTACACACATGACAACGACCCGAGGCTAATGTTGGATTCAACACAATCTAATATTGCCTCGGGTCGTTGGCTTTTTATTTAAAGCAGATTAAACTCTGCTTACATCCTCCCACGGATTGCGTCTGTGGAAGGATACCGTTTGCTTTGTTGGTGCAGCAGAGACTGCTGCACCCCCTGAGATTGCGTTCGCCGTCTGATTGGATTCCGTCCGCCGTCTGATTGGATTGCGTTCGCCGTCTGATCGGATTGCGTCCGCCGTCTGATTGGATTGCGTTCGCCGTCTGATCGGATTACGTTCGCCGTCCGATGATTTTTTTTAATGATAAAGTTCGTAAATGTTCGGCTTTTATGGGAAAGTCTTTGTATCTTTGTGCGATATATGTACTTTGAAACCAATAATAATTAGGGGTATGAAAAATCAGAAAATGTACGAGGCAGGTGACAAGATGATATCGCTTATTCGTGATAACTATAACTTGCTGCAGTGTTTGGGTAGCTTCGGCATCAGCCTGGGCTTCGGCGACAAGACGGTGAAGCAGGTGTGTGAGGACCTGGGAGTGGATACGTACACGTTCCTGGCTGTGGTGAACTTCATGATAAACGGCTATCGCGAGATGGACGACGTGTCGCGTCTGTCGGTGGCTACGTTGCTGCAGTATCTGAAGGCGAGCCACAACTATTTCCTCGGCTTCCAGTTGCCGTTTATACGCAAGGAACTTGTAGACGCGCTTGACGAAAACGACAATCTCGCTCGACTCATACTGAAACTTTACGACGAATATTCGCGCGCGGTTACGCAGCACATGAGGTATGAGGAGAAGACGGTTTTCCCGTATGTGGAGTCGCTAATCGGGGGGAAGCCGTTGGCTAATTATGCTATTGACATGTACTCGAAGCATCATGGTCAGGAGAGTTCGAAGCTGAGGGAGCTGAAGAGTATCATCATCAAGTACTTCCCCGGCGACTGTCTGCGTAACAACCAGCTTTCGGCTACGCTTTATGATATATATAATAATGAGGAGTGGCTTGCACTGCACGCTGAGGTGGAGGATAATATTTTTATTCCGGCCATCAGGTCGCTGGAGGAGAGGTCGCGGCAGAGTGATGTGTCGGCTAAGATTTCGAATATGATCGGCAGAAACCAGGAGGGGGCTGACGCTTTGGGTGAACGTGAGAAGGATGTTATAGTCGCGTTGGTGCAGGGTATGAGCAACAAGGAGATTGCCGAGCACTTGTGCATTTCGGTGAACACTGTAATCACTCATCGACGCAACATCGCGCGTAAATTGCAGATACATAGTGCGGCTGGTTTGACGATATATGCTATTGTGAATAATCTGATTGACATTAGTGCGGTGAAACTCTGAAAGTTACATCATTTGCGTTAGACTAATGGTGTATGTGGAGTTTAAATTTATTGGAATTTTTCCATTGTTTTGATGCTCTGTTGTCGTTTTTTTTGTATACCTTTGCAAGCGTAACAAAAACATAAATCAGAAAACTTTTCATTGCACGGAACTAACAAAAGTTTTCCAAAACGGAAAACTTTTCGATTTCTAAAATTGAAAAAGTTATCTCAAACGGAAAACTTAAATATGAAAGATTTTGCAATTGTCAAACGCGACGGGTCTAAGGATCGCTTCTCTTTAGACAAGATTATGAACGCCATACTTAAGGCGTTCGAGTCAGTGAACGAGGATATAGATTTGGCTTCTGTATCGAAGATTGTCAGCCACATTGATGTTTTTGACGGCATCTCGGTGGAGGATATTCAGAACCAGGTGGAGAAGGCTCTGATGAGTGAGGGCTACTTCAAGGTGGCTAAGTCGTTCATCATATATCGTCAGCTTCACTCGGAGGATCGCGAGACGCTCGAAAAACTCAAGTTCCTTACCGACTATTGTCACGCAGCGAACGCAGCCACAGGCTCTAAGTACGATGCCAATGCCAACGTGGAGCACAAGAACATCGCTACGCTCATCGGCGAGCTGCCGAAGTCGAGCTTCATCCGCTTGAACCGTCGCCTGCTCACCGACCGTATCAAGAAGATGTACGGCAAGAGACTTGCTGATGAATACATAGACAAGCTTAACCACCACTTTATATATAAGAACGACGAGACCTCGCTCGCCAACTATTGTGCTTCGATCACGATGTACCCATGGCTCATCGGCGGCACAACGAGCATCGGCGGCAACTCCACAGCTCCTACAAATCTGAAGTCGTTCTGCGGCGGATTTGTCAACATGGTGTTCATGGTTTCGAGTATGTTGAGCGGTGCCTGCGCAACACCGGAGTTCCTCATGTACCTCAACTACTTCATAGGTAAAGAGTACGGACTCGACTATTGGGAGCACGCCGACAAGGTGGTAGACCTCTCTGCAAAGCAGCGCACTATCGACAAGATGATCACCGACTGCTTCGAGCAGATTGTTTACTCTATCAACCAGCCGACCGGCGCACGCAACTATCAGGCAGTATTCTGGAACGTGGCTTATTATGACAAACCATACTTTGAGAGCTTGTTCGGCGAGTTCGTCTTCCCCGACGGTTCAAAACCCGATTGGAACGGACTCTCGTGGCTGCAGAAGCGTTTCATGAAGTGGTTCAACAACGAGCGTACAAAGACGGTGCTGACTTTCCCCGTAGAGACAATGGCACTGCTCACAAAGGACGGCGACGTGATAGACAAAGAGTGGGGCGACTTCACAGCTGAGATGTACTCAGAGGGTCACTCGTTCTTCACATACATGAGCGACAATGCCGACTCGCTCAGCTCTTGCTGCCGTCTGCGCAACGAGATTCAGGACAACGGCTTCAGCTATACGCTCGGTGCGGGCGGTGTGTCTACCGGCTCGAAGAGCGTGCTCACCATCAACCTCAACCGTTGCATACAATACGCCGTAAAGAACGGACTCGACTATGCCGACTATCTCTCGGAGGTGATTGAACTCTGCCATAAAGTGCAGCTTGCTTACAACGAGAACCTCAAGGAACTGCAGGCTCAAGGCATGTTGCCACTGTTTGACGCAGGATACATCAATATGGGTCGCCAGTATCTCACCATCGGTGTGAACGGACTCGTGGAGGCTGCCGAATTCATGGGCTTGAAGATTAGCGACAACCCCGACTATCTGCACTTCGTACAGAAGGTGCTCGGGCTGGTTGAGAAGTACAACAAGAAGTATCGCACAAAGGATGTGCTGTTCAACTGCGAGATGATTCCGGCTGAGAACGTGGGTGTGAAACACGCCAAGTGGGATCGTGAGGACGGCTACTTCGTGCCACGCGACTGCTACAACAGCTACTTCTACATCGTGGAGGACGACTCGCTCAACGTGGTTGACAAGTTCAAGATGCACGGCGCACCATACATTGAGCACCTCACCGGTGGCTCGGCACTCCACATGAACCTTGACGAGCACCTCTCGAAGGCGCAGTATCGTCAGCTCCTGCGCATTGCTGCTAAGGAGGGATGCAACTACTTCACGTTCAATATCCCGAACACTATATGCAACGAGTGTGGACATATCGACAAACGTTATCTGAAGAAGTGTCCGCATTGCGGAAGTGAGAATGTCGACTACATGACACGTATCATCGGCTATCTGAAGCGTGTGAGCAACTTCTCCGAGGCTCGTCAGAAAGAGGCAGCACGTCGCTTCTATGCCAACGGAACAAACGAAGTAAAGGATTGAACTTTCGCTTGCGAAACTAAAAAGAAACGTATAAAACAATGCTAAATTATCTCAATACTGGCATAGTGTTCCAGGAAATCCCCGATGAGGTGACGCTGTCTATCAACATCACGGGCTGTCCGTGTCGTTGTCCGGGCTGCCACAGTCAGTATCTGTGGGAGAATATCGGCGAACCACTGACACCAATGGTGCTCGACAAACTCGTTGCCGACTATAATGACGAGATAACCTGCATCTGCTTTATGGGTGGCGATGCTGACCCGAAGTACGTTAGCAAACTCTCGCAGTATCTGCATCGTGAACACCCCAAGCTGAAGGTGGCATGGTATAGTGGTCGTCAGCTGTTCCCAAGAACAATACGCAAAAGCGACTTCGACTATATAAAGCTCGGTCCGTATATCGAACATCTTGGCTGTCTGAAGGAGCGCACCACTAATCAACGGCTTTATAAGCGTGCTGTGGGAGACGACTTTACAGATATTACATCACGCTTTTGGAAATAGACAAACTACGCTAATGTTATAATTCCGAATATTCTATTGGTCGACCCTAACACTCTTTGTGGTGTTAGGGTCGAAACTGAATTACTAAAAACCAAACATTCGAATGACTAAATTCACGCTTTCAGCTATCATCATGCTACTCTCTTTGGTGCCAATCGGAGTGGACGCACAAAACGCAACTGCAAAATATATGCATATATCCGACCCCTCGTTTCTGCGCGATGGCGACGAGATAATTATCGTCAGCAAGGATAATGGCGTGGCTATGAGTAGGTACCAGAATACGAAAAAAGACTATATGCTGCCATGTTTGATAAAGTTGAGCAAGGAAGACGAACTGGAATTGGCTACGTGCGAAACGGATAGCATGGCTGTGTTCAAAGTGAAGAAAATAACTGGTGGCTGGAGGTTGAAGGATAGCAGGTGTGGTTGGCTTAGCGCAGGCACAAAGTCTTCAAATTCGTTGATGTTCCAGGAGAGAGAAACGGAAAAGACAAATGAGATTGATATAAAATTCTCGGACGAGGGCAATGCCCGTATCAGTTTTGTAAAGTTTAAAAATGGAGGATATCTTGATTATAAACCAGACTCGGAACGCTTCGCACGCTATGTTAGGTATGACGGCTATGGCAAGGTGCAGATATATCGCCGTCTTGTAAATGCGGTTGTTGTAGAGAGTCTTGCGTTTGGTGAGTCGGGTGGCAATGCGGACATTGCTTCGTACTATCAAGATGCTTATGTGCACAACGTAACTATCGACCGCACGTTCCGTGCCGACGGCGGATGCTATACACTTTGTCTGCCATTCGGTCTTACAGAAAGCGATATTCGCACAGCTTTCCCGGGTATGCAGTTCAAACAACTTCAGAATGTGGAGGTAGACGATGATAATGTGGTGTATCACTTCCTCAGTGTAAAGTCGACCGTTGCTGGCGAGCCATATCTTGTGCAATTCTTGAATGGGGTGACGAAAGATGTGGTTAAGCCGATTGTGAAGAATAAGTTCATCCTCGCTGCCAAGCCTGCGACATTGACAGGTAAGCTCTCTTCTGGCAACTTCCTGTTTGTGGGTACCTACGATCCGGTTCTTCTACCTGCTGACGGGCACTATAGGTTTGTTGGTGTTGATGGCAAGCAGCTTGTAACGCCGAATGCAGAAGGCAACTTGAAAGGATTGCGTGCATACTTCTTTATGCCCAGTCTTTACGATAATTGTAAATATGATTCTAATGGAAAGCCTCGTTCTGTAAGAATAAGTATGGATAGGGGCAAAAGTTCATCAAAATAAGAGTAGATTATGGATTTATTAAGTAAGATTGGAAGTTACGACTTCCTTGTGGAGCCATTCCACTGCGATTTTTCTAACCATATATTCCTTGGACATCTTGGTAACCATCTGCTGAATGCAGCCGACTTCCATAGCAACGAGCGTGGTTATGGCATGGACTATCTCAACACGGTGCATAAGACCTGGGTGCTCTCGCGCTTCGTTATGGAGCTTGACGAAATGCCCCTTGCTTACGACCGCATCACGGTGGACACATGGGTGGAGAATGTGATGAAGTTCTTCACAAGTCGTAACTATGCTATTCGTGATAAGAGCGGCAAGCACTACGGCTATGGTCGCAGCATTTGGGCAATGATTGACACCGATACGCGTCAGCCGGTGGATATTCTTGTGGAGCGCGACGGACTGATTACGAAGTACATCGAGACCGATGAGCCGTGCCCGATTGAGCCGTTCAAGCGTGTGAAACTATCGAAAGCAGCTGAGTGTCGACGCATTGTTGAGACACGTTACAGCGATGTGGATGTCAACGGACACATCAATAGCGTGAAGTACATAGAGCATATTCTCGACCTTTGGACGCTCGACTTCTATCGCACGAACCGTTTGCAGCGTTTCGATATAGCTTATGTTGCAGAGTCGCATTGTGGCGATCGCTTGCATCTGTTTGTTGAAGAGGTGGCAGAGGGTGAGTTCTGTGTGCAAGTGATGAAGCAGACACCAGAGAGTGATGCCGGACAGAAGGCGGATGCCGAGCTGAAGGAAGTGTGTCGTTGTAAGATAAAATTTGTAGCGAAGTAAAACGAATTGATACGAAAAATCCCAGTGCAATGGTTGAGTCATTACACTGGGATTTGTTTTTATATTGCTTGAGCAGCATGGGCACTCAAGCAATTTCGGATTATTTGTTCGGTGAACAATTAGTCCTTTGTGATGTCGTTGAATGTAGCAACGCGGTTGAACTCTACCTGCTCGAAGAGCTTGTCTGTAGCACCCATACCAGTAGCCTTCAGACGATTCTCAGAAATCTTGTACTTCTTAACGAGGATAGCCTTAACAGCGTCAGCACGCTGCTGAGAGATGCGCTCGTTGATTTCCTTAGAACCCTCAGGAGAAGCGTAGCCCTTGATTTCTACCTTCGACTCCTTGTGGTTCTTCATGTAGTTGGCGATGAGCTCGATAGAAGCTACCTGAGCTGGATCTACAGAAGTCTTGCCCTGACGGAAGATAACTGTCGGCTGGAGGTTAGTTGCGGTCTCTGCCTTAGGAGCAGGACGGTTGTTGCATTCCTCAAGAGCCTGCTTGAGGTTGTTGATCTCTGTGTCCTTAGCGGTGAGGTTCTTCTTGTTCTGCTCGTCCTTGCTTGTGAGAGCAGCGTTCTCCTCGCGGAGGCTGTTAATCTGAGCGTTGAGAGCGTCAACCTCTGCCTGGTCACGACCCGAAGCAATTGTGAAGTTATGTGTGCCGTTAGAGTTCTTGAACTTATAGTTGAAGCCAACATTAACTTGGAACATTGAGCGGTTGATGTTGTACTCAACACCCTCGTAACCGAGACCATTGAGCGACCAGTTCATAGAAGGCTCAACATAGAACTGCCATGCCTTTGTCTTGCCAAGGTTGAAGGCGAAGTTGAGGCCTGCCTTAGAAGTGAGCATATTAGTGTTGTCTTTGTAAGAAGCTGCGTTAGAGAAAACATGACCCCAACCGAGACCATATACAGCTGATACTTCGAAGAGACGTGGCTCACCCTTGTAACCACCTACCCAGTTGGTGATGTTTGCAGTACCAAGGAGTGAGGTGTTGATGCCGTTTACGGCAGTGCCTGTCTTGTGCAGGAAGCCCTGCTTAGAGCCAACTTCCTTGAAGTAAATGTTGCTCTCAACTGCGAGACCAAATACAGGTGTGAAGTTGCGACCGAGACGTACGCCAAGGTTTGGACGGAAGTCCTGAAGCCAATGGTGACCCTTAGAAGCTGTTGACACACCGGTATTTACACCGACATACATGTTGTCAAAAGTCTTACTTTCTGTAACAGTTTGAGCCGAAGCTGTAGCTGCCATCACAGCAGCTGCAAAAAGAATTGAAATCTTTTTCATAAAATTACTTTTTAATATAGTCTATTGTTATCTCTATATAATTATTTGCTGCAAAGTAAAGCAAAATAAATGAAAAAACCAAATAACTTGGGAGTTATTTGGCTTTTTTGATGGTGTGAAGGGAAAAATCTACCATTATTATTCATTAGTAGGACAAAAAAGACTTCTTTTTGAACTTCTTTTAGTATTTATCGTGCTTTTTTGTACTACACATCTTATATACTAATGTGCCACCTTGCATGATTGTGTTGTGCGAAATGGATGTTTTGTTGTACTTTTTGCCGTTGAGCAGGATGTAGTCTACGTATTTGTTCTCGGCAGAAATGCCATCGGCTACAACGATGAATGTCTTGCCTTCGGGCAGATGAAGCACAATCTTTGGCATCTGTGGAGCACCGAATACATATTCGCCACTGACAGGGTTCACAGGATAGAAACCCATTGCCGAGAGCATGTACCATGCCGACATCTGTCCGCAGTCGTCGTTGCCGCAGAGTCCGTCAACGGTGGGGTGGTACTGTGTGTCGAAAATCTCGCGTATGAGTTCTTGCGTGCGCGATGGTCTGCCTGCTAAGGCGTAGAGATAAGCCACGTGATGGCTCGGCTCGTTGCCATGTGCGTACTGTCCGATAAGTCCGGTAACGTCGTTCTGCGAGGTGACGAGTTCGAGTGTGAAGAACTCGTCGAGCTTCTTGAGGAACGGCTTCTGACCGCCGAAGAGCTTGATGAGTCCGGGAATGTCGTGCTGCACCTGCCATGTGTACTGCCATGCGTTGCCCTCGGTGTAGTCGCCACCTACGGTTTCGGCGTGAGCCACGTCGCTCGGGTTGAACGGACTTCTCCATGAGCCGTCGGCAAGGCGCGGACGCATGAAGTTGGTTTGCTTGTCGAAGAGATTCTTGTAGAAGTTGGCGCGGCGTGCGAAGTACTGCTGATCCTGCTTCTTGCCCATGAGACGAGCCATGTCGGCTGCGGCATAGTCGTCGTACATACACTCGAGTGAGTTGGATACCGATTCAGACGCGATAAGGTCGGTGGGCCAATAGCCGTACTTCATGTATGTCTCCCAGTCGTACTTCTCGCCGTGGTTCACGGTCTGTGTACGTTTGATGGCGTTGAAAGCGCGCTCTGCATCGAAGCCGCGGAAACCCTTGTGGTAAGCTTCGGCTACGATAGACACGGCGTGGTTGCCAATCATGCAGAAGTTCTCCTTGCCCCAGAGTCCCCAGATTGGCAGGAACCCCTGCACCTCTGCCTGCTCAACGAGCGAGCTGACCAAGCCGTCGACGCGCTCCGGAATGACCATAGTGTAGAATGGGTGAGCGGCACGGTAGGTGTCCCAGCAAGAGAAGGTGGAGTAGAACTCGCCATTGCTTGAGCAGACAATCTTGTTGTCGGCGTTGCGGTATTTACCGTCAACGTCAGCAATCTGGTTAGGCTGGATAAGTGCGTGGTAGAATGCCGTGTAATAGTTCTGCTTATCGGTGTCGGTGCCGGTCACATCGATGCGACTCAAGTAAGAGTTCCACTCGTTGTGAGCGGTGCGTGTCACCTCGGCAAAGTTCCAGTCAGGCACTTCTGTTTCGAGGTTCAGGCGTGCGCCCTCAACGCTTGTCGTAGACATTGCCACCTTAACGAGCAGTTGCTCGCCACGCGGAATGTCGAACGTAGCCACGATGCGTTGTCCGCGTTCTGTGTCAACAGCCTTCGGCAGCTGGATATGGCTGACAACGGGGCGGTTGAACTTCATCACGAAGAAGTAGTCCTGGTCCACCCACACCTTGTTGCGCACGTGTCCGGTCAGAGTCTGCGCATCCTCCCATTTCGTCTCGCACGAGATGCACTGCGAGTGGTATTGCTCGTCGCGCCAAGCCGGAGCGTGCTGCAGGTCGATGAGTACGGATGTAGAGTCGGGGTTGTCGAATGTGTAGCGGTGGAAGGCAACGTGTGGCGCAGCTGTCAGTTCGGCTTTCACCTTCGCATCGGTGAGGTAAACCGAGTAGTAGCCGGGTGTGGCAAACTCCTGCTGCTTAGAGTAGCGAGAGCGATAACCATCCCAAGCACGTGTGCGTTTGCCGCTTGTGGGCATCACGAGTATGTCGCCAAGATCCATGCAGCCAGTGCCGTTGAGGTGGGTCTGCGTAAATCCCCAGATGAGAGAGTCGCTATAAACGTACTCCGAGCAGTAGCGCCAGCCCACAGCACCCGTCACCGGACTGGTCTGTATCATGCCGAACGGGCGGCATGCCCCCGGGAAAGTGTGTCCGTTGTCAGCGTTGCCGACGAACGGGTTAACATACTGTGTGTAGTCGGTGGTGTCTGCGAGCGCTGTTGTAGCCATTGTCGGCAGAAGACCGAGCGCAGCAAACGCCAGCTTGCAGAAAAGTCTTTTGGATTTGTTCATATAGATGGTTTTTAATTTCATAGACAAAGGTAGTGTTTTTATGTCGCTTTACAAAGAAAAGCTGCCTATTTTGTAATAATAATGCTAAAACCATGAAATATGTTTGTAATTCATTTTTCCTACTTTTGCAGCGGTATTAATATATTAGTAATATGAAAGATAAGAAAAAGGTTATTTTAGGATTGCTGAAGATGCGTGTGAAATCGGATGACGAGTTTGAGAAGCAAATCATGGAACTTGCTATAAAGAAGTTGGAGAACATACGCAACGACGGTTGGGGCGTGTACTATTCAAAAGGTGGCAAGCGTCTCGTTGCTGTGAAGAAAACCCTCGAAGGTGTGTACACCGTGAAGGAAGACACCGAGGAAATTTGTGATAATGCATTTTGGGGATGTCCGTTCTTGACAAATGTGGCTATTCCGGCTTCGGTCAGACGCATTGGCGACGAAGCGTTCAGCTATTGTATTTAGAGCCTTATAACTAACCATAACTTACTATGACTAACTAACCATAAAGTCTTGATTTTCAATACTCTTTGATTTTTAACACTTTCTGAGTGCTTTTTGGCAGTTCCCGA
>UMGZ01078352.1_pt1 | contig 15943 bp, 10 predicted proteins | sample 1965421 | NCBI WGS metagenome assembly UMGZ01 (sample SAMEA4836087, study PRJEB28245) | human gut metagenome | biome: gut microbiome; material: fecal sample | place: Denmark | collected 2008
CTCTGCAAGGTTGACGGATACGATTTTAAAGAAGCTGTTTCTCGTCTAATAGGCAACGCCAGTATACGGGCGAGAGGAGGTGAGGGTATATGATAGACAGAAGATACGAATCAGGCAAAAGCTTTGTCATGTACTCTAAAGAGGAGCTTGAAGCCGCACAGCGAACAGATATGGTCACATTTCTCGAAAGCCACGAGGGTTTCAACTTTAAATCATCAGGCGGTTGGTATGTAGGGATAGAGCATGACAGTCTTAAGATCAATCCAGACCGCTATACCTGGCACTGGTATTCAAGAGATCTTTACGGAAAAGGTGCTATTGATTGGCTTTGCAAGGTCGATGGATACGATTTTAAAGAAGCCGTATCACGTCTTATAGGCAACACCAGTATACGAGCTTCTCCTGAAATGAGAAAAGCAGTACTCAGCGAACAGCATTATCAGAAAAAAACTAAAAAGGCAGAATTTAAAGCTCCGCCGCCCATGCAGGGCAAATGGCGAGAGCTTTACGCTTATCTTAACATAACGAGAAAGCTTCCAGCTGACATAATAAATTATTGTGTCAGCAATAAGCTCATATACCTCGATGTTAAAAAGCGAGCTATTTTCTGCGGCTACGATAAGTTTGGCTCAATGAAGTTTGCAGAAGCAAAGATCACAAACACATACAACAAATACTATCCTCAGAACATTGAGGGAAGTATGAAAGAGTACAGCTTTTATATCCCTGCTAAACCAAATGCGTATGGTTATGACCCTACAAAGCTTTATGTGTTTGAAGCACCAATAGACCTTTTATCTCACGGAGCTTTAATGCAGCTTTCAATGAAAAAACAGTGTGTAGCAGTTGGAATGTCTGAAATGTATCGTTCTGATTGTTGGCTTGGAATAAACAGAGTATCACTATCAGGCTGCTCTGATATAGCACTTAAACAAAGACTATCTGATGATCCTCGGATCAAACAGATAGTCTTTTGTCTTGATAATGATGAAAGAGGACGTCAAGCAACAGAAAAGCTAATGTCTGACTATTCTGCAAATTTCACTGTAAAAGTGAGCATACCGCCTTATGGCAAGGATTGGAACGATACGCTGAAATTTATTGTAACGTCAAAAAACAAAAAACAAAATACGGAGGAATAATTATGAAAAAAATCATTGAGAAAATCAAAGGAAAAGGTGTAAAGCTTAGCGCTCGAATTTTCGGTGCAATGACGGCTTGTTTTTCAACGATCGTGGCAGCTTATGCTGACGTTGAAGACACAGAAGCAGGCGGCGTATGGTCAGACATAGCTGCATGGATAACCAAAAACAAAAATGGTTTGTCCATAGTCGCAAAAGCACTCATTGGATTGTGTGTTGTATGTATAGTTATATGCCTCAGCACAAGTGGTAAACAAGGTGTAGCTTCTGTAAAAGGTTGGCTTATCGCTTTGGTAATTGCCATTATCTTGCTTGTGTTTGCAGACAGATTTTTACAGAGCATGGGAGTGGGTTAAATCAAAAGGACACACGTTTGTGTGTGTCCGTAAAAACGCTTATCTATGGTGTTTCTACGAGCATACACAAACAAAAAGCACACGAAAGGAGCATAATTTTGAAGTACATGAAAACAAAAAAGGTATGGTATCAACTCATATTTATAGCTGCCATAGTAACAAGTGGCTTTGGAAGCTTGGAGGTATGGGCTGCAGAACAATCAGGATATACTGGCTGTTCTTCAAGTATTCTAAAAATGGTAACTGTCCGAAATCAGTTTCGTGATCTGTTACGGAATATCGAATTTAACATTCTGAGTTTTCTCGCAGATGTAATAGACTTTTTCGATAAAGCCGTCAGCGCCCTGCTCAAGCTCAATTTCTTTGATTACTTATCAGATGAATTCAGTTTTGGTAAAATGGGAACTGTCATAATAGCAGTAATGAGCCTTGCGCTCGTTTTAGGAGCTTGTGCATTAGTAGTTTACCACAATAAGATCCGTGTGTCTGACTTTCTTATGAGCATACTCGTTTCATCTATACTTCTTGTTGCATTTCCTACCTTTATATCTTCCTGCAACTCTCTCCGCAGCAAAGGTGTTGATGTAGCTCAAAACATTAAGATAAACGATCAATCTGAGCAAGCAAGTGTAAACAGTGACGGAACAGTTGTCATAGGTACACTTGGCAAAGATCTTTTGGCTTCAGGAATATATGACGTTGAAAACAGCGTTGATCTAAAGAAAAAAATGAATTACCTTGACACTGTAGGAAGTTCAGGAAATATAAAAGATATCGAGATAACTGGTGGTATTGCGCCTGATGATGATAAACCATGGACTACCTATTATATCACTGATGTAAATGATGTATACCCTGCCCAGAAAAAATTCAATGACCTGACAACAGAGAATATGATGTCCCTTTTAGGACTTGAAAATGAATATAATATTCTAAAGAATGCAAATGGAGAGCTTATACTCAGTGCAGATTATGGTGCAAATATGCAGGTATACTGTTCAGTATACAGCACATCAGGTTCGATATATGGCAGTGTTCTGTCTGAAAAAGATTATGAAACATTTTTATCAGCTTCTATTGGTGACGCTTGTCCTTATGGTGCTACACTTGGAGATCTGCATTATCCAGACGGCAGCAGGATAACAAATGTCATTAACTATAATACATATCTTCGTGACCTTATAGCAAACCACCCTGCTGTAGCTGCCGCAGGCAAAACGCAGGAAGTTGGAGCAAACGCACACACTGTTGAAGAAGCTCTTGATATCATAAAAAATGATGTTATAAGAAATCTTAACATAGCTGCAAACACAAGGACTGCTAAAGAAGCAGAGCCTGTTAATGCAACATATCAAGCTTTTCCGCTCTTTGATGAAGAAGAATATGACAATCTTAATTCTTTAGAACAAGTTATAAGAAGAAATATTACTAGCGGATACACATATGACAGCTTGTACTATTATCACATAGACTTCTGGTCAACATTCGTACTTATGATAGCAGTAGCTATTTGTCTTATCTTCAGCGGAATAAAAATAGCAACTACCCTTTTTGAGATAATGTTCTCACAGCTCATAACACCTTTTATAATAGCAACTGATCTTAATGGCTCAGGACGTGCAAAAAAAGCTATACAAAATATGCTTCTCTCAAATATTGTTCTTATGATAGTTGTCATTCTCATAAGGATATATATTTCCGTTATATGGGGCGTAAAATCTTCTGATTATGGAGATAATTTTGCCGTAATGCTTATAGTCATAATCGCAGGAGCAAAATTTGTTATAGACGGACCTGAGATACTGACTAAGCTGTTCGGCATTGACGCAGGTGTTAAGTCTGGCGCAGCCACAATGATGGCTATCAACCAATCAATGCAAATGGGCAGTTATGCCACAATGGGACTTGCTCGTGCAGGAAGCAGCGTTGTACATGGTGCAAGTAATATAGCAAAGCATACCGCAAGCAGCGCAGCAGGAGCAGTAAAAGGCTTTGCAGGCGGCGTATATGGCGGTATACACGGCGGTGATACTACCCCTGGAAAGATAGGAAAAGCTATAGGCGGAGCGGCTGTTGGAACTGTAACAGGCGCTGTCGGCGGGGCTTTCGGTCATACTAATGCAGGCGCAAAGGCAGCTTATGCAGCAACAAATCCAGGCTCAATAAAAGATACATTCTCAAATGCAAAAGACAACATTGCCAATAACGTAAAAGAGTCTGTAGGAGAGGGCTTTTCATCAGGCGGCGCAGGCAGTGTTTCAAAGGGTGCTGACGGAAAAGACGGCTTAAATGGCGCTAACGGCATGAATGGAGCTAAAGGCGACAGAGGTGCGCAAGGCGCAGCAGGCAAAGACGGCACAAATGGAACTGACGCAAGAGCCGATAACAACAGTGGAAACAGCAACAATAACAGCAATAATAACGGCACATCTCAGCCTGCCCGTGGCAGTGGCTTTGACGTTTCAAAAGCTGCAACAAACAATAATAACAGCAAATCCGACACATCAAAAGGAAATGGATTTAAGGACAAGGGAGGCAAGTAACATATGGGAGTAGTACCTAAAAAGACAAAAGCGGAACAGCGTATCTTCCGCCATATCAACCTTACAAAAATAGTCGGATTGATAGTAACACTAATGGTGTCATCACAGTTAGCCAATATCATGGTAAGTCCCAAACTAGGCATTCCATTTATCATATTCTGTAGTGTGATATTTCTCATAATGAGCGGAAAAAGCCCCTCTGATCCATGCAAAAGCTTTGCTGAAGCATGGCTTGAGTGGCTCAGTTTCCTAATGACAAATAAAACTCTGCACAAGCACCAAGGAGGAGAGATCAATGATGAGGAGATCATCGACGCCGAAAAGCACGAATAACAAGGTCAATGGTAAAGGTTTTTCAAAAAGAAAAGCACATAAGAAAGCTGCCGAAGACCAATCGAGTATAATGTCACGTCTTTCATTTGAAAGCATTGAAAACGGCATTGTGACGCTTAAGGTCAAAGGAAAATCACTTAAAATGGGTGTTCTTGCCGTATCAGGCATGGATATATTCGATCTTAACGATTATGACCGCAATACAGTTTTCAATAATTTTGCCAAGGCAACTTTATCTATAGGCACTGATCACAAATACGTTTTCACTTCAAAAACTCCGTATCTTGCTAATCAGAAAGCCTATATAAAGTATAAAATGCAAAAAAGCATCAATAGGTATTCAGAATATCTGCTCAACGAACAGTACGAGCTGTTTGACAGCTTTGAGAGCAGCCATTTTGACAGGATGGCGTATCTTTTCATATACTCCGATGACGAGAAGAAAATCTATAACGGTGCACAACGTTTTATCAGCCATATGCGAGATATAGACGTATCGTGGTGTTCCGATGATGAAATAATCGTCACGCTTAACAAGATTATCTGTCTGAATACAGAAAATCAGCAGCTATCTGAAAAAGGCAGCCTGAATGAGATCATTTTACCTGAGAAGATAACTTTTCGACCTAATTACTACAAAGTAAATGATGTATATGCACAGACGATAGTTGTTTATGATTATGCAGCGGAAATCGATGACCTCAAGCTGGCTCAAATGGTAATACAATCTGATGATACCATAGTATGGGATATAAGCATATCTGAAAAGGATAAAGTCATAGATGAGATAAGTGCATCCCTGCGTGAGTTAGAGTCACGAGGAGGAATTATTCAAGATGCTGCCGATAAGATAGATACAAATACCGAGTATCAAAAGCTTGAGATCATTTATCAGAACATAAAAAACGGCAATGAGCAGATATATTATGTTACGCTCAGGTACATTCTGAAAGACGCCTCACTTAGCTCCTTGAGCAAGCGTTCAAAAGAGCTAATCCATGAGCTGCAGCTCAGTGGTCTGTCTGCGTATATACCGACAAATACCACACAGCATGAGTTTCTTTCTGTTATCGATGATAAAAGCAACACTATTCAGACACCGTTTCCTGTTTTTGATACACTGTCAAGGCAGTTTCCTTTCTATTATCAGTCACATATCGATGATACAGGACTTTTCTTTGGATTCACGGAAACAGGCGGTTTGAATATTCTAAACACGTTTAAAAGGACAAAGACCCGTAACTCATTCGATCTGCTTGCGTTTGGTCTGAAGGGCGGCGGAAAATCAGTTACTTTCAAATCAATGCTTGAAGATCAGCTGCTTTTGGGCAATAAAGTAATGGTACTCGATATCGAAAGTGAATATCAGCCTATGGCTAAAGTTTACGGCGGACAGACAATAAAAATCAACAGCAGCTCAAAAATAAATCCCCTTCAAATATGCAAGGTAGTCGATGCAAGAGTTGATGATGAAATCTCACCTGAGGACGAGGCAAGAGAGAATTTTGCCACAGAGATGTCACGAATACGCACATTTATGTCTATGTATATACCTGAAATAGATATGTATACTATGGAAATCTTCATGGATCTTGTGACAGAATGTCTATCTGACAAGGGCATTTTCCCCGAAACAGATATAACACTTTTTGAGCCTGATAAGTTTCCCTGCTTTACCGATGTGAACAACAAAGTCACTGAAAAGCTGTCACAAACGGATTCACTGCCTAAAAGAAAATATGACGCATACTGTAATATACAAGTATACATAAAGCAGCTTTGTGGCAAGGGTGCATACGCCGGTATGTTTGACGGAGTAACGAACATTGATGTAAAAAGCAACGATCTTATCATCTTCGATGTTAAGAGCATCAGTGAAATGGCTGACAATGTTTATAACGCACAGTTGTTCAACATACTCACTATAATGTGGGCTACCATATGCAAAAACATAGGATATAATCAAAACGTTATCAATCCATGGGATATGCGAAACGTTGTGTGCCTTATTGATGAAGCACACCGTTTCATTTCCGTAAAATACCCTCAGGTAACGGAATTTATAGAAAAACTATGCCGCCGTACACGAAAATATTTTGCAGGTTTATGGTTCGCAACACAGTCGATACTTGACTTTATTCCAGACGGAAATCTTGCGGCAGCTGGCTCGATCAAGGTTATTTTCTCACTTGTCCAGTACAAAATGATACTCAAACAATCACCGGAAAGCATTGAAATTCTTCATCAAGCCTTTCCACGTTTTTCATATGCAGAGCTCAGAGAAAGCACAGCATTTGAACCGGGACAAATGCTTTTGTCGTTGGACTCAGACAGAGATAAGCTCCATTGCAGAAGAATAGTCGGAGCAAGACAGCTATTGTATATGGGCAATGCTCAGGACAGGATTGAGATCATACACAACTGCTTTTCGCTCTATTACAATGAGCACACTAAGCAGGAATACGGTCTTATGCTGAGAAAAATGGACGCTGATTATTTCAGAAAATGCTTTCTTGCAGAAACATATTCTTACCTAAAAATCGAACAGCACATAAGCCAATATATCGACACTGTGATCATTCAAATGGTTGATAATCTTATAAAAGAACTTCTTCAGGCAGCTGGAACGGAGGCGACAAAATGAAAGTAGTAAGTCCAAAAGCGAGCAGTAAGATATATAAGATATTCACTATTGTTACTGCTGTTCTGGCTGTTTTGTTTCTCACATCCAACAGTTGGATAGCCTCACTTACATACAAAAGCAAAAGCAACGGCTATAACAAAACAATGTCACTTAACGGCTATAATATCAAGGTGACAGACGCAGCGTATTACGACAATGTATGCGAATTTGTCATAAAGTGCCGCCTTTCAGGGTCTGACACTGGAGCTACATATCCTGAGGTTACGGCTGTAAATTTTGACGACGACCTTACAGATCATAAGTTCACAGCAGGCAATAAGTATGACGATTATTCAAGAAAAATCACAGTAAAAAATCCGCCGTCGAATTTCAAAATAATGCGTGTGGTTATTAAAACTTCTATGCCTGACACAAAATATGATGACGCATATGACGAGTTTGGTGAGAAGATACCGGCGCACACCGAAAAAGGGAAAACTATCACACTTAGAGTAACTATAGACAGAAAAGATATGCAGACCCACGCCGTGAAAATAGTTCCGGGGTACTCTGAGGAAAGCTCAAATGCAAACACAACAAGCGGTTTATACAACTCTGAAACATCTAAAATCACGAGCCAACAAGCTGTAGCAGTGACAACACAAGCTACAGCACCAACCACACATGATCTGAGTGAAAAGGCTGCCGAAGCATCTCAAACGAGCAGGACTACCACGGAGAAACGACAGCCTGCAACAGCAGAAATGAACACGAAGCCTGCCGAAACAAGGGATTACAACGAGCCTGCATATGCGCCGCCGCAGACCACCGATGCGACACATAATGAGCCTGCATATGCACCACCGCAAACCACAGCAGCAACACATAATGAGCCTGCACAAGCTGAAACCACCACAACACAGGCAAGGGTATATTCCATAAAACTCGCAACAGAATTTGAGTACAATGACGTTCAGATCAAGGTAGGTGAGCACACTCAGCTTCGTGCAGAAGTCAAGCCCGATAACGCCGTAAATAAAAACGTAAAATGGGAAAGCAACCGTCCGGAAATAGCAACAGTTGACAGCAATGGAAGGGTCACAGCAGTTGCAAAAGGCAAAGCTATCATATCCGCAGTAACAGAAGATAAGGGCTTGCAGGCAAGCTGTATGGTGACCGTCGAGGAATAGAAAAGAGGTAATAAAAATGCTATTTAACAACTCGTCAAACAAAATAAGAATCATAGGATTTTTGGTTTCAGAAGTAAAAATTCTCAATGCCTATGCAATAGAATTTCTTATAGCCGTACCGAGAAAAGTAAAAAAAGGAGAGCAAGGTTTTAATGATGTGTTCACTGTATATGCCAACGAGGCAAGCACGATCTCCTTTGCAAAAAATCATTTGCACAAAGGCTGTGTAGTAGTTGTAAAGGGAGAACTGAGGACCTTTACGGACAAATCAGTGAAGATATGCAGCAGTGATATAACCATTTCGTCACAGAACAAGTGAGGTGAAAACGTTGGAGAATATTCTTTTTGAATACCCGGTACGAGAAGATAACGGTTCATTAGATGAAGAATTTCAGGTATTAAAAAAGCAGCTAACAAAGCTTAAATATGCCGTGATGATATCATCTTTTTGTGCATTGGCGATGTATTTTTTATCTGCATTTTTTGCAAAAGCAGAACTGATTTTTTATTTTCTGACAGCACTTTTTGTGTGTATCGCAATGATAACAGGCAAAATTTTTGTGCGGTATCCTAAACATTTTTTACACATAAAAGCTACAGAAAATGAACTGGAGATCACATACTATAAAGACAAAAAAAGTACACACACTTTTGCGTATGGTGAAATAGAAGAAATACGTTTTGCAGATAAAAGTTATACAGCTGTCTGTATTAAACGTGAGGGCAGAAAACCGATATTGTTCGAGCTGAATAAGGATACACCTGAGCAGGGCTTTTTCCTTTTTACCATTCAGAAAATACTGCCTGCTGTTTGCAAAACAAACAGCAAAGCGATAGCTAAAGAATTTGGAAATGAAGATGATTATTACAACAGAATTTACGAGGGGAATAATAAAAAATGGATATAATCATACGCAATATCCCTGAGAATATGATAGATAAAATAGACAATATAGCAAAAGCTGAGGACTTATCACGGAACGCATTACTTTCAAAACTAATATCAGATTTTGTGAAAAGCAATGACGATTTTGTTGTAAATATTCTTCCGCCTATCGTTCGTGCGTTAGTAAATCAGGAGCTTGACCGCCTTTCAGAGGGTGCAAATTCCACTATAAATAATGTGTATATTGCAGCGCAAAAAATGATAAATACAACAGAAAAAATCGAAAATCTTCTTACAGAAACGATAACAAATTCTGAAGAAAACTCAATTACAAATGAAGAAATTCTCAGGATGCTTGAAATTTCGGACAAAGAAAGTTCATAAATAAGCCTGTTTTGTTTAAACAACAGAAATATATACAGATTATTACAGCATGAAAATTATATAATTCGTATATAAAGAGGTAAATAGAGGAAGTTTTCGTATATAAATCATATATAAATTTTGATTTGCAATATATATAAAATATATAAATTACATATATATACAGAAAATCGTATATAAATCGTATATAGAAAAAGACCTGATGATATCACAGTACCCCACCTGAAACCTCGGTTCTACCGAGGTTTCCAGCAGGCACGATATCGTGCCTTTATGCTCTTGACCCACACCTCTAACTTAGATATCACAAAATAAAATCAAACTACACGGAAAGGTTGGATGAAAAAATGAAAAGCAAACCTATCAATAAGCTACTGTCTTTTTCAGAACTACATTATCAAAGGTTTTTAAAGATAATGGAGCTGAACGGAATTAAAACATACAGCAATTGTCTTGCGTTTCTGATAGACAGTGCCTACAATAACATCAAACAAACACCAAACGATGAATGTTTGAAAAACATTCAAGATAACATTGAAAAGCTGCTGACGATTGCAAAAGAAAATAACAGCATGATATATCAGGAACGTGACGGAATTAATACGCTCCTGCACTTCTACGAAGTGCAGGAATTCCACTCAGCCGACAAGCGTCTGAGTGACAGCGAACCGCATGACGTCATGTCACGATCAAATGACAACTACAAGAGCATCGTACATCAGCGCTCAGTTGATAAGGGTGCAGACTCCCTGCAAGACGAACAGAGTGACTAATAATGACACCAGGAATATTTCACAAATGCAAATTCGTATACAAGTGGCGAATAAGCGGTGACGGTGGCAACAAGATATTCGATTTTCTGGACTATATGCTCCGCCCTGAAGCTTTTGAGCCGAACAAACACGCCAACGAAATGGAGTATGTATATTCAGAATTTGTGCCAAACGAGAAAAGTCAGGCTCAAAACATAAAAGCTGAACGCTCATTAGGTGCTTTCACAAGTACACAAGACAGTCTGACTCCTGCCGATATAGACAAGATACGTCAACAAGAAGCTGTCAGCCGTTCTGAGGGATGTCCAAAATATGCAGGTGTTATCTCATTTGATAACGCATATCTGCGGCAGAATAATTTCATAGTCGGCAATCAGCTCAACCGCCAGGCACTTATTGAAGCCGCACGAAAAGGCATTAACAAAATGATAGACAAATCAGAAAAGCTGGATGCAAGTAACTGCTACTGGGTCGGCAGCATTCACGTCAATACAGGTAATGTACATATCCATTATCAGCTTCTTGAATATCACCGACTTGAAGATAGGCGCATTACATACAAAAACAAAGGTCAAGACGATATCGAGCAGAAAGCTTTCAACGCTTTGAAAACTGAAATGACGCACTTCATTGACAAAAGTGCCGCCGCTGCTAACCTTACTGAATTTCAAAGAAACGTGCTTGCACCTCATATCAAGTCCGAATTTGCAGGCAGTATTCAAAAAATAAACGCACTTATCGACAAGCTTCCTGATGACCTAAAAAACAGTGGCAAGCAGTGGTGGTATGCAAAACAAAATGATGTGACAAAAAACGAGATAGACAGTTGTATCAGATCTGTCATATCAGAAAATCAAACTTTGCAAATAATGTTTGACACATATCTTCATAAGCTCGACAGCACACAAGCAATGTTCCGAAACAGATACGGACAAAATTCAAGGTGGGCTGAGTATAAAGAACATCAGCTTCACGATCCGTCAGGTTTTTACTCCAGAGTAGGAAACTCATTTCTTTCTATCTGCCGTGAATACTACAACACAAAGAATGTCAATTATGAACCACCTGAGGATCTGCATTCCCATATAGATCTTGATAATACTTCTTACTTTCCAAAAACGAAAACGTATCTGTCTGAAAAAGAAAGCGAAGGCTTTTCTGAGAAAAATGAGCCTGACTACAACAACGGTATTTCCTCGCAGAAATCAAAAGTGTATCTGTCTGAAAATAAAAAAGATGATTTAGAGGATGCTATGCCTTATGACTCTTTAGAAAACTCTGATATCCCTGATGATTTGGAAATGTACCTATCTTCAAGAAATTATGATGAGTTGTATGAACCAAATGCTCCTGACTACAGCACGGATATTTTTCCGCAAGAGCCTGAAGCGTATCTGTCTGAAAATGATAAAAGCGATCAGGCAGTGGAACGTCTACGCATAGATTGGAGCAAGAACTATAAGCTTGCCCTCGACTATATGTACGGAAATGAACAGAACAAATCAGCAGTCATAAAGAAAGACCCCGAAAAAGCTTTTGAAATACTCTCAATAGAAAGCAAAAGCGGAAATATTCTCGCAACATATGACATAGGCAAGCTTTATGACAGCCAAATGCTAAAATCCAATGACTGCGATACATTAAGTCAGCAATATTACAGCAAATCCTTTGAAGATTTTCACAAGCTGCTATCCATAGTAAGCATGAGTGATGATAAACGTGATAATTGGACAAAGTCCTATCTCAACTATCGTATAGGTAAAATGTATGAATATGGGCTTGGCGTTACTCAGGACTATAGCTCAGCCATAGAGCATTATAAGCTGTCTGAAAATAAATATGCTTATTTTGCTCTCGGAAACATATACAAATACGGCTCTGGTGTTGAAACAGACTATGCCAAAGCATTTGACTATTATATGCGCTCACTAAGCAGCAAAGGCGGAATGCCCTTCGCAAGTTATGCCGTAGGACAAGCTTATGAACTGGGTCAAGGAGTAGAAAAAGACCTAACGAGTGCGCATAATTTTTACGCTGAAGCTTTAACAGGTTTAGAGAAAGTATTCACTAAAAACCATGACGATAATATCAGCTACAAGATAGGTATGATGTATCTGAATGGCAAAGGAACGGATATAGACCTTGAATGTGCTGAAAAATATCTGCTGCTCTCGGCGGACTCCAATAACTATAAAGCACAATATATGCTCGGTAAGCTCTATCAGAGCGACAGCAAAAAAGATCTTCAAAAGGCTGAAAAAGTTCTGATAAAGGGTGCTGAAAACGCACAGGATAAAACAGGATTGTGTGAATATAGTCTTGGCAAGCTGTATCTTTCACAAGAGAGATACGACAAGGCGGTATCATACTTAGAACGTTCAGCAGCAAAAGATAATTACTATGCAGCATACACTCTCGGAAAACTCTATCAGGAGCAATTCAATGACAATGCTCTGGCAGAAAAGCACCTTATGCACGCTGCTGAGCATAAAGATGATGTTATGGGAACAGCAGCGTACCGCCTTGGTAAATTGTATCTTTCATTTCAGGACAAAAGAAAAGCATTGCAGTATTTCATCAAAGCCGCAGACAAGGATAATGTTTACGGAATGTATGCTGCAGGAAAAATTCTTCTTGATAGCAGAAAATCAACAGAAGTTTCAAAAGGAATACGCTACCTTTCATCAGCCGCCGATAAGGACTTTGAGCCTGCGATATACACTCTGGGCAAATATTATAGCTCATTCAATAATACAAAAGCTAAAGAATACCTCAAGCGTTCTGCGTTTGAATACAACGATCCAAATGCACAGTATATTCTTGGAAAAGTGTATCTGTCTGAAAATAAAAACGAAATGGCTGAAAAGTGCTTCCGTCAGTGCGCTTTAAATGGCAACAACAGTGGACAGCTCGCTTATGGTTTAATGCTGCTTCGTGATGGTCAAAAGAAAGCAGCATATCAATGGCTGAGAAAGTCAGCACGCTCAGGCAATGACATTGCTAAAAAGATAATAAGCGGTAAAAAAGCGGATATACCATTTGAGTTCAGACTTGCAGGCTGTATGCAGGCGCAGAGGACACTTCTTCATAAATCATCAAGTATGCTGCGCAACGCCCTTAAATCTGAGGAAGCAAAAACCGCACGTCTTATGAGAGAATTTGAGATCGAGCAGGAAATGGCGAAAGCAAAAGAACAATATCATAGCATATAAAGGGGAACTAATATGGATCTTGAAAAACTTAAGCGCATAAAAAATCTTATCATCGCAAAAATACTTTTTGTATTTGGTTGGATCTATGATCTTGCTATGCGTATTTTAAATGCGGTGAATAAAACACCTATTGAAAAAGACAAAGACCGTCGAAATGTCAGAATAAAACAATTTGCAATAGCTACATCGATACTGTATGTGATCTTTAACAGCATTTTTATTTACATCTTTAAAAGTATGCGCAGGGTAAGCCTTAACGGACGCTCTGGTGAATACACAAGCACTCACTTTATGCCGTGGAACATCATTGTTCCGTCAGGATTTATGATGTTCATTTTTGAAATTATCCTGGCAATGGTAGTAGGCTTGTGTATAACAGTAAAGCTCCATACTCTGTGGCGTATGAAGAATGACAGCAAGGACATCAAGGGTGATAATAAATTTATGGAAGATAATGAGCTTCTTGAACACTTTCAGGCAGTCCCTATGGATAATATAAAGTCAGCGGAACAAGCTGGTATGCTCATTGGTGAAAGCAATGGTATGTACTATGTTGAAACTGGCACATACAACACTATGATAGTAGGCGCTCCTCGTTCAGGTAAAGGCGAATGCTATGTGCTGCCAAGTATGCGGCTTATGGCTAACTCAAAAAATAAGCCCTCGCTTATCATAAACGATATGAAAGGCGAGTTGCTTGAACTGACATATGAAGATTTTGCAAATAACGGATATAAGATAGTCACTCTTAATCTTATCGATACGGACCGATCTGATTGTTGGAATCCTCTACAACTTATCATTGACGAATATCTCGCTGCAAAACGGAGCGGAAGCAACGATCTTTCACAAACCTCTAAGCTTGTCAGCTCGTTTGCCCACTGTCTTACAGACGATGTACAAAGTGAAGCAATATGGACAGACTCTGCAAGGTCACTTTTAAGCGCCCTGATATACTATTTTCTTGATAAAGGCTATGAAAAAGGTAATATGTCAAACGTTAATATGTACAGCATAACAACATTCTTCACTGAATTTGGCGTATATAATACAGTGATCGAGGACGAAAGCGGCAATAAGAAAATGGTCAATGCTCTCGATGAGCTGTTCAATGCGCTGCCTGTGGGCTGTCTTGCAAGAACATCCTATTCAACGTCAAAGTTCTCCCAGGGCGATACACGTTCTTCAATATACACTGTTCTCTCCGCAGACCTTGAGATCTTCATGACGGATATGGGTGTTCAAAAGCTGACATCTAAAAATGAAATAAACTTTGCTGACCTTATCAATGAAGATCAGCCTTGCATAATATATATGCTTGTGCCATATGAAGAAAAATCACGCTATGTAATAGCTTCAATGTTTGCAGACCAATCCTTTATGTACCTTGCAAAGCAGGCAAGAAAATACCAGGGCGGCAAATTGCCACGAAAAATAGAGTATATCTACGATGAGTTTGGTCAAATGACAAAGCTTCCTGACCTCAGCAGCAAAATGAATGCTTCTCCAGGAGCTAACATTCTGTTCAATCTCTTTCTGCAGGACTATGGTCAGCTCAAAAAGTATGATAAAGAAGAGGACGGCATAAAGGGCGCTTGCAATATTCAGATATACATACTCTCTCTTAACGGAAACACTAACAAGGCGTTTTCCGAAATGATAGGAAACGAGACCATAAACTATCTTACATTCAGCGGCAGCCTATATGGCTTTATCGATCACCAAGGCGAACACGTTGACCGCAAGGCTCTGCTCGACACAACACAGTTGTCTAAGCTTCCTTTCGGCACTGCCATAGTTAAGAAAATGCGTTGTGAGCCAATACGAACTAATATCACGCCTTATCACCTTATCGAGAATAAGCCGCCAAGAATACCTGTCGAAAATCTGCCTATAAGAAACCATAACATAGACCTCTCTGCTGTGCTTTACCCATATGATGAGCTTTGGGACAGTTTGGGCGTTATAGGCAATCAGTATAGACTTGATAAGCTGAAAAATAATGCAGAAAGTGCTATGAACAAATACTATATGCAGCTTAATGATATTGAGAAAATAAAAGCTGCAGGCGGAGCAGTTTCTGAGCTTGTGTATAAGACTGCATTGGATCTTGAAAAACAGGCAAGTCAGGCGCAGCGTCAGGTCATAGAGTATCAGCAGCATATCCAACAGCTAAAAGAATTTCGTGATAATGAAGCACGAAAAATATTTGCCCAGGCTTATTCTGACAATGACTTTCAGGATGACGAGGACGGCTTTGATGAAAGCACAGACGAGCTTTATCTCCCCGATGACTTCCCTGCTTCTCAAAGCGAACTCCCATATGTAGATATATCTGCACTGCTCTATAAGGTCAATGGACTTGCAGGAGATGAGCTTAGCAGCCTTATTGAAAAGAAAAACTATGCCGCTGCAAGGGGCTACATAAAGAAAATACAGAAACGTCCTGATATACGCAGCAATTTTGTTGTCGATGAATGGGCGGCACTGGAACAATACAT
>UMGZ01003808.1_pt1 | contig 15922 bp, 10 predicted proteins | sample 1965421 | NCBI WGS metagenome assembly UMGZ01 (sample SAMEA4836087, study PRJEB28245) | human gut metagenome | biome: gut microbiome; material: fecal sample | place: Denmark | collected 2008
GAGACGGTACACAGATGACGGTACTCCTCGAACAGCGCGGCGGTGTTGGCCAGGTGAGCGGCCGATTGCTCGGCGGAGCGGTCGGGGGCTTGGCCGGAAAGGACGGCGTTGTCCTTGAGTAGCTTGACGGCAAAGACCTCGCCGCTCGTGTTGGTCGCGCGCAGCACGTGCCCGATGTTGCCGTTGTTGCGGTGGGCCGTCTGGAGAATAAGCGTCATAAACCGACGCTTGGCCTCGTCCTCGGCGCTGGGGTCGACCGCCACGGCGGTGTCGAACGTGTCAAGACGGATGAGTTTGTCGCCATAGGCGCTATTGGTAGTATCCATGGCGTTCCTTTGTCTGGCATGGGTTGCCGCACGCATACGTGAGCAGTGCGGATATCGGTAAAGTACCATGATAGCCGCACTGCCCACGTATACCGCTGAGTATTGTCGTTTGCGACGCAGAAGGTAGAAGACGAAAGACGGACGGCGGCCGTCTTTCGATCGCCGTCCGCGCTAGTCCACAATGACAAGGAATGTCGTGTAGAGACCCAGATGGAGCCTGTCGCTGTTTTCGATTTCTACTGGGGGATAGATCTTGCCGGGCTCGCGTTGGTTGCGCGGCGGCTCAATCACAATATCGCCGTCGCCTGCACCCGATTCGAGTACCGTGCCGTTGGTCGATCCAAGGCCCTGGGCGTACCAGTGCTCACCCTCAAGCCAAATGCGAAGATGCTCGCGCGATGCGTCGGCGCCCACATCGGTGATGCTGGGCGAGGTTTTGGGCAAAGAACCAATCACGGTGCCGCGCGGATCGCGTGTGAGGGGATGGATTTGCATGTCGGCGCAGTTGTCGGCATGGGTTCTGAGCAGACCGAGGTTGGGGGCGACGGTGCGCGGCTGCTCCAGGCTGCTCATAAAGCCACGTCCGACGGTAGTTTCGGTGGTGCCAAAGTGCCCGCCCGTCTTGCTGTCGCAAAAGCGCTCGACGGTGGCCACGCCTTGAACGGGATCGGCAAGTGCGCCCGTTGCCACAAAGAGCATAAGGTAAAGCGTGCTTTTCTCGCGCACGGCATTGCCGTCAAAGTTGTCGATGCGATTGAGGGCATTTGCATATAGGCGGCTGTCCAGCTTGTAGCTGGCGAGAGCCGACATCATTTCGTTGGCGGCCGGACCGCGATAGTGCTCGGCGATTGCCTGATAGGCGGACTCGCCGCCGCCGAGCTTGCTGCAGATTGCCGCGGAAAGGTTGAGCGTGGTGACGGTAAAGTCGCTGTAGATGGCGGGCGCGCACTGGTCAGGCTTGCGATGGACGATGTAACGGGTGAGATACGAGCGGTTGGAAGAGCATTTCTCGAGCAGGGTGCTGCCGAGATAAGAGTTTCCATTGATGAGCATTCGGGCGATCTCGAGATGTTTAAGACCGCCGAACGAGCGAATATCGTTATAGAGGACCGAGCAAGGCGTCTCTGCTGCCACGGATACCTCCTTTGATTGCTTCCTAGCCAATATGGCGATAGGAATTAATGGCCCCCGGTGGGCGACGTATTAAATGGCTGCGCAATATATAGTGTAACCAAAGCAACATTATAGGCCACATGTTCGAAATTGCAGGAAGACTGAGAGATTTGGTTTGGACTGGACGGAAATCCCCCTTTGTCTTGATCTATAACAATTGGGACCGATTTTACTCGGTAACTGTTACAGATTGAGACGCTTGTGAACCGTGTCGACCGTTTGTCTCGATCTGTAACACGTAGAGGAAGATTTGCCCTGTAGATGTTACAGATTGAGACAATCAGCCGGGCCCACCTCGTCCGCCTCGTCATCTGTGGTTTACGTGGGGGCATGCGAAGCACGGGTATACTAACCGGCGGCGAATCTGCTCCATCGCTTAGAGCTGCTGCGTCTGGACGGCGCGTGATAGGGCTGCCAAAGCGATCGCCAGCGTGCTGAGCAACGTCCTCTCTGTGCGCACCTGTTTTTGTATGTATTAGCGCACTACCAAGCACGCCCGCGCGGCCGCATGCCGCGCCCATTGCGCGTGCAGATAAGGAACAACAACATATGCGTAATTCTGTATCTGACGTCACCGACGCCGAGATTCTGGACGAGACCCGCGAGGCTATGACCCAGGCTGCCTTCGATGCCGCCGATGAGGCCAATGCTGCCCAGGCCGTCGAGTCTGCCACCGAGAGCCTGCCCGCCTTTGACGAGCTGGGGCTTTCCGAAGAGATGCTTCGTGCTATCGAGAACCTGGGCTACACGGCGCCGACGCCCGTGCAGGCCGGCTCGATCCCCGTGGTGCTCGAGGGCCGCGACCTGCTTGCCGCCGCTCAGACCGGCACCGGCAAGACGGCCGCCTTCTTGCTGCCGACTATGAACAACCTGGAGCACATCGCTCCGCCTAAACCCGTGCACGAGCGTGGCGGTCGCAATCGCCGTCGCGGCGCCAAGAAGCCCGAGGGCAACGGTCGCGGCCCGGTGATGCTCGTCATCACCCCCACGCGCGAGCTTGCCCAGCAGATCGACGAGGTCGCGAGCAAAATCGCCGACGTCACGGGCCACGTTGCCGTGACCGTCGTGGGCGGCGTGAGCTACAAGCCCCAGACCGCTGCCCTCAAGTACGGCTGCGACATCCTGGTTGCCACGCCGGGCCGTCTGGTCGATCTGATCGAGCAGGGCGCTTGCCACCTGAACGAGGTTAAGGTCCTGGTGCTCGACGAGGCCGACCGCATGCTCGACATGGGCTTTTTGCCCGCCGTCCGCCGCATTGTGCGCGAGACGCCGGTCGAGCGCCAAACGCTGCTGTTCTCGGCGACCCTCGACGAGGAGGCCGTGGGCGAGATCACCGACCTGGTGAGTGACCCGGCTCGCGTGGAGATCGCACCGGCCACGTCGACCGCCGACACCGTCGACCAGTTTGTGTTCCCGGTGTCCATCGAGGCCAAGAACAACCTGCTGCCCGAGTTCCTCAAGAAGGAGGGCCCAGAGCGCACTATCGTCTTTATGCGCACCAAGCACCGTGCCGACAGCTGCTGCCGTCGTCTGGAGCGTAAAGGCATCAAGGCCGCCGCGATTCACGGCAACCGCAGCCAGGCCCAGCGCGAGCGCGCGCTTTCTGCCTTCCGCGACGGCACCGTCGACGTGCTGGTGGCAACCGACGTGCTCGCCCGCGGCATCGACATCAGCGACGTGCGCTACGTCGTGAACTTTGACGTGCCGGCCGAGCCGACCGACTACATCCACCGTATTGGCCGTACGGGCCGCGCCGGCGAGCTGGGCTGGGCTATCACGTTTGTGACCGAGCAGGATGTCGATGAGTTCTACGAGATTGAGAAGCTCATGGACAAGACGGCCGACATCTACGAGGCCGGCGACCTGCATGTGGGTCCCAATCCGCCCGCGGTTGACCCCGAGCGCGACCCTGCGGCCTTTAAGGTGAAGAAGAAGACCAAGCGCGGCAAGTCCAAGAGCAAGAAGAAGCTTGATCAGGCACGTCGCGACGGCAAACGCAACGGCGACGATTACGGTGATGTGGCTGGTCGTTCCAACCGCGGTCGAGACGAGCGCCGCGGCGATGGCGAGCGTCCGAGCCGTCCCAAGCGCGGCGGCAAGACCCGCGTGCGCGAGGGCGTTCAGGCTCGCGTGGACGAGGCCGTGGAGAGCGTGGCTCGCGAGGTGGCTGCCGAGGAGCGCGCTGGTGCTGGTGCCGCTGAGCAGCCTGCGCGCGGTAACCGTGCCGAGCGCCGTGCCAAGCAGTTCCAGGGCGAGGCGCATCGCCGTCGCCGCGAGGACGAGGATCGCGGTGGCCGTCGTCGTGTCGAGCGCGAGGACGAGCGCCGCGGTTCGCGCGGTGGCAAGCGCGGTGCGGGCGACCGCCGTCGTTCCGGTCGTGATGACGAGCGCGGTGGCCGCGATGAGCGTCGCGGCGGCGAGGGCCGCGGTGAGCGAGGTGCCCGTGGCGGTGAGTCCCGTGGCGGCAAGCGCTTTGAAGAGCGCGGTAGCCGCGGCGGCGAGCGTCGCGAGGGTGCTCGCGGCAATGGCGGCCGCAGCGGCGCTGGTCGTTCTAACGAGTCGCGCGATCGTCGTGACCCGCGTGCCAGCCGCGATCGTCGCGATGACTGGCGCAACTACGACGATACCCGCGAGGAGCGTCGTGGCGGCTATCGTGGCACTCGTGGCGGCAGCCAGGCCGGCTCCCGTGGCGGCCGTGCCGGCGGTCGCGATAACCGTGGTAGCTATGGCAACAGCCGCGGCGGCAAGCGCGGCGGCAGCTCCCGTCGTCCCGGTGACGGCGGCGGCAAGCGCAAGTAACATACGCGTCGCACGCTAGAGCGAGGCGAACTAAGGGCCCCGAGTAACTACGCTCGGGGCCCTTTTTGGTGCAAGGGGGACAGGTTAATCTGCACCAACGTCTTGAAGTTGCGGTGGAATACGGACTGTTTTGGCCTTTTGAGCGGCTTTTCAGTCCCTATTTCACCGCAACTCATGATTGGTGCAAACAAACCTGTCCACGATGCACCAGAGTGAGGAGTGTCCCCAAGTGCCGCATTGTGGGTAATGCGTTTTATCAAATATGGCATTTATCTGCGGTAATGTTCTATTTCACCGCTGAGGACGACGTTTCATACCGCCTGCCGAACCGTGTTGCTGCCAAACAACTTTATAGGTCAGTGTGTTGCGTGTAGCAATTTCGCCCGGCCTCGCCTCCGGGCTGCCATGTGAGAGGGGATCTTATGGCTCGACTGCATGTAATGGAACGCAGCCACGCTCAGGCCGTCATGGACGACCTGCACGATGCGCTCGGACGCCGTTTGGCGGTGAGCTCGCTCGCCCCGTGTCCCGTTGAGTTTACGGCAGCGCTCGTCAACCTGTGTTCCACCCAGAGCTGCGGCAAGTGCACGCCCTGTCGCGTAGGCCTGAGCGCGCTGAGCGACCTGCTTGCCGATGTGCTCGAAGGGCATGCCGATGAGTCCACGCTCAACCTGATTGAGCGCACGGCCCGCACCATCTACCTTTCGAGCGACTGCGCCATCGGCTACGAGGCCGGCGCCATGGCGCTCACGGCCATTCGCGGCTTCCGCGACGACTTTGAGCACCACATCCGTGAGCACTCCTGCGGCTTTGACCGCGATGCCCGCGTCCCTTGCGTTTCGGGCTGCCCGGCGCACGTCGACATTCCCGGGTACATTTCGCTCGTCGAGGCCGGCCGTTATGCCGATGCCGTCAAGGTCATCCGCAAGAACAATCCGCTGCCGCTCGTCTGCGGCCTGGTGTGCGAGCATCCCTGCGAGATGCACTGTCGCCGCGGCATGGTCGACGATCCCATGAACATTCTCGCCCTCAAGCGTTTTGCCGTTGAGCACAGTGACCTCAACGACCACAAGCCGCATGTGGTGGACAACACCGGTAAGCGCGTCGCCGTGATCGGCGGCGGCCCGGCCGGCCTTTCCTGCGCCTACTACCTGGCCGTGATGGGCCACAGGGTGACCATTTTTGAGCAGCGCCACCACCTGGGCGGCATGCTGCGCTACGGCATCCCCAGCTATCGTCTGCCGCGCGAGCGCCTGCAGGCCGAGATCGACTGGATCTTGAGCGCCGGCATCGACGTTGAACTCGATCACTCCGTCAACGGCGAGGAGCTTGCCCGCCTGCGTGACGAGTCCGATGCCGTCTACCTGGCCATTGGTGCCCACAGTGACAAGAAGCTCGGCCTTCCGGGCGAAGAGGCGCCCGGCGTTGAGTCGGCCGTCAAGATGCTGCGCGCCATCGGTGACGACGAACTGCCCGACCTGAGCGGCCAGCGCGTGTGCGTCATCGGCGGCGGCAACGTGGCCATGGACGTGGCACGCTCTGCCGTGCGCTGCGGTGCCCAAAAGGTGAGCATCGTCTACCGCCGTCGCATCTGCGATATGACGGCCCAAGACGCCGAGATCGCCGGTGCCCAGGCCGAGGGCTGCGAGGTTCTGGAGCTCACAGCCCCGCTCGCCATCGAGACGGGCGAGGACGGTCGCGTGAGCGGCCTGCGCGTGCAGCCGCAGATTATCGGCGAGCCCCGCCGCGGGCGCCCGGCCCCGCGTGCCGCCGCCACGCCCGAGCAGGTCATTCCCTGCGAGCGCGTGTTCGTGGCCATCGGTCAGGACATCGACTCCAAGCCGTTTGAGGACATGGGCATCGCCTGCAAGTGGGGTCGCGTCGTCACCGATTCGGACGGCGCCGTGCCCAACTTCGATGGCCTCTTTAGCGGCGGCGACTGCCAGACCGGCCCCGCCACCGTTATCCGTGCTATCAACGCCGGCCGCGTGGCTTCGGCAAATATCGACCGCTACCTGGGCTTCGACCACAAGATTAAGCTCGACGTGGAGCTGCCGACCGTTCAGTTTAAGGGCAAACACGAGTGTGGCCGCTGCGAGCTGGGCGAGCGCGAGGCCGGCGAGCGCATTCACGATTGGAATCTGGTCGAACAGGGCCTTACCGAGGAAGAGGCGCGCCAAGAGGCGAGTCGCTGCCTGCGTTGCGACCACTTTGGCTTTGGTGCGTTCCGCGGAGGGAGGAACCTGGAATGGTAGAGCTCAACAAAACCACCGTCGGCGACAACAGCGAAAACGGAGCGCACAACATGGTCAGGCTCATTATCGATAACTGCGAAGTCGTGGTGCCCGAGCACACCACGATCCTGGATGCGGCCAAGTCCGTCGGCATTCAGATTCCCACCCTGTGCTACCTGCGCGATCTAAACGAGATCGGCGGCTGCCGCGTGTGCGTGGTCGAGGTTGAGGGCTGCGACCAGCTGGTTGCCGCCTGCAACAACTACGTGCTCGACGGCATGGTGGTCCACACCAACAGCCCCAAGGCCCGCGAGGCCCGTCGCACCAACGTGCAGCTGCTGCTGTCCCAGCATGATTCGCAGTGCACGAGCTGCGTGCGCAGCGGTAACTGCAACCTGCAGACCATCGCCAACGACCTGGGTATTTTCTATCTGCCGTATCAAAGGCATTTGGCGGGCGAGGGCTGGGATTTCGATTTTCCCATCATCCGCGAAAACGACAAGTGCATTAAATGCATGCGCTGCATCAAGGTGTGCGAGAGCGTGCAGGGCCTAGGGATTTGGGACCTGACCAACCGCGCCACGCATACCGCCGTGGGCACCCGCGGGCGCGCACCGATCGGCAAGACCGATTGCGTCGCGTGCGGCCAGTGCATTACGCATTGTCCGACGGGCGCACTGCGCGAGCGCGATGATACCGAGACCGTGTTTGACGCGCTCGCTAATCCCGACAAGATCGTGCTGGTGCAGATCGCGCCTGCCGTACGCAGCGCCTGGGGCGAGGAACTCGGCATTCCACGCGAGGAGGCCACCGTTGAGCGCCTGGCTTGCGCGCTGCGCCGCGTTGGCTTTGAGTACGTGTTCGACACCGATTTCTCGGCCGACCTCACCATTATGGAGGAGGGCTCCGAGCTGCTCGAGCGCTTGGACGCCGCCGCCAAGGGCGAGGGCGACAGTCGCGGCTGGCCCATGTTTACGAGCTGCTGTCCGGGTTGGGTGCGCTTTGTGAAGGCGCGCTATCCGGAGTTTGTCGACAGCCTGTCCACGTCCAAGTCGCCGCAGCAGATGTTCGGCGCTATTGCCAAGACCTACTACGCCAAGGTGCTGGGCGTGGAGCCCGAGCGCCTGTTCGTGGTGTCCGTTATGCCGTGCACGGCCAAGAAGGCCGAGTGTGCGCTGCCGAACATGATGGGCGAGGGCGGCGCGCCCGACGTGGACGTTGCGCTGACGGTGCGCGAGATGGTGCGCATGATCCGCGCGAGCCACGTGAGCGTGGACACGCTGGTCGAGGAGCCGCTCGACACGCCGCTGGGCTTTGGCACGGGCGCGGGTGTGATCTTTGGCGCCACGGGCGGTGTGATGGAGGCTGCTGTGCGCTCGGCCTACTACCTGGTGACGGGCAAGAACCCCGATGCGGATTTCTTTACCGACGTGCGCGGACTCGACGGCTGGAAGGAAGCCGTCGCCGATATCGATGGCACTAAGGTGCGTGTTGCCGTGGCGCACGGGCTGGGCAACGCCGCCCGCCTGCTCGACGCGATTCGCGACGGCCGTGTGAGCTATGACTTCGTTGAGGTTATGGCATGCCCGGGCGGCTGCGTCGGTGGCGGCGGTCAGCCCATCCACGACGGCTGCGAGCTGGCGGCCGAGCGCGGCCAGGTGCTGTGGGGCCTGGATGCGAAGGCGGACATTCGCTTCTCGCACGAGAATCCCGATGTTCAGGCGTGCTATCGCGAGTTCTTGGGCGAGCCGCTCTCGCCGCTGGCCGAGGAGCTGCTGCATACCGACCATCACGCATGGACGATGCCTAACGAGGGAGCGTGCTAACGATGCGCGCGTTTGTTTTTGAAATATCGCGCCGGGGGTTTGCCTCGGCGCTCGCCGCGGGTGCGCTGTCGCTTGCGCTCGCGGGCTGTGGCGGCGGGGCTGCGGGGGCGGGGTCTGCTGCGGGCTCGGCTGCCACGGACGGTGCCGGTGCTGCCGCAGAGCCGGTCGAGGTGCACGTCGCCTCGCTCAAGGGGCCGACCTCGATTGGCCTGGTGCAGTTTATGGACCAGGCTGCCGATGGCGAGACGGACAATGAGTTCGACTTTGCGATCAACACTGCCGCCGACGAGATTGTGCCCAAGGTCATTCAGGGCGATGTCGATATCGCCCTAGTGCCCGCCAACGTGGCGAGCGTGCTCTACAACAAGACCGAGGGCGCGGTGCAGGTCATCGACATCAACACGCTGGGCGTGCTGAACGTGGTGACGGGCGACGCGAGTGTGGCCTCGTTTGGCGATTTGGCGGGCCATACCGTCTATATGACGGGCAAGGGCACCACGCCGGAGTACGTCATGAACTACCTGCTGGAGCGCGCGGGCCTGACCGGCCAGGTGGCGCTTGAGTTTAAGAGCGAGCCCACCGAGGTGCTGTCGGCGCTGCTTGCCGACCCGACTGCCGTGGGCGTGCTACCCGAGCCGTTCAAGACGGCGGCCATCGCCAAGAGCGAGGGCAAGCTGTCGGCTCCGGTAAGTCTGACCGATGTGTGGGATGAGCTGGCAGGTGACACGGGTTCGCGCCTGCTGACGGGCGTGACCGTGGTGCGCCGTGTCTTTGCCGAGGAGCATCCCGAGGCCGTGGCGGAATTCTTGCGCTGCCATGAGGCGAGCGTGAAGGCCGTCAATGCGGCGCCGGCGGACTGGGCTCAGGCCGTGGTCGATGCAGGCATCGTGGATAACGCCACGATTGCCGAAAAGGCGATTCCCGGGTGCATGCTCGTGTGTCAGACGGGGAAGGATATGAAGGCGGCACTCGGTGGGTACCTGCAGGTGCTGGCCGATGCGGACGCGAGCGCCGTGGGCGGCAAGCTCCCGGCTGATGATTTCTACTACATGGAGTAGCCCGTGCGTGCGTTTGCTCGACACATGACAGAGCGTATGAAGGCGGTGGCGGCAGCAGGTGCCGTTGCCGCCTTTTGGCTTGCCGTGTGGGTCTTCGCGGCGGCGCTGGTGGCACAGCCGCTGATTTTGCCGGGTCCGGGTGCTGTTGTGGTGGCGTTGCTGCGGCTGGTATGCGATGCCGGCACGTGGGCGATCCTGGTGGGATCAGGCGCGCGAATCTTGGGCGGGCTGGCGCTTGCCGCGGTGTGCGGCGGCGTGCTGGCGGGAGTCTCGGTGCGGTCGCGGACGTTTGCCCGCCTGGTGGCGCCGGCGCTTTCGTTTGTTAAGGCGACGCCGGTTGCCTGCGTGGTGGTCCTGCTGCTCATTTGGCTGGGGTCGGCGCGCGTGAGCATCGCCGCGGTCTTTTTGATGGCGCTGCCGGGCGTGTATTTCTCGCTGGTTGAGGGTTTGGCGCAAGCGGATAAGCCACTGGAGCAGATGTTTCGCCTGCATGGCGTGCGGGGCTGGCGACTGTTCTTCGCCCACACTTGGCGCGAAGTCCTGCCGTTTGTGCTTTCGTGTGCCCGCGCCGTGATTGGCATGAGCTGGAAGGCCGGCGTGGCGGCTGAGCTGATCGGCATGGCGACGGGCACCGTGGGCGAGCGCATCTATCAGGCGAAGCTGCTCATCGAGACGGCTGACCTGCTGGCTTGGACCGTGCTAGTCGTGGCGGCATCGTGGGCATGCGAGCGTGTGCTGGTGTGGCTGCTGCGGGCTTCGGGGCCCGCAGCGTGGCGTGCTGCCGTGTGGGCACATGGGCGTGGTACTCGCGGGCGTTCGGGCGACTCTGCTGGCGCCGGCGCTGCTGCGGAGCTTGCGCTCGCCGTGGGCGATCGTGCGCCCTGGGCGCCGGCGCTCGGCGGACTGGTGCTTCGCGTGCCCGCGGGCGGGCGTATCTGCGTGATGGGCACCTCGGGCGTGGGCAAGTCGACGCTGCTTGCGCTGGCGGCGGGGGAGTGCGCGCCGTGCTCCATGGTGTTTCAGGATGTGCGCCTGGTAGAGGGCGCCTCGGCTTTGGATAACGTGCTGGTGTGCGCCGACGCGCGCGTGGACGCCTCGAGTGCCGCGGCCCTGTTGCGCCTGCTGGTGCCGGGGGTCGATGTGCATGCTCGTGTGGCCGAGCTCTCGGGCGGGCAGCGCCGTCGCGTCGAGATTGCCCGAGCCCTGCTGTGCCCAGGCGACGCGGTGATTCTGGACGAGCCCTTTACCGGCCTAGATACCGCTGCGCGCGACGCATGCGCCGAGATCGTGCTCGACTTGCTCGACGGCCGCATGCTGTTGCTTGCTACGCACGATGCCGTCGACGCTCAGGCCCTCAATATCTCGGACATCGTCACGCTCTAAATACTTACTCAGCAACAAAATGATCCGTTTTTTCTCCGTCCCCATAGGGTTAGGTATGGTATTCTATCTGCGGGGTAATACTTTGGATTACCAAGTAATACCAAAGCCGCAGAAACAAACTCCGGATGCGGGCCAATCGGGTTGCCTTCACAGCCCGTCGCCCAGCCGCGTGGCCCGCATCTATCCGCACTACCGTCGTTTCAAAAAGGAAGCGCCATGGCAGAACACATGACCCCCGTAGTCGCGAAGGTCTTGCCCGAGGAGAAGGCAGCCTTCGCGGCGGCAACCCAGCTCGTGGGCACCACGCCGTCCAACGCCATCCGCATGTTTATCGCTGCGTTCAATCGCTGCGGCACCTTCCCGTTCGACATCTCGCCCAGCGGGGCCTTTGGCAAAGACTGTCCCCAACAGCTAGTCGTTGAAGAACGTCCCCAATGACTAGTCGTTGGGGGGAGGTCGGCATGCTCAATGCGCTGGTTTGGGCGCTTGCCTGTTTTGGCGTCGTCGCTGCCGATATTGTCCTGAGCATGGTTTTGTTCTCCGCGCTGGACATCGTGTCGGCGCTGACGGGTTTCCCGATCGACAGCCTCGATATTCAATGGTTTCAAGCCGTCGCTCAGACGGCGTCGTTTTTGATGGCGCTGCTGTGGTGGCGTTATCTGTGGCCGCGTTCGTTTATGGCACGCCGGCAAAGCGCGCATCCGCTCGGCGGGGGAGCGCGTGGGACATGGAAACGCATCGCCTGCGTTATCGTGATTGGCCTGGCCCTGCAGGTGGTCGTTGGCTACGTGACCGACGCCGTGCTGTCGCTGCTGCCCGAGGCGGCGGCCGACTACAGCGAGCTTGTCGAGGAAACAGGCATGGGCGACACCAGCTATCTCGCCGTCCTGACTACGGTGTTCGGCGCCCCATTTTGTGAAGAGCTGCTGGTACGCGGCATTATTTTTGAGTTTTCGCTCCGAGCGTTTAATCCGCAGTGCCGCCCACTTTGGAAGCGCCGGCGTCGTGCGGGCGCGCAGGACGGCGCCATGGTGCCCTGGGCGGCCCCAAGCACGTGGGGTATCGCCGCGGCGATTGTGCTGCAGGCGGCAATCTTCGGTTTTATGCACATGAATTGGGTGCAGGGTTGCTACGCGGGTGCCGCCGGCCTCATCTTTGGTTGGGTGCTCGTGACCACCGGAAAGCTTCGCTACACGATCCTGCTGCATTTTGCCTTTAACGCCGGGTCGTATCTCATGACGTTGCTCTGGTTTGTGAACACGCCGTCCGACGTGGCAATTACGGTCGCTATCGCCGGCGTCATCCTCGTTGAGTCAATGCGCTCGCTGCGCCACGCGTGTGGGATGGACGCAGCGAGCGCACCGCTGCCCTAGTTGCGGCGACCGCCTCCGTTGGCACCCTGACGCCCCTGAGCTGCGCGGTTGCGGCCTGCGGTGTTCTGCGCACGCGACATGCCGCTGTGGCCCTTGCTACCCTTGGGTCCCTTGCCGGCGGCGCCACCGTGGGCCTTGCCGCCCTTCTTGCCGGTGCCGTGTCCGCCGCCAGCAGACGTCTCGCCCGGGCGCGGGGGCACGGGACGAATCAGGCAATGCTTGGTGTAGCCGATCAGATCGCGGCGGCCGGCTTTTTCCAGCGCCTCGCGCACCAGCTTGTAGTTCTCGGGTTTGCGATACTGAATGAGCGCACGCTGCATGGCCTTCTCGTGCGGGTCGCGCGCCACATAGATCGGCTCCATGGTGCGCGGGTCCACGCCGGTGTAGTACATGCACGTCGACATGGTGGACGGCGTGGGGTAGAAGTCTTGCACCTGCTCGGGCATGTAGCCCATGTCGCGCACGGCCTCGGCAAGGTCCACAGCTTCCTTCATCGTCGATCCGGGGTGGCTCGAGATCAGATACGGTACCACGTACTGCTTGAGTCCGTACTCGCGGTTCAGGCGCTCAAATTTGCGGCAGAACGCATCGTAGACGGCGCGACTCGGCTTGCCCATCACGGACAGCACTGCGTCGCTCACGTGCTCGGGTGCCACGCGGAGCTGGCCCGAGACATGGTGTTCCAGCAGCTCGCGCAAAAACTCGTCCGAGGCATCCGCCATGGTGTAGTCAAAGCGGATGCCGCTGCGCACGAAGACTTTTTTGACGCCCGGCAGCTGGCGCAGGTCGCGCAACAGCTGCGTGTAGCCGCTCTCGTCGACCACCATGTTCTTGCATACGCTCGGCCACAGGCAGCGCTTGTTCTTGCACACGCCGTGCTTGAGCTGCTTGTCGCAGGCAGGGCGGCTAAAGTTTGCCGTCGGGCCGCCCACGTCGTTGATGTAGCCCTTAAACTCGGGGTCGTGCGTGAGCAGCTCGGCCTCGCGCATGATCGAATCGTGGCTGCGCATCTGCAGCACGCGACCCTGGTGGAAGGTGAGCGCACAAAACGAGCACTCGCCAAAACAGCCGCGGTTGGAGCTGATCGAAAACTTGATCTCGGCAAAGGCCGGCACGCCGCCCGCCGCATCGTAATCGGGATGCCAATCGCGTGCGTAGGGGAGCTCGGCAACCTCGTCCATCTCGTCAGTGGTGAGTGTCGCCGACGGCGGGTTCTGCACCACGTACACGCTGTTGGGGTAGGGCTCTACCAGGCGATGCCCGGTGATGGGGTCCATGTTCTGCTGTTGCACGTTAAAGCTGCGCGCGTAGTTGAGCTTGTCGGCGGCAAGGTCGTCCCAGCTGGGCAGCAGGTCGTAGTCGTAGACCTCGTCGAGCGAGCTGGTGCGGTAGACGGTGCCATTGATATAGGTAATCTGATCGACGGGCAGTCCCGCGTCGAGTGCGTCGGCAATCTCGACGATCGCGTGCTCGCCCATGCCGTAGATGAGGATGTCGGCGCCCGAGTCGAGCAGTACCGAGCGCTTGAGCTTGTCCTGCCAGTAGTCGTAGTGGGCCAGGCGGCGCAGGCTCGCCTCGATGCCGCCGATGATGATGGGGGCGTCCTTGAACGTCTGGCGGATGAGGTTGCCGTAGACCGTGACAGCTCGGTTGGGACGGTGCCCCTCCTCGCCACCGGGAGTGTAGGCGTCGGTGTGGCGGCGGTGCTTGGTCACCGAATAGTGGTTGACCATGGAGTCCATGTTGCCGGCACTGACGAGAAAGCCCAGGCGCGGCTCGCCGAGCACAGTGATGCTGACGGGGTCGGTCCAGTCGGGCTGGCAGATGATGCCCACTTTGTAGCCGTGCGCGTCGAGTACGCGGCTGATGATAGCCATGCCAAAGCTCGGATGGTCCACGTAGGCGTCGCCGCAGATGTAGACAAAGTCGCACTGGTCCCAGCCGCGCGCATCCATGTCGGCGCGGCTGACGGGGAGGAACTTATCGCGGCCCGGGCGCCAGGGACGGGCGGGCGTCGCTTGGGAATGCTTGGTGCGGGCGACCGTGGCCTGCGCCTTGCCGCCGCGCTTTTGCTGCTGGCCCTGTTTGCCCTGCTGTCCGCGTTGGCTGTTCTGAGCGTGCTGAGGCTTTTTCGCCACGATCCCTCCCGGTGTCTGTATGCTGCACGTAATTGTAACCAGTCTTTTTGGGACGGGGCTAAAAAGACTGGGGGAGTACATGAGCTGGTGAGTGAGAGCGTCGCTGAGCCAGTCGTTTGTTTCCAGACTGTGTATCTGCGCGTTGGAGAACCCGTCTCGCGCGCACGCCATGTTGTCAATGGGTTACAGTATGAACGGCGGTTATGTTTCCGCCAACGCACGAGAGGGTCGTCAACAAGGAGGATGCACGACGATGCAGCGTGCCAAACAGATATCGGAGTCCATCGAGCTGGGCATCATCTTGGCGCTCGCCGGTGGCTTTATGGACGTCTATTCGTACATTGGGCGCGATCATGTTTTCGCCAACGCGCAGACGGGCAACATCTTGCTGGTGGGCGTGAGCATCTCAGAGGGCAATTGGGCACTTGCGGGGCGCTACTTCTTCCCTGTGGTGTCGTTTGCCGTGGGTATTATGCTTGCCGATCTGGTACACGAGCGGTTTGGCAGCGTGATCCACTGGCGTCAGGTGACGGTGTTCTTTGAAGCCGTCATCTTGCTGGGCGTGAGCTTCATCCCGGGCGGCAATTTCAACCTGCTCGCCAACTGCCTCACCTCGTTTGCCTGCGGCATGCAGGTCGAGAGCTTCCGCAAGATCCACGGTCACGGCATCGCTACGACCATGTGCATCGGCAACTTGCGCAACGCGCTGCAAAACGTGGACGATTACATCATCACCCACAGGCGCGGCTTTTTGGAAAACGGCCTGCTGTACTTTGGCGTGATCTTTACCTTTGTGTTTGGCGCCGTGTTGGGCAACTGGTGTATTGAGCGCATGGGCCTGCACGCCATCGTCGTGGCGAGCTTGCTGCTGTTTGTCGCGTTTGCCATCATGTTCATCGACCGCGAGCGCGACTTGCGCTTACGCTGGAAGGTTGCGGCCGAGGCTTGGAAAGAGGGCTGCCGAAAGTAACCGAATGCGGCAAAGGGGCTGTCCCTTTGCCGCAATATTTTTCATCATCTGTTGAAACGCTTTAACAAATTTGACGTTCTCACGTGTTTTTCGTTTCAAAAGCGTTAGGATGGGACTCATAGCGTGGGGCGTAATGGGTGCCCCGCACACGATGGGAGGCTATCAATGGCTAATCGTTTCGTTCTCAATACCATCTCTTATCATGGTTCCGGCGCCATCAAGGAGATCCCCGGCGAGCTCCAGCGTCGTGGCTACAAGAAGATCTTCGTCTGCTCCGACCCCGATCTGGTCAAGTTTGGCGTTACCGCTAAGGTGACCGACGAGCTCGACGCCGCCGGCATCGCTTGGAGCCTTTACTCCGAGATTAAGCCCAACCCCACCATCCAGAACGTCAAGGACGGCGTCGAGGCCTTCAAGGCCGCCGAGGCTGACGCTATCGTGACCATCGGTGGCGGTTCCTCCATGGACACTGCCAAGGCCATCGGCATCATCATCAACAACCCCGAGTTCGCCGATGTCCGCAGCCTCGAGGGCGTTGCTCCCACTAAGAACCACGCCGTGTTCACCATCGCTGTGCCGACGACTGCCGGTACCGCCGCCGAGGTGACCATCAACTACGTCATCACCGACCCCGAGAAGGTC